>Ga0207701_10002351_pt1 | contig 19629 bp, 12 predicted proteins | sample KBSSwiSSwithPhiX_FD_184294 | JGI IMG/M metagenome (GOLD analysis project Ga0207701, IMG submission 184294) | Switchgrass rhizosphere bulk soil microbial communities from Kellogg Biological Station, Michigan, USA, with PhiX - S5 (SPAdes) (version 2) | ecosystem: Environmental > Terrestrial >... | reverse complement strand
TGAACCACAAAGACACAAAGGCTCCAAGTGACACGAAGTTTAAAGAATTAATTTTCTAATTTCCATCCTTTCAATAGTGGCACATGAAATAAACCTGGTCCCAATTGGTGCTCTATTCTTTGTGAAAGTTTCGCATACATAAGCGTGAAATCTTCGTGCTCCTTTGTGTCCTGGTGACTTAGTGGTTCACGTTAACGAACAAAAGCTACTGCCAGCCCCCCATCCACGTTCAATACATTGCCAGTCGACTTGCTCAGCAATCCACCCACAAAAGCAAAACACGCATTCGCGATATCTTCAGGACCAATAATTTCATTTAGTAATGTTCTCTTTGCATAATAGCCCGGAAGTTCTTCTATTGTAACCCCGTATGCTTTTGCCCTACCTTCAGCCCAGCCCCCACTCCATATATTACTACCTGAAATCACAGCATCAGGATTGACAACATTTACTCTTATTTTATCTTTCCCCAATTCAGCGGCATTCAATCTTGATAAATGCAATTGGGCGGCCTTCGCAGATCCATAACCAGCATTGTTTGGTCCACTAACTAATGCATTCTTACTAACAATATTCAAAACATCGCCACCCATGTCCTGTTTACGCATGATGTCCACTGCTTTTTGGGTTACCAGGAACTGACCTTTTACCAATACATCATACAGCAGATCCCAATCTTTTTCCGAATGTTCTTCAATCGGTTTGGAAATTGAAAGACCTGCATTATTTACTACAATATCCACCCCTCCAAAGGCAAGTGACGCGCTACGTAATGTTTGGTCAATGGTATCTGTTTTGGTTACATCCAGGATGTCTGCAGCAAATACATCTTTACCAAACGATGTCTGAAATTCTTTCTTTGCTTCTTCAAGTCGCTCTGCGTTCATATCATTTATGACAACACAGGCGCCTTCTTCTGCAAACTTTCGTGCGATGGCTTTACCAATACCGCCGGCACTACCCGTTACAAGCGCAATTCTTCCACTCAATGGTTTTGGTTTCGGCATGCGTTGCAGTTTGGCTTCTTCGAGCAGCCAATATTCAATATTAAATGCCTCCTGTCTTGGCAGTGATGTGTATTCACTAACGGCTTCAGCGCCACGCATTACATTGATCGCGTTGATATAAAATTCAGCTGCTACTCTTGCCGTTTGTTTGTCTTTTGCAAACGTGAACATACCGACTCCAGGATACAGTATCACTACAGGGTTTGCATCGCGAATGGCGGGACTGTTAGGGTGTTTGCAGGTTTTATAATATTCTGCATACATTTTACGATAATCAGCAAATAACGGCGCGATCTTTTCCTTAACGGCAGCAGTATTGGAAATATCTTCGCTGGTAGTAAGATTTAAAACCAGTGGCGAAATCTTTGTCCTGAGAAAATGGTCAGGACAACTGGTGCCAAGCGGAGCAAGTTTGTCTAAATCGTTAGAGTTAATAAATTGTAATACCCGTTCATCATCTGTAAAGTGTCCAATCGCTCCCCGCCCCCCCGAAGGGGGGGTGCCAGAAAGATCACTATTGGAGCAAAATCCGCGAAGAGTGGGTGCGAGTATTGCTGCCTTCTTTAATCGCTCCTCTTTGGCCAATGACTGAATTTTTTGTCCGCCAAAAACAAGTCCTTTCTTTCCATAGTTGTCTTCCAGGTATTGCGCACAGCGTTCAATCACCTCTAACGTATTCATATAACTCTCATAAGCAGTATCGCCCCAGGTAAATAAGCCATGCGAACCGAGCATGATGCCGCGAATGCCGGGATTTTCATCCAAACATTGCTTTAATTGTAATCCAAGGTCAAATCCTGGCCTTTGCCATTTAACCCAACCGATCGTTCCGCCAAACAACTCCCTGGTAATACGTTCACCGTCTTTAGCAGCGGCAATAGCGATGGCAGCATCCGGATGCAAATGGTCAATATGTTTGAATGGCAAGAAACAGTGCAGCGGTGTGTCAATAGAAGGAGCTTTTGATGAAAGATCATAAATACAATGGTTGAAAAGTTCGACCATTTCATCTTCATGCTCCATACCGCGGTAAATATTTTTCAGATTGCGTAACCGGTCCACATATAATGCTGCAAGACCACTTCTCTTCATAGTTCCCAAATCACCCCCGCTGCCTTTTACCCACATAACCTCCGTTTCCTTTCCCGTCAGCGGATCAATAGCCACGGCCTTACAGGAAGTGTTGCCGCCTCCAAAGTTGGTGAGGCGCAGGTCAGCACCTAACAAATTGGAACGGTAAACCAATAAAGCCACTTCGTCGCCAGCCATTGCTGCCGCTTTGGATTCATCCCACAGGTAGCTTACATGCTTAAAATTTGTTGTTGCCACTGACATATGTTGTAGTTTTTTCTTGTTTAGATTTTTCATGAAGGCTGTTACCGCGTCCAACCAGTAAAACGGACAGCATGATCACTATAATGCCGAATGTGATAGTTCTGATTGTTTTCTTATTCACGCCTTTCCATTCCTTTAGTACCAATCCCCACATGTTCGCCACTAAAATGATAAATGCCATGTGAAGTATCCACGAGCTCGGGCCATTGCCCAATTTGCTTTCTCCCATTCCATAAAAGAAAAATTGAAGAAACCATGTGGTACCTGCCAAAGCTGAGAACAAATAGTTGGAAAATAACGGTGTTTTCTTGTTATTGTAATCGCCGAATGTTTTGTTACGCGCATTCAATATCATGCACCAGATAAAATTCGTAGTAAGCCCGCCCCACAACAACACCACATAAATTACATTATTGCGAAACAAAAATTCGCCTTCACCGGGATTAGCAGACTTCCATGCTTCATTTGCCACGACGGCCATAGACTGTCCGGCCTCCAATCCAAAATTGAAGCACGCACTAAGCACACCCGAAATAACAGACACCAGCATACCCAGGCCAAACTTGTATTCGGCCTTTACGGCCATACCGTGTGAATCAGCCGGTATAGAGCTCAATTGTTTTTCTTTCATCATTCCCGCTTTGCCACAAATGACGATGCCCAATACACAAACCAACAAACCTGCCAGCACAGTAAGCCCCCAGCTGGAACTGATCATTTGGCTAAACGTATCCTTTCCCACCACGGGAGTGAAATCATAATAAATGGATGGTATTAAAGCGCCAAACACCATGCACAACCCAAGGATGATGCTGCTACCTAATGAAACGCCGAGATAGCGCACTCCAAGCCCATAGGTGCACCCGCCGATACCCCACAACAGGCCAAACATAAAAGTGATGCATAAAGTAGAAAACTCAGAACCACGGATGATGTCGGCAAAACCCGGAATGGTGAGCCATGCTGCTATCGGCGGGACAATCAGCCATGAAAAGAGGCCACCTACGATCCAATAACTTTCCCAATGCCAACCCTTTACTTTTTTATAAGGAATATAAAAACTACCTGAAGCAAAGCCTCCGATAAAATGAAAAATAACTCCTAGTATGACCTGCATGTTCGTTATAGTTTATGGCAAAAATCTGGAGATAAAATTACCCTTCTCAGAATAAATAGCCGTCATGTGCTGTCTGCTGTTATCAGCAAAATTTATAAACGAAACCCGCGCTTTTATAACAGCTTACCAACCAGTAAGCTTTTTTTGGACTTATTGACGCGAAAAGTATTCGTAGGGGCTCGTTTCCTTCAGAGTTTTCCGATGCTCTTCTGTAGCCCGCAACTCGACACGCCTGATCTTGCCACTGATCGTTTTCGGTAGCTCGGATACAAATTCAAGGATCCGGGGAACTTTGTACGCAGCCAGCCGGTTTTTGCAGAAGCCAAATATTTTATCTGACAGTTCCCGGTTTGCCAAGACTCCCGGCGTCAAAACAATAAAAGCTTTGACTTCCTGACCTTTGATCGCATGGGGACTGCCTACGACCGCTGATTCCAGCACTTCGTCAACCTCTAACAACACACTTTCCACTTCGAAAGGACCGATACGGTAATCAGAAGACTTGATAACATCATCATCGCGTCCCACAAACCAGAAGTATCCGTCATGATCTTTATAAGCTTTATCTCCTGTATAATACAGACCATGTTTAAACACTTCATGTTCCTTTACGGCATCCCCGATATATGATTTGAAGATACCATTGAACCTATCCAGGTGCATACGGACGGCAACCTGCCCGGTTTCAAGAAGCGGCAGCTCGTTTCCGTCGCCATCAGCAATGATAATATCATATGTAAAAGCCGGTTTACCCATTGATCCAAACTTTAGCACGCTGCCTGGCAAGTTGCAGATCATACAGGTGCTCTCGGTTTGTCCGTATCCATCGCGAATTTCAAGACCAGTTCCTTCCTTCCAGGTTTTAATTATTTCGGCATTCAGTGGCTCACCGGCACTGACACACTCTCTCAACGACAAATGATATTTTTTCAAATCTTCCTGTATAAGCAATCGCAGTGCGGTCGGAGGTGCACAAAGTGTTGTCACCTGGTGATCCTGGATAATACGCAATTGATCAGCGGCTATAAATTTTCCTTTTGGTTTGTACACAAAGACTGTAGCTCCTAAACTCAAAGGGGCGAATACACAACTCCAGGCAAATTTTGCCCAACCGGGCTGTGAAATATTGTAATGCCTGTCGCCGGCCTTCAATCCTATCCAGGAGGCTGTGGTCAGATGTCCAAGAGGATAGCTGGCATGCGTATGTGCGACCACTTTAGGCATTCCCGTAGTACCGGACGTAAAGAACCAAAACAGGTCGTCATCTTTAGAAGTATCTGCTGCTTCCGCCAGCGAGCTTTGTTCATTGATCAAATTAAAAGACGACCATCCTTCTCTCTCTCCATCGAGTAGCAGTTTTACGTTGATTGGATCTTTATGCTGCGATATTGCCTGCTCCAACTTGGCTATGTTGTCGCGATCTGTAATGATTACTTTGGGAGTAGCCTTTTGAAACCGGTAAACGATATCATCAGCATTCAAAATGCTGGCTGCAGGAATCAATACGAACCCTCCTTTTATTGCCGCCAAATAGGTGGTCCATAGGTGGGGGTGCAAACCACACATGATAAACACTCTGTCTCCATCCTGAACTTTTTGTTTACGCAATAGATTCAACAACTGGTTACTTTTCAACATGGCCTGTCTGTAAGGGACAGTTAACTTTTCTTCATCAGTAACCAATTCAAGCAAATGTCGTTCTGCATTAGGAACAACGATCAATGGTTCAAAGACATCGCGAACCCAGTTAAATTTCAGGGGAACGTCTACCAGGGCTTGTGAAAGCTTCCTATAATCTCTTATTGCAATAGTGGCAAGCAATTCGTCAAGCCTCTTATTAAATTCTCTATTCATGGCATCGCTTTTGATCTTCAATAAAATGGTCGGCCGACCATTACGAAAATCCATGGCAACAATGAGGAGTTGCCTGGTAAAAAAGAATCGTTGAATAATGATCTCATTGTTAACGCCTGGTTGCTCATCACCGATCAAACGGTTTACCCAGGCGTTGGTTGCTTTTAATTTAAGTTTGTTGTCCTGGTTTAGGTGCATCAATTCATCATTGGTTCATAGTCTATCTCCATAAATTCTGCAACGGAAGGTACCCAGTATTGCTGTATAAACTGTTCGTGGAGCGGATCTTTATTATACTGCTGATATATTGTTTCATTTGCAAACTCCATAGACAGCCCAAATTCATACCCATTTTTTTTACTGGTTTGGCGCAGGCTTTCAAAGTTTTGAACGCCGGGGATTGTTGCTAGTCTTTTTGCCGCAACAAAAAAATTCTGCGCCGCAATAGAATCTACCGAAGGTTTGAATTTAAAGACGACAGTGTGACGTATCATAAATTTTTTCTGTTGAATTTTACTCGTTTGTGAATTGCTTTCATATAACCCGAAAAACACAAGCATTAAACAAACAACAAGGGAGTACTTTGACATAAAAGTGTGTACGATTTTGATTTTTTAGAAGTGATGAACCATTTATGATTACACTTCGCTGAATTATCATACTACAGGCAAGTGTGAAGGATGAAAAGCATTATTAAAGGACTAAAAAATGGTACGCAAATTTTCTCCCGCATATTGAGGTACAATGACTCATTCTTATTTACACAAATCCTTTATCCATTGAATCATTTTACCTCTTGCAGCTTTTCCCATCTGTGTTGGAAAAAGATCAACACCGTGACCCGATTCAGGATACACAGCCAGGTACGTTCTATTTCCGGCCATTCGCCATCTTGCTTCCATAAAATAAGTATCATCGGCCAGTGGGTCTAAGGCGCCGACGGTAAACAAAGCGGGAGGTAATCCATGCAGGTCTGCGTACAAGGGTGAATAGTGCGGATCCTGTAATTGTTCAATGCTCCACTTACCAAATACAACCTGGAATATTTCTGCCATGTCTCTTTTGGTAAGCATAGATGAATCGGTGGCTTGCCTGTGCGATGGAGTCCGGCCCAGATCATATACACCGTAAATAAAATTGACCCCTTTTACTTTGTCAATTGCTTTTAATGAATCACGGATATAAAGTGTTGTGACCGCCGCCAGGTGCGCGCCTGCAGAACCACCGGTTAGAAAGATTTTGTCTGTACCGAATTCTTTTTTTGCGTTGTTCACTAACCATTTTGCTGCCGCTTTACAATCTTCAATACATGCGGGAAAAGGGTTCTCAGGCGCCATGCGATAGTCAACGCTGACGACAGCTACTTTAGCTGTCCTGGCCAGATCATCATTGAATTGCGCATCATGCTCGGGGAGGCCCTGTATCCATCCGCCACCATGAATATCCAGCACAACGCCGCGGACAGTGTCCGGCTTAAATATCACCAATCGAATAGGCCCGGCGGGCCCCGGTATACTCTTGACTGATGGTTTAATCACCGTGGTGGGATTGATATATTTGTTCATGCTTTCCCTTGCTTTTTTCAATCCCTCTGGTGTCAAAATCGATTCCCCTTTCGGGGCCTGCGAAATGAATTTATTAAAATTTCTTACTTCCGGGAGATAGGCAGAATAGTTTTCCTTCAGGTTCGATTCCTGTGCTGATGTTATGACCGGTGACCACGATTGAATAATCAGAATGGCGATCAGTAATTTCTTTTGCATTTTTCGTCCAGTTGAAAGTATTGATATAGTGAAAGAATTTATTTCGTTATCCCTGCATTCGCGGCCAATAAGTTTCATAAATAACAAGTAATCCATTATTGAAACAACAATGGCGCAAATTCATATAAGTTGTGCCGCCACGTAATAAAAGTATGGCCGGCAGGGTAATCGTTGGTTTTATACTTTATGCCATATTTATCGAATAACGCCAATACATTTTTCCCGTTTTGATAAGCAATGTCTTTTTCACCGCCCATGGCAATCCAAAATAATTTCAACTTGTTGATTTTAGGATTTTTCAAAACATCACCGTGCTTTTCCTCAAGCGTTTTTAATTGATTTGGGAAATACCCTGTGCTTAAAGGTAAAACGTATCCAAATTTTTCCGGCGAAAACAATGCTATGTTTAAAGCCTGTAACCCACCCATTGACAAACCAGCATAAGCCTTATCTTCCGGTTTATCAGAAACACGGTAATGCGCTTCCACATACGGCATGATATCATTAAAAAGCTCCTTATAATAAGGATCATCGTCAATTCCGGGCTGCATGTAAAACCCGGGTGACGGATGTCCCATCGGCATGACAACGATCATGGGTTTAATTTTGCCGGCAGCCAGGAGGTTATCAATAATAAAATTCGCCTTTCCCGCTGTGGTCCATGAGGCATCATTATCGCCACCACCATGTTGCAGGTAAAGGACAGGGAGTTTTGATTTTAAATTTTCATACCCGGGTGGGGTATAAATATGCATCCGGCCAACATTGCTTAAAACGGATGATGGAAACCATACCTTCTCGACCTTTCCATGCGGGACATCTTTTACGGAACAATACTCCGACTCTCGTCCGGGTATTTCAAAAATATTCGACAGGCCGTTTTCACTTTCTTTATACTGCGAATTCCGGTAATCAAACGTTTTTATGCCATCAACACTAAAATCGTAAGTATAGACGTCCGGGACAAGATCAGTAAGGATAACACTCCACACTCCATTATCAGATTTTTTCAATGAAAGCGGCTTATATTCTTTCAGGAAATCGCCGGTTACAGTAACTTCAGAGGCTTTGGGTGCATAAATACTAAGTACCACTTTGTTGTCTTCAATAACCCGGATTGACTTTAAAGTATCACCGGGATTTCGGATACCACCAAAGGGTTGAGCGGTTGCATTAAGCAAGCTGAGCAACAAGAGAAATATTATCGAGTTTTTCATTATAATTACCTGGCAACCGAGATTATTTTAACCGGGCCCAATAATCCTGAAGGTAGCAATTTTGAATTAGCCTGGTAAAAAGGCATGGTCGTAAAAGTTATCTTATTTGTAACACCAGGTTGGGCATCTCCTATCAAACGGTTGACCCAAAGATTCGTAACATTTATTTCAATCTTATTATCGCCTGTCTTCCATACAGACGTTACATTCACTTTGAAAGGACTTTTCCAAACAGTGCCGACCAATTTACCATTTACTTTCACTTCCGCTATATTTTTTACCTCACCAAGATCTAACCATATTTCCGAACCTTTCGTAATCCAGTTTGCAGGCGCATTGATCGATTTTGTATAGGTTGCAGTTCCTGAAAAATATTTTACTCCGGCATCTTCATTTTCAGACCATGATTTAAGTTCGCTTACCTTAATTTCAGAGGGCGCCCCCCGGTCCTGCTGAAAGTGAATATTCCATTCGCCGGACATCGTTGTGAGTTGCGTTTCTGATGCAGAAGGTTTTGTATAGGCATTGGCTGAGGCTTTACCTTTAAAGATGATAAAATAAGCATCCCATGATTCAAATTTGAGCGGAATAATGGTGCGCCCGTCCCTGATTTGGTAAGATACCTTTTCCCTTTTGCCAGTTTGAGGGTGCCACAGTTCAGGCACTTTACCACTAACTCTAAAACTGATCTCAGCTTCATTTAAATTTTCACTTCGATTGTCCAACCAATAAATGTCTTCATTGGCTGCTTTACGATGCACATATAAGATTTTTGATTTTTCCTGTCCTCCTGCCTGTCCGGTAGGCAGGTCCGACGGGCGGGTATTTTTAATGATAACATCTTCCTTCACTCCGAGGCCATTTAGTACATCAGTAAAGTCCTGTGTTTCGAGGTTTGGGTTTTTTCCCCAAATTTCATTCACTATTGCCTGGAATTCTGATTCGCTATCATTCATTCCTGGTGAACTTTCAGGCTTAATGCCGGCTATTTTTGCCCCTGCATTTACCAATGCTTTTATCTTTTTCAACACAGGCAACGTCATCTTTTTTGCACTTTCATCCAATACCAACAGGCTGTAAGTTGCACCGCTGGGTGCAACGATCTTGCCGTTTTTAACCTGCATTAGTTGCAACGCCGATGAGTTGCAAAAATCAAATTCGTAACCTGGTATGGAAGGTAATTTCATTCTGAACTGCCATGTAATGTTGGTGTTCTCACCATATAAATAAAGGACGTCGGCAACGAATTTCCCCTGCTGCAACATATAACTGCTTCTTCCCAAATATTCCATCCATGCTTTAGCACCAGCACCTGACCATGTTTCCTGGCGTGTAAAGTATTGTCCAAATGGACCAAGTGAAAAACCGGGCATTTTATCATCCAATGGCTGATGAACAGAAGTATGAATGACAAAACGGTTCAAGCCTGAAGCCATTTCCAGATCGGCGGTGCGTTTTAATTTTTCAGGATGCCAGCTAAAAGCATTTTGAATTGAAGTCATTGATTCAGCCGCTACAAAATCTTTCCCATAAATATGCGCTACCGATGCCGCTTCTCTTATATCGGCTTCGCTGCGTACTTCTTCATTGGCACCCCCGGCCAAACTACCAGGCGTCCACATCGCGGCCATGGGTATATCAGCATTACGCTTTACGTCCATACCATCGGCCAGGTAGATCCGCCTGTCTTCATGCGATTCAGTATAGCGCTTCATTCCCCGTTTGTGCAGCTCCTCACCAATGACATCATAATGATTTACGGCAATCAGTTCACCAATTGTTCTTCTGAAATCCCATAAAAACTTTTCACTCGCTTCCACACTTTTTACAATGCGGCCGCCCGCCAAAACAGGAACCCATGGATATATATCATAACCACGTCTTTTCCTGAATTCTTCAGGAAAACTCCTGGTCCAGTTCATGTGCCCGGCTTCATAGCTATCCAAAATCATATAGCCAAGTCCTTTTGCACCCATCATGCCGCCTGTTGCATCTTTATACATATCCAGGTAGGTATTGATGTATTTTCTCACAGCGTCTTTGTCCAATTTGTCCACTTCCAAACCTGTTGCTTCAGGCGAAGCAGGATGGTTTTGACGGCCGGTCAAAGAATAACCAAAACGTACGATTATCCAATTACCTACAGGAACCTGCCATTCTAAAATGCCATCTGATTTCATTTTCGCAGTCAGATCAATGACGGAATTAGCATCTATAGCATCAGCATTTGGGGGCAGGTATGTTTTGTTATTTTCTTTCCAAGGTGTAAACCCAGCTTTGTCTTCGGCCTGATCGATACGGTCGGTGTTATATAAAATGAATTCTGCAATGTTGACGCCATCTGATTTTTCGCCTATCGGGTTGCCACCGGACATCGCAGCAAAAATATTTACAGGAGGCGGCAGCGTTTTATACACTATACGCCAATACCTCGCCGTAGTGGGAGGAATGCTTACGGTATTAAGCGGAACAATGCTGCCCGTCAATGGCGTCACCTCTCTGAAATTAATACCGTCATCACTCACTTTTAAAGTGCGGTTAAGTGGAGCGCCGTCAAAATCAGACATCGCGGTCAGCATAGCACCGGCAATCGAAAACGCTTTAAATGTTTGTGGTGTTTCAAATTCATATTGCAACCACATTTCTTCACCCACTTTCATAGGTGGCAAAAAGCTTGCGTTTGACAAACTACCATCTGTCAAATCTTTCAAATTAAAACTTCCGCCGCTTGAGCTTACTTTAGGTTTTAACTCTGAAAAATTAATATCATCCTTAGGCAAGCGATAGGCAATAACGAATGCGTCTTGGTAAAAGTTGGGCTGTTTACCCACGAACCCTCCTAAAAATGATTCCGATTTTATTGTAGCATCCTGAAATTTACCTATTACATCAGCAGGCTGTGGCAATTTGCCGTTAAATGTCTGCCCACCTGCAATTCTCGTTTCCGTCCAAACATATTTTTTCATTCCATCCTTAGGTTCTACCCAGGGGCCGCCTGTTACACTCCATCCCGGTGAGCCAGCAATCGCCATTTCAAGACCATTTTTATTTGCTAGTTCAGTAGTGAATCTGAAAGCGTCTTTCCATTCGGGGGTCATAAATACCAATTTCTTCGGCACTACGACGGGAGTAAACAAATTGGCATCGAAATTTTGAAACCCGCCTATTCCGACCCGTTTCATCCAATCCAAATCTTTTTGGATGCCTTCTTTCGTGATATTGCCATTCATCCAGTGCCACCACACACGTGGTTTGGCCGCATTCCCCGGTGACAGGAAACCTTTGTAAAGGTTATCATTTGTTATTTTGCTTGTTTGGCAAATTCCAGTAACAAACAAAAAGACCAGGGCAGAAAAGGCGAGAAACTTTTTCATGATGACAAGTTTAAAACTCAAATCTATCGATCCCACGGCATACAACCATCCTTTGCTGTCTTCCACTCAGTGTCTTTTTACCTTTCAATCGTCCCGGACACACTGTATTCCGTCTTTTGGGTATCAGTCCCCGCCGCCCCCGGCATCTTATTAATTAACTTCGCGAGGAAGCCGAATTTTTTTAAACGGTACTGTTCATTTCTCCGGCATCATTATCTTTAAACGGTCACTAATTCCCATAGAAAAATTATTTATGAAAAAATTGCCGGTCCTTTTTATAGTTTTCTTGTTCTTTCTATCATGTAAGAACAATTCAGAGCATACTGCGGAAAAAACATATGCGGATATACAAGGTATAGATTCATCCCTAAAACCTGGTGATAATTTTTTCATGTATGTAAATCGGAAGTGGTATGATACCGCTCAAATACCGGGCACGCAAGCCGGTGTAGGCGCGTATATGTTTATGAATTACCCGCAACGAATGCGTTTACAACGCATATTGGACAGCGTTTCAAAAGCGAATAACGCGGCAGGAAGCATTGAGCAAAAAGTGGGTGATTTTTATGCTTCCGGTATGGACACTATAACCATCAACAAACGGGGTTACGATCCTGTCAGGCCAATGCTCACCCGCATTGACAGCATTAACGATGTTCCTTCCCTAATGAAGTTTGTAGCTAATGAAGCAAAAGTCAACAACACTTCTATTTTAGCTTTTGGCGTGGGTCCGGATAACAAAAACAGCAGTATGAACATTGCTCATGTCTCCCAGACTGGCATAGGCATGCCTGAACGGGATTATTATTTCAAAACAGATCCATCCACCATTGCAGTCCAGGAAGCTTATAAGAAATACGTTGCCACCCTGTTTGAACTGACGGGAAATGATGCTGCATCGGCTAAGAAAGGCGCCGAGATCGTTTACATCATCGATAAACAACTGGCTGCTTCACACAGGACGAATATCGAAATGCGGGATGTGAACGCCAATTACAATAAGATGGCAGTTGCCGATCTCGCCAAAAAACAGCCCAATATTAGCTGGACAATTTTATTGGACAATCTGGGCGCAAAAACGGATTCTGCAGACGTATCGCAACCTGCTTACTATGATAAACTGAACACGCTGCTGAAATCCATTCCCATCAGTGACTGGAAAGTATATTTAAAGGCTAATTCCATAGCCACTTATGCCAATGTCCTCAGCAAACCTTTTGAAGATGCGACATTCGAGTATACAAAAGTCCTGTCGGGGCAGGCGGTACAAAAAACCCGTGGCGAGATAATGGCAGGTGCAGTTGACGAGTCGCTGGGTGACGCACTGGGTCAATTATATGTAAATAAATACTTTTCGGAAGATGCCAAGAAGCGCATGCTGGACCTGGTGAATAATTTACAAAAAGCATTTGAAGCAAGAATCAACAACCTGGACTGGATGAGCGACAGCACAAAACAAAAAGCCAAAGAAAAACTCTTTGCCATCACCAAAAAAATAGGTTATCCCGATAAATGGAGAGACTATAGCAACGTCACCATTGCCCGGGATCAATACTTTGAGAACGTCGTATCAACCTCCGCCAGCAATTATCAATTTCAATTGGCGAAATTGAACAAGCCTGTTGACAGGATGGAGTGGTTCACAACACCTTCAACAGTTACTGCATATTACAATCCTTATGCAAATGAGATCGTTTTCCCGGCAGGAATTTTGCAAACACCATATTTTGACAAAGATGCCGATGACGCTCTTAATTACGGAGGCATCGGCATGGTAATAGGGCATGAAATGACACACGCTTTTGATGACCAGGGCGCACAATTTGACAAGAATGGAAACGTACAAAATTGGTGGACGAAAGATGACTACGCAAAGTTCAAAGCAAAAACACAACAGGTTGATGACCTCTACAGTTCATTTTCTGTGTTGGATAGCCTGCATATTAAAGGCGCGTTGACGCTGGGTGAAAACACGGCAGATGTCGGTGGTGTTGCCATTGCTTATGACGCTTTTAAATTGACCAAAGAGGGACAGGACACCACAAGAATAGGCGGCTTTACTCCCGATCAGCGATTCTTTCTTTCGGTTGCAAAAATATGGAGGGTAAAAATGAAAGATGAGTTCCTTCGTTTATGGATCAATAATAACCCGCATTCACCACCGATGTGGCGTGTTAATGGCCCGTTGATGAATTCAACACATTTTTACGAAGCATTTAATGTGCAACAGGGAGAAAAAATGTATTTACCGGAGAAGGACCGCATAAGGGTTTGGTAGACGTGATGGCATGAAATGCCCCAGGCTGGAAAGAATCCTTCCTTTGGTTAAAAAAATCTCTACTCGTACGAATCCGTTTGGTGTGAAGAAGAACCATTAAGGTGGCTCGTTCCGCATAACAACAGTATCAAAGTCAGTTCGTCTACATACCAGGTGTGATATATGCGAGATTTGAATAATTAAGATTTATTCTTTTGATCCAACATTTTGTTCAAATAATTGTAGCTGTTCGTAACATTTTGCAGTGGCTGAGGCGCGCCATCCTGCTCCACAAAAAAGTATTTCATTCCTGAATCCTTCGAATGATCAAATGCATTTTTGAAGTCAACGATACCCGCTCCTACTTCGGTCGGGTTCATTGTGGTTTTATCAAGATCCTTTACATGCCACAATGGATAACGGCCGGGATGCAGTTTAAATAATTGAACAGGATCCTGCTTGGCTTTGGTTGCCCATGCAAGATCAAGTTCCATTTTTACGAGGTCCTTATCCGTATTGTCAAGAATATAATCAAACGGCCGATGACCTTCTACCTGGTCAAACTCTGTCGTGTGGTTATGATAAGCAAACTGAACACCATTCTTTTTACAAGCCTCCCCTGCTTTGTTAAACACATCCACGGCTGTCTTTATTTCATCTAAAGTACTCACCGGGATACTGGAACAAACAAGATAGGTTATGCCACCTTCTGCTGCTGCATCGGCGAGCTGTTGATGGTTTTCCGTCAGGTTCAAACTCGGCGTATTCTTAAATTGTTCTGCCATTTTTTGGATTCTCGCGGAATCTTCGGCAGTTTTCGGTTTAGCCATTTTCATAATCATTTCCAAAGTAAACGGAGCTCCTCCAACATGCGCCGAACGCCAGTGCATTCCGGCATCTTTAACCATTGCAGCAAATTCTTTAGGTTTATAACCGTACCAATTGCCCTTTTGCGATCCGGCACTCTCCAATTCTTTATAACCGATGACAGCTAATTTTTGTAGCGTTCCTTTCGCATCTGTGGACATTAAATTACCAAGTGTATATAATTGAAGGCCGACAGGTGTTTTTGCCTTTCCTTCAAAAAATGTGGCTGTACGGCCGATACCCGGCAAAAGCAAGCTTGTGAAGGCCACCGCACCGGATTGTTGCAAAAAGGTTCTTCTGTTTGTCATAACTAAATGTTTTAATGAAGATTTATAATCTCGTTTAAAGTTGGATTCTAGATACTGGATACTAGATACTGGATGCTGGATACTGGATGCTGGATACTGGATGCTGGATACTGGTCTGTGCGAGCGCGGAGCGCGAAGCAGGATACTAGATTTTGGAGTTTGAGGTTTAAAGTTTATTTGGTTCTTGGATCTTGGTTCTTGGATCTTGGTTCTTGTACCTTGTCCCTTTTCCCTTACTACTTTCCTTTTCCCAACTCTTCCTTTGTCCACGGTTTATTTCTGCCGGCTGTTGCCTCCCTCACTTTCTTTATTTCATCCGGGCTCACCAATATTTGTGACAAAAATTTCGGTGGGATCATATTGGCATATTGCTGCGGCACTCCTAATTCATACCTTAAATAGCTTAACACTGATGCGACCCACTCATCATTGTTCGCACCCATCGCCGGCATATCTGTCGGATACTTTTTACCCTTTATCGGCCCGGTTAATCCATGAAGTACAATCCTGATCATTGTATCCTTTGAACCCATAAATACCGCCCTCGGATCATCAAGCAGTGAAGGTGCCACTTTTGTGGGTAGCCCCTTTCCGTCGGGACCATGGCAACTGGCGCATAACGATCTGAAAATCTCAGAGCCCCCGATCACCCTTTTTCTGTCGGCCTCGTCAAGCTTGCCTAACTTGATCCCAAGCGTTTTCACCGACTCATTTTTTTCCAAACTGTTTTGAATACCCGTTAGCATTTCATTCTTTGGCGATTTTGAAATGATATCTTTTGCAATCGCTTTTGCCTTGTCGCCTTTGGACGAGTGAAGGGAGAGCAAGAGTTGCGCACGCACATTATAACTTTCATCATCCTTTAGTTTTTCCAGCTTTGCCAGAATCTGGTCATCACCGCTTTTTAAAAAAGATTCACTGATCCAAACTGCTGATTTCCGCACCTGTGCGTCTTTATCGTCCATTGCACCAATTAAAATCTCCTTATCGCTTGCGCCTAAACCGTCGAGCGTCCACAAGGCATGTATTTGTCCCAAAGAAGTTGGCTTTTCTTTCAACGGACCTTTTTCGCCTCTTGCAATTTGCTTTAAAGCAGGCACCACAGACTGATCGTTTCGAAGCACGATCTCCTTTTGAGCATTATCCCGCCACCATCCATTGGGATGATTGAGATAAGTTATCAACTGAAAGGTAGGTTCATCGAGCATTCGTGGTTTTGGACCAGGTTCCATTCCGTCGTAAACCAGGCGGTAGATGCGACCATGCCCGATATTTTTATCCAATCCAAGCCGTTGAATTTGCGGTCGCAGGTAACTGTCAGCTTGCGTCCACTGGCCCTCCTGGATAATTCCGCGGTTCATGTCAACAATGTAAACACATCCGTCAGGACCAGTGTAAAGATTTGTGGGGCGGAAATTCATGTCAGTGGAAGCGATAAACTCTTCCTGGTGATATGCATTCTTAAGAGTGGTCTTCCCTTCTTTGTCTACCACTTTTGCCCTGCGTACAATGCGTGCTACCGGCTCGTTAATCAAATAATCCCCAACTAAACTATTTGGAAGACGATCTCCCCTGAAGATCGACTGTCCGCAACCAGCCGTGAAATGATTTAGTGTCGAATCAGACCGCAGGCGCTCCTGGCCACCCTGCACGTCGGGCGTTTTAATAATTGGCCATACGGCACCAAAGGTTGAATCATCATACGCATCATCAAAATCAAGTTTGCCATAGACAGGATTGATTTGAAAACTTGCACCGGCATTTTCTCCGCCACCGCGACTAAAGTACAGCCGTCCATAACTATCATGGGTTAAACCCCACTGCCCATCAGATCCACTTACCAGCGAGTCAGCTTGCAGCATGCCATTCTTATATTGAAAACGAACCGGGTCAACCGTCACATAAATCCAGTTATCAATATTCCAATCCAGTCCACTGCGCTGGTGCTCGAGGTTTTTAGTATCAACAGCCTGGCTTTCATAAACAGCCCTTTTTTGATCAGCTATGCCATCCCCATCATTGTCCTTATATGCATTGATCACGTAAGTGTTGGTTTCATTCACGAGCAGTTCTGTTCCCACACACAGTATCATACGTGGTAGCCTGAGTTTGTCAATGAACACCGAGCTCTTATCCATTTTGCCATCGCCATTCGTATCTTCCAGGAGCATAATGCGGCTAATGGGTTCCTGCTCACCAGTCGCATTTACATCCTGCATGTACGTTTCCATCTGCGCCACATACATCCTTCCGTTCCCGTCCCACGCGATGGCGACCGGTTCTTTAATCATAGGTTCACTGGCAACTAATTCCATTTGATAACCCCTCGGCAGGCGAAAACTTTTCAGACTTTGATCCGGTGACAGATGGGCCGGCGATGGATTTGCGTCAACAGTGCGGGGCGAATCAAAACCTTCGGCCTCTTCTTTAATTTCCTCGTCGGAATTCGTACAGGTAATTATCAAAAATGAAACAGCTACAAGGATAAAGAGAACAACAAGAGATCTTTTCATAACAATTAATCGTTAGGGGTTGGCATAAAGAATATTTCTGCTTCGCAGCGGAAATAAGAATCATGATGGCCAAGAACCACCAACCTAAATTAGTTACTTGCCTTCAGACGCTCTCCTTCTGCCTCAAACATACCTATCAGGTTGCCGGTTATATGATCCTCATCTTTTTTTGTCATCACAAGATCGACATCATAACCTTGCGCATTGAAATATACTTTCGCTGTAATATCGGCCACCTCTACTTAATCAATCTTTGATACTTCCTTGCCGGTTGAGTCCTGTACAACCCCGGTTATCCGGCTCTCCAGGCCTTTTTATCCTATAGATTTTTCAGCGAAGCAGCCGTTTTTTATTTCAGGTAATTGCGCCTGGTTTTACGTCGTTGAAAACAACCAACGGTTGAAAAATTACTTCAGCCATCCGTTACTACGCATCCAACCAAATAAAGGTTGCATCCATTGCTCAGTAGGTTGCAATAAAACAAAACCGTGCCCGCCCTTCGGATAAAGATGCATTTCAGCTGCTACGTTGTTTCGAATTAAAGCTTCGTAAAAACGAATGCTGTTGCCGACCGGCACGCTTCGATCATCTCCGGCATGGGTTATCCAGGTTGGTGGCGTTTGCGCTGTAACTTGTTGTTCATTGGAGAAAAGTTGGATCTGTTCCTTTGTTGGTTTTGTGCCAAGCAACAAGTCTCGTGAGGCCTTGTGCATCAATTCTTCAGTAAAAGAAATAACCGGGTAAACCAATATTGCGAAATCAGGCCGCAGATTAACGCCTTCCTTGTTTAATATATAGACTTCATTGAAGTGTGTTGCGGCACAAGCTGCCAAATGGCCACCTGCTGAAAGACCCATGATACCAACCTTATTTTGATCTATGGTCCAGTCTTTTGCATTTTGCCGAACGAGCTTGATAGCTTGCTGTGCATCTTGCAAGGGACCAATGCTCTTATCATGCATGATGGAGTCCGACGGCAAGCGGTATTTCAATACGAATGCAGCAACACCATATTTGATAAACGTTTCTGCAATTCGCGTTCCCTCTGGCATTGCCACAATACCGTAACCGCCACCCGGGCAAATAATGACCGCACTTCCATTAGCAGCACCCGGGGAGGGCAAATATACAGAGAGGGAAGGTTCGGAAACATTCTTTACCCCAATTATCATTTCGCCATATTTAACCGGCTCTTCGACTATTTTATAACCAGTCGAATTAGGAATAGAATCACTATAAAGCAAAATTGACTTTTGCGAAAATGCAACAGTAGAAATCGCAAAAGACAAAAAGACAAGAAGAAAAGCATTCATCTTTGCTTGTTTCAAGAAATTTAAAGTTTACTTCAAGCAGGAAAAATAACCGAAAAAAATAAGCTCCCCTTTTAATTGAAACAAAAAAACTCATGTTTGCGATTATGACCCTTTGACTCATTAGCTGACGACCCGATCTTACCTGCCATTAGTTACCGTGCCATCAATTTATCTTCCTTCGGTTTAAATATTTCTATATTTGAGCAGATCCTGCATTTCAAGCCAATCGCCAAACCGTTCGATCCATTTATCTGTAGGTAGGTTTTGTTTGTTCATTCCGAAACCATGTTTTCCCCTTTCATATAGATGTAATTCCGCGGGTTGCTTTGCCTCCATCCATTTTTGATAAATGCCTATGCTATGGCTTGCAAACCCGAACTCATCGTCTGTTGCTGCAGCAATGAAAATCGGAGTCTTTACTTTTGGAACTTCAGTACCGATGATGGCGCCGGCAAATGCATAAATGGGCGCTACAAAATTTGGCCGGTTTTCATCTTTCGCACTATAAACAACCGACATGGTTACCGTTCCGCCTGCAGAGAAGCCCATGAATCCAATTTTGTTCGGATCTACCTTGTAAGTAGCAGCATTATCACGGACATATTTTACTGCAGTCAAACCGTCCTGGACGGCAAGAGGTACAACGGTTGCGTTAATTGAATCGAGCTTCTTAAAGTTTCCTGATCCCATTAATGCCCCAATAT
>Ga0207701_10002349_pt1 | contig 19644 bp, 20 predicted proteins | sample KBSSwiSSwithPhiX_FD_184294 | JGI IMG/M metagenome (GOLD analysis project Ga0207701, IMG submission 184294) | Switchgrass rhizosphere bulk soil microbial communities from Kellogg Biological Station, Michigan, USA, with PhiX - S5 (SPAdes) (version 2) | ecosystem: Environmental > Terrestrial >... | reverse complement strand
GTTGCAATCTACGGCGACGAATGCCTTCTCGCGACGCAGGCTGTTGTGGTGGATCGCGCGTGCGATGAGTTCCTTGCCGGTGCCACTTTCACCCGTGATCAGTACTGTCGTGTTCGTCGCAGCGCATTGTGTGATCAGCTTGTAGACCTGCTGCATACGTAGACTCGAACCGATCATGTTGTCGAGACTGTACGAGGTGCTCACAGCCCCGTTCACGTCGCGGTTCTCCTGGAGAAGGCGGCGGCGCTCGAGCGCGCGTGCAACGGCCGTCTTGAGCTCGTCCGGCTCGAACGGTTTGGCTATGTAGTCGAACGCACCGAGCTTCATGCATCGGACCGCCGTATCGATTTCAGCGAGCCCCGTGAACATGATCACCTCGATGTCCGGATGAGATTCCTTTACGCGCTGCAAAACCTCGATCCCGTCCACCTTCGGCATCATGATGTCGAGGATTACCACGTCGTAATTGCCGCCCTCGATGCTGCGTAACGCTTCGGCACCGTCGCGTGCCTGATCCAGCGCGTAATCCTCCGAAGCAAGCACCCGCAGCGCACTCCGAATCACGATATCCTCGTCATCCACCACGAGTATGCGCGCGCTCATACCACTGTCCCTTCATGCGCGCCGGTTTCGCGCGTTTCATCGAGCGGCTGGATCGGCAAATAAACCCTGAAGGTCGATCCGTTGCCCACAACACTTTCGACTCGGATCATTCCGCCGTGAGCCTTGACGATCCCATGACTCACCGACAGACCTAGGCCGGTTCCCTTGCCCACCTCCTTCGAAGTGAAGAACGGGTCGAAGATGCGCTGCAGGTCCTGCTCCGGGATACCGCAGCCGGTATCGATGATGGCGATCTCGACCATCCGAACCGGCGTGACGCCGGGTTCCGGGGCGATGGGCTCCAAGCACGCGCGCGTGCACACCGTAATCTTCCCGCCGCTCTCGGTGGCCTGCTGTGCATTCACGAGGATGTTCATGACTACTTGTTTTATCTGGTTCTCGTCTATCCAAACTGCCGGCAGCTTGGGGGCGAGTTCCATGCTGACGGCAGTATCGTTGAGCTGCGCCGGGCGCTCGATAAAGCGCGCTGTTTCCGCTATGACCCTGTTCAGGTCGACAAACTTCTTCTCCGGCGACTTCTGTCGTGCGAAATCGAGGAGCCTGCGAATGATGCTTGCGCAACGCTTCGTCTCGCTGATTACGAGATCCATATCTTCGGCATCCGCGCTGCCGGGCGGCAGCTTGTCCCGAATCAGGTGCGAAAAGGTGAGCACGCCCGTGAGTGGATTGTTGAGCTCGTGAGCGATACCCGATGCGAGGAGCCCGACCGCCGCGAGCTTCTCACGTTGCAACGATTCGCTCTCGGCCGCGAGCAGTTGCTGCGTTCTTTCCTCAACCTTCTGCTCCAGCGTCCGCGCTGCATCCCGCAGCTCCGTTTGCGAGTCTCGAAGCGCGTTCGTCATGGTATTGAACGACGCTGCCACCTGGCCAAACTCGTCCGCACTGCGCACGGGAATGGGCTCCTCGAGATTGCCGCGGGCCAGTTTTTTGGCGCCCGATTCGAGATCGCGCAGCGGCACATACACGAACCGGTTCACAAGCAACCCGACACAGAGCGACGCAATCAGGACGAATCCCAGCGAATAGCCGGCGATTCGGACTGCGCTCGAGCGAATGGTCTGGTCGATCTCAGCGAGTGGATACACGATGTCTACCACGCCGAGCACCGACTGGCTGGGCAAGTGAACATGACAGGCCGCAGTGTGACAGGAAGGCTCGTTACGTATCACCTGCATGGTGGCAAGCATCCGCTCGCCGTCCCCATTCGTGAAAATGCGTGCGCGGTCGTTGTCTCCAATGCGTTCACGCGGCGCATTATTCTGGTGACAGGAGAGGCACCCCTCGGCCCGGCGATCGAGCAACAGCCCGACTTCACTGGAGTGCGTGGAATCGATGATGATGCCTTCCTTGCTGATGATCCTGATACGGTTGATGCTCTTGTCGGCCGCGACGTCCTCGATGATCTTGTGGACGTACTCGCGGCGATTCTCCAGCATCGCAAAACGCGTGCTGCGGATGATCACCTCGGAGAGCTGATTCAATTGATCCACGGCCGCGGCCAGCAGCTCGTCGCGCTCGTGGTTGACGATTAGCGTAGTGAAGAGCGCGAGCGCGGCGGTCAGGCAGAGCGCGAGGTAAAGCGAAACTCTGAACTTGAGCGTCTGCCTGGCCATGGTACCTTGATACCGGGTCGTAGTTCGGTCATCCCGTCCGCAGGTCGACGATGAAACCGGTTGTCACGAGAACGAGCAGCGTGAGACCGAAGCCGATCAGGACCAGCCCGAGAATGCGCGACCCCACGGTCATCGGTCGCGACGGGGCGTCCACCAGATACTTCTGAAGCTCTCCGGATTTCACCAGTCGTTCATACTCGAGTGCGTGTTCGCGCTTGAACTCTTCGACAGGCACGCTGCCGGTGAACATGACTATGTCCGGCGGCGGCAGCTTGTCCGGCCTGAAATGATTGTTGAAGAAATGGACCGTGAAAAGGAACACGGCCGCGAGAAATGCCTCTTCCCCATGAATCAAGGTGGCCACATTGAATACCCAGCCGGGAAGGACGGATGCGGTCGCGTTCGGAAACCACAGCATGAGGCCGCTGCCGCCGATGATCGCCATACCCCAGAAGACGGCCCAATAGTCGAACTTCTCCCAGTATGTCCATTTATCGAAGGAAGGGCGTGGCCCTTTGCCGAAAAACCACCGGAACATCTCGATAGCCTGCTCCAGGTCCTTCCAGGACGGAACCAGGGAATAAGGGCCGAACCAGTCGAAGCTCTTCGCGTTCGGGATGATCCGGAAGAACAGGACATACACGAGGTGCAGGAAGAAGATGCTCAACATCGTCACCGCGGCAGTCCTGTGGATGACCGCCGCCGTGCGCGGTCCTCCGAGCGCGGCCATGATCGCTCTAGCCCAGTCCGTTTGAGAATAGAAGACCGCCATTCCGGTGAGCACCAGCGTCATGACGCTGATCGCAAACACCAGATGCGCAAGCCGCCATAGCGGCGCAAATCGCCTTATCTGCTTGCCTCGCGCTATTGGCAAGTCGGATATGGCGACGTGCGGACTGGACTTGCCCTCCTTGCGGTCTTTGTATTCGCGATAGAACCAGAGGAGCGAATGGGACCAGAAGAACGTGAAGACACCTATGAGCAAGGCGATCATGAACTTCGAGACGATCCACATCTGCGGATAGCGCCGAAAGTCATGGGTGTTGGCGTGCGGATGAAACGTGAGGAAACCCGCCGTCGCGCCCGTATGGCACCTCTGGCACGTACTCAGCCGGTTGTTCGGGTGCACCGTGGATGCCGGATCGCTGACCCGCTTGATGTTATGGTTAGAGTGACAATCGAAGCACTTGGCGGTGTAGCCGTAACCGAGCTCCGTCACCTGACCGTGATACGTGTCGGTATAGGATCTGAAGTTTTCCGTGTGGCAGGCGCCGCAGCGCTCCGGGATCGCAACGCGCTCCGCCTCCGTCTTTGGAGATTGGATCTGGTGCTTGGTGTGACAGGTCACGCACGTAGCTGCGTTGTTGCCCTTGGCGACTTCCGCTGCATGGACCGAGGTGCTGTACTGTTTTGCCGCGTCCGCGTGGCAATTGCCGCATTCAACCTTGCGCTGTACGCCCTGCTTGTGCGGGATCTCGGTGATATCCTGATGGCAGCCGATGCAGGGTAGCGCGCCGTGCTTGCTCTTCTCAAACCGGCCGGCGTTTACATGGAGGTCTCGCTGCTTGCCATCGGCACCCGGGACCGCGAATCCCTCATTTCCGTGGCACGACAGGCACACCGGGTTATCCATGGGCTGGGGCTGTGCTGCGCTTTCCGAAGCCGAGTCGGCTGCCTGGAGCCGACCGGCCGCGAGAAACACCAGCAGCAGAAGAAACCGGAGTATGCCTGCTCGAGTCATTCGTCGTCGCTCCCTGAGATTGTTTGGTTTTTCTATCCGCGCTATCCTCTGCGCACGCGATGGTGCCTGCGCAGACATCCGCGAACTTTGACACAAATCAAGGCCCTGGGGCCAGCGCGGGACCACCGGCGCACGTTGACGCAGATCAAAGAATGACCCTGGCGGATGCGTTCCAATCCGCCTCACGCAACCACTTGGGCAGGGCCGCTCCGATGGAAACCATCCACGCGGACGTCGTAATCATCGGCGCAGGCGGCGCGGGTCTACGTGCCGCAATTACGCTCGCCCAGGCGGACCCCGCGCTGCGTGTTGCGCTTCTTTCGAAGGTTTACCCGATGCGCAGCCACACGTGCGCTGCGGAGGGCGGCGCCGCGGGTGTCATCAAGGCGGACGACAGCCTCGAGCAGCATTTCAACGACACTGTGGGCGGCGGCGATTGGCTGTGCGACCAGGACGCGGTCGAATACTTCGTGGAACAAGCGCCGCGGGAGCTTATTCAGCTCGAACACTGGGGCTGTCCCTGGAATCGCGAAGACAACGGTACCGTGGCAGTCCGCCCCTTCGGGGGCATGAAAATCAAGCGCACATGGTTCGCCGCGGACAAGTCCGGCTTCCACATTCTCCATACGCTGTTTCAGACCTCACTTCAGTTCCCCTCGATCACACGTTATGACGAATTCTACGCCACGGACCTTCTGGTCGAAGACGGCTGCTGCCGCGGCGTGACCGCGCTCGAAATGCGCAGCGGCCAACTGCGCCGTTTCGATGCGCGGGCGGTGATCATCGCCACAGGCGGGGCTGGACGCATGTTTCCCTTCACCACAAACGGCGCAATCAAGACCGGCGATGGTATGGCGCTCGCCTACCGCGCAGGCGTGCCGCTCAAGGACATGGAGTTCGTGCAGTACCACCCGACAGGTCTGCCGAATACAGGCATTCTCCTGACCGAGGCGTGCCGTGGTGAGGGCGGCGTTCTGTTGAACAAACACGGGCGCCGCTTTCTGCAGGACTATGGGATGGGGCCGGAGACCCCACTTGGGAAGCCCCAGCTCAAGACGATGGAATTGGGTCCGCGGGACCGGGTCAGCCAAGCTTTCTGGCAGGAAGAGCGCAAAGGCAACATGCTGGAAACGCAGTGGGGGCCGTGCATGCTGCTCGACATGCGCCACCTGGGAGAGAAGATCATCGATGAGCGACTGCCCTTCGTGCGGGAACTCTCCACCAGCTATCTCAATGTCGATCCGGTGACGCACGCGGTGCCGGTACGGCCTGTTGTTCACTACATGATGGGCGGCATCCACACGGACGCGAAGGCCGCCACGCCTCTGCGAGGTCTTTACGCTGCCGGCGAGTGTGCCTGCGTGAGTATCAATGGAGCGAATCGCCTCGGCTCGAATTCGCTTGTGGAGATACTGGTATTCGGACGCCAGGCCGCACTGAGCACGATCGACTACATGCAGTCCGGCGCAAGTCCGAAGACCCCTGCTCATGTGCGCCTTGCGGATGCTGCACAGTCCAGACTGCGCGAGCTGTTCAATCGCGCAACGGGAAAGGAAACGGTCGCCGGGCTGCGCCAGGAGATGATGGATACCATGGAGCAGCGCGCGGGCATCTACCGCCACGGCGACGAGCTCGCCGACGGTGTAAGACAGATCGCTGCAATGCGGGCCCGCTATGCGAACGTCGGCCTGCACGACAAGAGCAACGTCTTCAACACCGACCTGCTGCAGGCGCTGGAGCTCGGCTGCATGCTGGACTGCGCCGAAGCTGTGATGGTGGGCGCAGCAAATCGGCGCGAGTCGCGCGGCGCACATCAGCGCCTCGACTACGTCGAGCGCGACGACACGAATTTCCTCAAGCACACGCTGGCCTATTATGGGGGAGCGCAAGCGCCCAGGATCGACTATCTGGACGTGGTGATCACGAAGTCGCAGCCCGGTGTGCGTGATTACTCGGGCAAACACGCCGGCGCTTCTGTAGGACTCGCATCATGAACGGACGCGCCGTAGAGCTTCACGTGCTTCGCTACAACCCGGAAACGGACAGTGAACCGCGCTGGCAACAGTACACCGTTCCATATAACGAGGAATGGGTCGTTCTCGACGCACTCAATCACATCAAGGCGCACCAGGATCCGACGCTGTCGTACCGGTGGTCATGTCACATGGCCGTGTGTGGCAGTTGCGGGATGATGGTGAACGGGGAACCCAAGCTTTCATGCAAGGCGTTCCTGCGTGACCTGCCGCAAACCATCCGGGTCGAACCGCTCGCGCACTTTCCGATCGAACGCGATCTCGTGACGGTGGTGGAAGACTTCATGGGCAAGCTCGCGCGCGTGAAGCCGTATCTGATCGCGAAACAACCGAAGTCGATCGAAGATGGCGAGTATCGGCAGACACCCGCGGAGCTGAAACGCTATCAACAGTACGCACAGTGCATCAACTGCATGTTGTGCTATGCCGCGTGTCCGGAATACGGCCTCATTCCCAAGTTCATCGGACCGGGTGTGATCGCACTCGCACATCGTTACAACCTCGACTCCCGCGATGGCGGGAGGGACGAGCGGCAGGAGGAAATCGCGACGGACGAAGGCGTCTGGGAATGCACGTTCGTGGGCGCATGCTCGCAGGTGTGCCCCAAACACGTCGATCCGGCAGCGGCGCTTCAACAGGTCAAAATTGCAAGCACGGTCGACTGGTTCCGGGAACATTTGATGCCATGGCTGAACAAGTAACCCGCAGACCCTTCACGCGTGAAGTATCGCGGACACGCTGGTTTTTCCGGCACCCGCGCTATCTCAGATACATGGCGCGTGAGGTGACGTGCATCTTCATCGCCATCTACACGGTCATCCTGGTGATCGGATGCGTGCGACTCGCCCAAGGCAAGGAAGCATACGAGCAGTTTCTGGCCGCGCTCGGAACGCCCTCGAGCATCGCTTTTCATCTGCTCGCGCTGATATTCGCGATATACCACAGCTTCACGTGGTTCAATCTCGCGCCCAAGGCGCTGCCGATGCATATCGGCGACAAGACAGTCCCGGCTGCGGCGATCGCTGGCGCGCATTACGTCGGCTGGATCGTCATCTCGCTCGGGCTTCTACTCATTGCTGGAGCGTTCTGACGTGACGAAGTCCAACAAGCCTATCGTGTGGGGTCCATTTGCGGCGGGTGGAACTGTTACGGCTCTGCTCACGCCTGTTCTGATCCTCCTTACTCTGCTCGCCGCGCTGGGCCATGTACCCGGCGGCCTGGCCTACGACAACCTGCGAGCGTTCGCCGGCCACGCGGCCGGCAAGATCATCATCTTCGTCGTGTTGGCGCTCTCGCTATGGAGCGCCGCACATCGCCTGCGCATCACCTTCTACGACCTCGGCCTGCGACAGGACGCGCTCGTCGCCGCGCTCGTCTATATCGCCGCGGCTGTCGGCATCATCGTCGTCCTCGCCTCGCTCCTCGCAATCTGATGTCCGGCTGCATGTCGGCGCACGCGCACTGCTAGAATTTGATATAGATCAATCGCGCATACTCGCGGCCCGGCGAGCATGCGATCTGTGAATCAGACGGAGGCCGCTGATGAACCCACCATCCCTTGCGACGCGAGAAGTCGTTCGCGAACAGCGATTCAACGAGGTTTGGACCCGCGAGCTGAACGACGTCTTCGCGGACGTGGCGCCGTATTACGACCGCGCCAACTACGTCGCAAGCCTCGGGCTTTGGGGATGGTTCCGCAGTTGTTTCCTGAACACGATCGATCTTGCGCCCGGCCAGCGAGTGCTCGACGTCTGTGCCGGCACCAATGCAATCGGCATCGGCCTACTCGAACGCGAGCCGACGCTCGACGTGCACGCGATCGACCGCAGTGCGGCCATGCAGAACGTAGGGCAGCAGCATGCAAACGCGCGGGGATTGAGGATAAGGAGCTACATCGGTGACGTGCACAGGCTGCCATTCCCCGACAACCATTTCGATGTGGTGACGCTGCAATTCGCGTCGCGCCATCTTCGGGTGAAGCAAGTGTTCGGCGAGATCCTTCGCGTGCTCAAGCCTGGTGGACACTTCTACCATTGCGACATGCTGCGTCCAGCGAACCCGATGGTAGAAAAGCTGTATTACTCATATCTCAGGTTCTGTCTCACGTTCACGGCGGTTGTGTTCCGAAGCGGCCCACCCGCCCTGAACTGCAGGAAGTACTTCATCGAAGCCTTGGAGATGTTCTACTCCGCGGACGAGCTTGCAACCGTGCTCCGTGAGCTCGGTTACCGCGACGTCCGAGTGAGAACGCTCTTTGCGGGTATGCTAGCCTTTCACGCCTCGGCAAAACCGGCAGGGTAGAAGCTCGGCGCGCTCACGCACCGAGGCGAAGCAGCCATGGACCGCGCAGGCGCACTCTCGATTCTGAACGCAAAGGTGCTTGCGGCGTTCAGCGGGCGCACGGTGGATGCGCTCCGCCGCGCGGCGCCGCTGCGCATCGCGCTTCCATACATCGAACCCGCGCTTGCGTTGAACGTGGCAAAGGAAGCGCGCAAGGACGCGCTGGTCATCCGTCAGGCCGCGACCGCAGCGTTGGTGGGACAACCAGTTCCGCGTGAGATAGTCGCTACGCTCTTCCGCGATACGAAAGCGATCGACGATGACTTCCTCGTGAGCACGGAAGCAATGCCGCTGCGCGTGGTGATACGTTACGACGAAATCGAGCCCCTGCGCACGAAGCGGATACGCTATGTGCTGGACACCGCGTACCGGATCTGTGTCGCCTGGCAACGAGGCGGCCGTCTGCGTGACGCACTGCGGTCCGCGTATGAACGAACCGATTTCGAGCTGGTGCTCTCCATCATCCTCGATCTGTACGCGCAGGAAACCCGGGTGCTTTCCCGCTCGGTGCGCCTGCCGGCCGTGCTCGCACCGATACGCGAACGCGCGGCGAAGCACCTTGCCAGCGTCATGAGCGAAGCCGGTATACGCCTCGCCTCGGAGCTCGCGCGCGGGCTCTATCAGCATTGATATGATCCGGGTATGATCTGCTTCGCAGTTCATGCGCATGGGCGCGCCGGACAAGATTGCTCGCAAACGGGTGACCATGAACGCTCCTGAAAGCCTCTCGAAAAAGGGCTTCGTCACGACGACGACCGAAGCACTGATCTACGGATTCATCCAGTTTCAAAACACGGTCAGGAAAACCAACACACTCTCACGCCGATGACACGCCTTGAAACTCTCAAAGCCGCACTCGAAACACATTGCAGCAAGCTCGACCAGGTACGGATGTCAGCGACCGAGTTGACTGCGACGCTGGCGCCCGAGGACATTCGCGAGGTGGCGCTATGCCTGCGCGATACGCCCGCGCTCGCGTTCGAACAGCTCATGGACCTGTGCGGGATGGACTACAGCGCGTACGCCCGCGGCCCGGATGGCGAGCCACTGCGTGAATCGCCGGCGCCGGCCGGTACTCGCTATGCCGTGGTTTATCACCTGCTCAGCATCAAGCATAACTCGCGCTTGCGGCTGCGGCTGTTCGCGCGTGGCGGTGAAATGCCGGTGGTCGATTCGGTGGTGGATATCTGGCCATGCGCGAACTGGCTCGAACGCGAAGCATTCGATCTGTTCGGAATTGTCTTTGCCGGACATCCCGATCTGCGGCGCATTCTCACTGACTACGGTTTTATCGGTCATCCCTTCCGTAAGGACTTCCCAGTTTCCGGAAATGTGGAAATGCGCTACGACCCCAACCAGAAGCGGGTCGTATATCAACCCGTGACCATCGAGCCGCGGGAAATTACGCCGCGCATTGTGCGCGAAGAAAATTACGCCCAGGAAACGAACGGCCAGTCGAAGTAGCCGGACCTATGCACCGATGAGGTACTGAGTGGCTGAAATCAAGAATCTGACATTGAACTTCGGGCCGCAGCATCCGGCAGCGCATGGCGTCCTGCGGCTCGTCCTGGAGATGGACGGTGAAGTGATCGAGCGCGCGGATCCACACATCGGCCTGCTGCACCGCGCGACGGAGAAGCTCGCGGAGCACAGAACGTATCTCCAGAATCTGCCGTACATGGACCGCTTCGATTACACCACCATGATGTGTAACGAGCACGCTTACGTGCGGGCGGTCGAGCAACTCCTCGGTATGGAAGCGCCGATACGCGCGCAGTATCTGCGTGTCATGTTCGACGAGATCACGCGCGTGCTGTCGCACGTCTTCGCGCTCGCTGCCCACGGACTCGATCTGGGCGCCATGACGGTCTTCCTCTACTGCTTCCGGGAGCGCGAAGACCTGCTCGACGTGTATGAAGCCGTATCGGGGGCACGCATGCACGCGGCGTACTACCGCCCCGGCGGGGTCTATCGCGACCTGCCTGATCGCATGCCGCAGTACCAGACATCCCGCTATCGGAGCGAGTCCCAGGTGCGGCAACTCAACGAGAACCGGCAGGGTTCGGTACTCGATTTCATCGAAGACTTCACGGACCGCTTTCCGCAGCGCATCGACGAATACGAAACATTGTTAACCGAAAACAGGGTCTGGAAACAGCGTACCGTCGGAATCGGGGTTGTTTCGCCCGAGCGCGCGATCCAGCTCGGCTTTTCCGGCCCGATGCTGCGCGGTTCGGGCATCGAATGGGATCTCCGCAAGAAGCAGCCCTATGCCGTGTATGACCGCATGGACTTCGACGTCCCCGTGGGCGTGAACGGCGATTGCTACGACAGGTATCTGCTCCGGATCGAGGAGATGCGTCAATCGAACCGCATCATCAGGCAGTGCGTGGACTGGCTGCGCAAAAACCCCGGGCCCGTCATGCTGGACGATCGTAAGGTCGCGCCACCTTCACGCGTCGACATGAAGAGCAACATGGAAGCACTGATCCATCACTTCAAGCTGTTCACCGAGGGCATGCACGTGCCGGAAGGGGAAGCGTATGCGGCGGTGGAGCATCCGAAGGGCGAGTTTGCGATCTACCTCGTGTCGGATGGAGCGAACAAACCGTACCGCATGAAGGTGCGCTCACCGAATTTCATACACCTGTCGGCGATGAACGAGCTTGCGACGGGGCATATGCTCGCCGATGCAGTCGCGATCATCGGTACGCTTGAGATCGTTTTCGGCGAAATCGATCGATAGAACACCGGGACACATCCCGGACCACCACGCAGTTCGAAGACCGGTGCGACGTCCTCCCGCTCAATCCAGTTCGGAAACGGCCCCGGAATCCGTTAGGAGCTGCCAGCGGCCGTCGATGAGCCCCTGGATGGGCTGGAACTGGATCTTGTATGTCATCTTGCGGCTCTGCCCGATCCAGTAGCCGAGGTAAAGGTAGGGCAGATCAAGCTTCCGGCAGAGTTCCACCTGCCAAAGGATGTTATACGTCCCGAAACTTGCGCCTTCAACATCCGGGTCGAAGAAAGTATAGACGGACGAAAGGCCATCCTGCAGCTCATCCACGATGCTCACCATCCGCAGCACGCCATGTTCGCGGAATTCGATCAGGCGCGAATCGACGTTGCTCTGCAGAAGGAAGTGCCGATACTGCTCCCTGCTATCCTGATCCATGCCGCCGCCGCTGTGTCGGCGCGACTGGTAACGCAAGTACAACGCGTAATGTTCGGCGCTGTATTTGAGGTCCAGCATCTGGGACTTCAGCTCGGCATGGCGTTTCCATGCGCGCCGTTGCGCCCGATTCTTGCGAAACTCTTCCGTAACGATACGCACCGGCACGCACGCGCGACAGCTATCGCAATAGGGGCGGTACGTGAACGCACCGCTCCGTCGGAAACCTGCACGTACGAGCTCGCTGTACACGGAAGCATCGATCAGGTGACTGGGCGTGGCCACCTGCGAGCGCGCCATGCGCTCGGGCAGGTAGCTGCAGGGATAGGGCGCAGTCGCGTAGAACTGCAAGACCGACAGCGGGAAATCAGTCAGGTAAGTCATCGTCGAAGCGCCACGTGCCTGTGTGCGACGGGTAGTTTACCAATTCTTCGACTGCACGCATGAAATCGGCACGTGCAATTTCTTGCGCACCGAGCGATGCCAGGTGCGGCGTTGACATCTGGCAGTCGATCAGGCCGAACGACCAGCGCTCGAGCTGCCGGGCAAGACGTGCCAGCGCGACCTTAGAGGCATCGGTTCTGCGCGCAAACATGGACTCCCCGAAAAAGACACGGCCGATGGCGACCCCGTACAGACCGCCGACCAGCGCGTCGGAACCCCAGGTCTCGACCGAATGTGCATACCCGGCCTTATGCAGCGCGACGTACGCCTCGATCATTTCTTCGCTGATCCATGTTCCCTGCTGGTCGGGGCGAGGCTCCGCGCACGCACGCATCACCGCTTCGAACGCCGTATCGGTACGGACCTCGTACTCTCTTCGCTTGATCCGCTTACGCAGAGAGCGTGAGACACCAATTCGGGCCGGCACGAGAACCATCCGCGGATCAGGGCTCCACCACAGCACCGGCTCGCCGGGGCTATACCACGGGAAGATGCCGTGGCGGTAGGCGTCCAGCAGGCGCGGAACAGCAAGGTCGGCACCTGCGGCCAGCAGGCCGTTCGGCTTGCGCAATGCGCGCCTAGGGGAGGGGAACGGATCCGTAGTGCGGAGCCAAGGAATCATTTCCGGATTGTAAGCGCTTGATCTACGTCACATACCGTGCGACGACACGTGCTGACAATCTATTTCGGCGAGTAAACGAGTACCCTCGTGACGCTTGTACATCAAAGGGACGAGCGAAATATGAAAATGGCCTTTGTGGTCTGTAACGAATTCTTCATCGTGGAAGTGATGGAGCTTCTGCGTAGCGCGGAAATCGATTACTACACGCGATGGGACCACGCCAAAGGCAAGGGCCACGGCACGGAACCGCACCTGGGGACCGGCGCACATGGAAGTACCAACAGTGTGCTGATGATTGCCTTCGAAGACGAGACACCTCTGGAGCATCTCATCGAGCTGATCGGATCACTGAACGCGAGGATCGTGCGCCCCGATGACCGGATACGACTGTTTCAAGTACCGCTCGAGCTTATCGTCTGACTTAACTGCACTCGCCGCGTGTTTGATAATCACTCATATCCGAAGGAGCACGGCATGAACGATCGTATCCCAGCTTCCATTGCGGCGGAGCACAAACAGCTGCGATTAACGCTCGAACGCGCAAAGCGCGAGAGCGGTCTTCTCGGCCTGCGTGCAAGGGAATTGGCAGAGCTCATCGAGCCGCATTTCGCTAAGGAAGAGGCTTTCGCCTTACCGCCGCTCGCGTTGCTCCCCAAGCTCGCATGGGGCGGAACCGACGCGGCCATGACCGATGTCATACCGATCGCGCGCCGGCTCGCAGCGGAGCTGCCGCTGATGGTCATGGAGCACAGACAAATTGCAAAGGTCGTCGACGCATTCCAGAGCGCGGCGGAGGAGGCGCATCGCGCCGAGTACGAGCAGTTCGCCGAATCGCTCATCGCACACACAGTGCATGAAGAAGAAATCCTATATCCCGCGGCAGTTCTCGTAGGAGCGTATCTCGAGTTGAGGATCACGACCGAGCGTCCGATCGAGCTCGGCTGAACGGGTCCTGCGTGGTCGCCCGATCACGCGAGCGTGCGTTCTCGCGCATCGCTGGGGGCGCAACTGCGCCGCACGGTTGCTGGGCGTGCCACGCTCCAAGCTGAAAACCAAGGGGCACACCTAAAGCGACAACTTAGATCGGTGCTGCGGCCCGAGGTGCGTCAGCAAGCTCGCGTAACTTGCGAACGTCGTGAATGGCGATAGTTGGACCCGCCACCGAAATCAGAGAGGCTTCCGCCAATTCCCTCAGAATACGCGAGAAATGCTCGTGCGTCAGGTCAAGGCGCGACGCGATAATTCTTTTCTTCGCCGGCAAGACCACACAGGCCGTGCCCTCGACCGCATCGACTGGCAATTCATTCGCCAGAAATTCAATCACGCGCTGAACGCCCGAACGGCGGCGCCAACTGTCGATTTCCCTTATGAGATCCCGCAGCCGCCGTCCAAGCGCAGTGATCATGCCGGTTGCAAACTCCGGATTACGCTTGATGCATGCCAGTATCGCGGTCTTGTCAACCCGCACGATCCTAGCGTGGTCCACGCTCTCGGCGGAAAGCATGTGGGGCTCTTGCAGAAACATGCCGAGTTCACCGAAGCTCTGCCCTGGACCGACGATCGCGATAACTTTCTCGGCATGGTCCCGTGCGGGCAGGGCCAGCTTCACGTGGCCCGACATGAGGATGTGAATGCCGGCTGCCGACTCGCCCGGTCTGAAGATGACCGTGCGACGCGGTGCCTCGAATTGCGCGGCAGTCCTCGCGATTCGCTTCAGCGCGCGCTGATCGAGCTCCGCGTAGGGCGGTACGCTCGCGAGAAACCCTTCTATTGCGCTTTGCTGTGGCAGAAGCATTGCGCTCCTCGGTCTCGTTTCGGTGTCCGTTCTGCAGTGCGTCGGACTCAATTCTCGGATCTATGTCGACGCGGAACCTTGACCGAAATCAAACACGAGGGAGGCTGCCTAATGGGCAGGTGCCGCTGCTACCCCCTATGCTGCACGCATGCGCAATTCGCCGGCATCCAGGATACGTACAACGCGGCCATGCACCTCGATATACCCGGCCGCAATCAAGTCATGAAGAATGCGTGAGAAGTGCTCCTGGGTGAGATTGAGTTGGGAGGCAATTACACCCTTTTGGGCGGGAAACGTGATGTCGGAGGTCTCCCCAGCGAAGTCGGGCATCTGTTTGAGCAGGTATGCGATTACACGCTGTGTTCCGGATCGCAGGGAATAGCCTTCGACATCGCCGATCAGAACGCTGAGCCGGCGGCTTAGTCCGTCGATGATGTGCTGCGCGAATGTCGGGTCACGGCCGATCTCGGACATGACCGTTGCCCGTGGGAGGTGCAGCAGCTTGCTGTCCACGAGCGCTTCGGCGGTGATGCGGTAGGGGCGGTTGAGAAACATCGCTGATTCGCCGAAGCTCTGACCACGCGTGAGCAGGTCCACCACTTTCTCGTCGCCACGTTGTGTCTGCAGACACAGTTTTACGCGTCCGAACACCACGACGTGGAAGCCGACGCACGAGTCGCCCCTCCGTACGATGACAGTCCCTTTCGGAGCGTCTACTGCGTTGATTCCGGCAGCTAGCCGGGCGAGTGCTGCGGGTTCCAGCGTCTCGAATAAAGGCAGACTCGCGAGGAACTCCCGAATCGGGATTACGTGCTTCGGCATGCGACGGGCCCTCCTTGGCCGATATTTGTGTTTGGAGGGATTATCGTCATGCCGCGGCCTGCTGATTCTGACCTAGATCAAACGTGCGTCAGGTCCCGCATTGACGAGTTGCACCGAGATGAGTCAGGCGTCGCGGTCGGTGGTCTGTGGAAAAAACCCGGGCTCACGCCCGGGTCCGCGCCGGCTGCACCGAAGCTGAGTTGGCGCCAGCGCTGTGGTTCTGCTAACCGGCACTATTTCGCGGCGAGCGCGTACTGCACGGCGGCGCTGAGCTCGGCGTCGGAGGCTGACACCTTCATGTGACCTTTGCCTTCCTTGAGCTTGGTCACCAGAGTAGCGCTGGCGTCCTTGTTTCCTTTGTACTTGGCTGCAATGTCCTTCCACGACGGGCCGGCCTTCTTGGCTTCCATGTCGTGGCACCCTGAGCACTTGCTCTTGACGACTTCCGCGCCGGACTGCGCCTGGGCCCCACCGGCGACGATCAGACCTGCTGCTGCCAATACGATAAATGCAGTTCTCATGTCATCTCCTAGATTGATCAGCACTTCGTCAGACGTACAACAGCCTGCAGCGATGACACGTTCAGACCGCGTCGGCGCCACCTGCCACAACCAAACCGCACGTAAGTCATCCTGCGCGGAGGCAAGATTTATGCGAATCGCATGCGCCGCTCGCTTAGACGGCAGAACGATAGGTGTTACAGAAAGCTGTGCTCCGAACCGTAGCCGAAAACGACAAAAGCCGACCTAAGTCGACTTTTGTCGCAATGCAACAAAGCTGGGGCTACACCTCTCGCTATTAGAAGCGATAGGTCCCATACAGGTAGAAGATGTGGGCGGTATACGGCTGAAACGCAAGCTGCCCCGTATAGTAGCTGGTCGACGTGAATGTCGGTGCCGTGCCCGCCGGGATCGTATATTGGAAACCTTGGTAGCCAACGTCATTGTACCGATACTGCTCGAACGCGTAGCCGCCGGTGAATTTCCAGTTCTTGTCGGCCTGATAGACACCACGGACGTTCAGCGCGATCCGGCGCGTATTGTCGAAGTTGCCGATGCCGACCAAGCCCGGCGCCGCGAGAATCGTGCCAGGTTGCGCCGCGAAATCGGCAGTGCCTCTGGTTTCCGCGTACACGAACGAACTCTTGACCGTCAGCTTCGGCAACGCCTGCCAGTCAACCGCCAGACCCGTCTGCCAGCTGCGATCCTTGTTGTCGGCGCCCCACGTGTAAGTCGTGCTGATAGCGGGCGCGGCCGGTGCTGGCGGCGCGTTCGGGTCGCTCCCGCCTACTCCGGGCGTGCCCTGAACGCGGTGCGTCGATTCATACTGGACGAACTCGATGTCGGCGAACAGCAGGGCCCGGAACTTCGAGGGATCGCCATAACCGGCACTAAGATAGTATTCGTAACGTCGGTCTCTATTCCGGCCGAGCGGCACGTCCTGGTAGTCGTTGAACTTCAGGTAAACATCCAGCCCAAGGTCAACCAGAGGCGCGGGGTTCGCACCGAGGTTCATCCTGACCATGTGCTGATCGAGGTTCATGTAGTCGAAACGCCGCACGAACGCGTCGATCGGATTCGCCGGATCGAAAACCCCGTTGACGGTGGAGCGCCGTTGCAGGTACTGGTATTTCAGACGCCCATCCACCGTGTCGAACGTGCTGTTCCTCCATTCGGCGAAGTACTTGTTGTCGGTCGTCTTCGGAAAGTCTGTGCGCTCCCGATCCGTAGCCTCATACTCGTAGCCTGCACCGAGCCTGTTCTCCGGGTTCAGGCGATAATATGCCTCCATTCCAGCTTGATGCTTCGAATACGAGAACAGCTCCGTACTACATACGCCACCGCCGCATTGAAGACCGCTCGCTGCGGTCGGGTTGAACGTAATCTGCGTAGAGTCGTTCTGCTTCTCGCGGTAGTTGTAGTAAACACGGGTGTCGAGTGCGCGCATGGGCGATGAATTGAGCGACACCGAAGCCGTGGTCGTCTTGACTTCGCCATGGAAGAACGGCACGCTCGACGCCGTCGATTGAAACTGATTCGGTGCTGCAACGCCCGTCAGCATCGTCGGCAGTACTTGCACGTCGTTGGTGAGCTTGCTGTAGGTGAACCGGCCGGCGATCGACGAGCCGAACGGCAGTCCTCTCCAGTTCCCGTTCGCCGCGATCTTCCACATCTCGTTCTCTGCCGGGAGCACCGATGTATCGCGCAGTGCCGGTTGACCCGGCGCAAAGAACGGGTTCGACCAGTTCAGAAAGAGGTTGTCGTTCTCGAACTTGCTGTAACTGCCGACGACTGCGAAGTGTTTGTTGCTGGCTTGATAACCCGCTTCGCCCGATGCGTTATAGGTCCTCCAATCGACCGGCGCCGGCAGATCGATACTGCCATTGCCGGGGCTGGTCCCGAGGGAACCCGCTATGACCTTGATCCCTTCCCGCTTCACCTCGTTACCGTCGAAACGGATATACCACGGCGAGAACCCTGACCACTCCGCAAAACCACCCGTATCCCGCCGCTTGAGCGAATCGTCGAACCTGTTCCACGTCCCCGGGTTCAGATTTGGAAACGTGCCGGTCAACACCGAGCTGCCAACGCCGCTGAATGGTGTCAGTGCGCCCGGGCCAGACCCGAAACGATGGCGGAACTCGCTGTCATACAAGCGGAACTTCCAGTTCCCGTATTCGGTGCCGCGGAAGTCGAAGTATTTATCGTCCGAGCCGAGGTTTTCGAAGAAGATACTGAAACGGCGTCGGTCGTCCTGGGCCCTCAGGTCGAAAGCGTTGATGAGGTCGGTACCGTCACTGATATCCCGGTATTCGCGGAACTTGGAATCGTCGTTCGCCTTGACGCTCGAGTAGCGCAGTCCGGCCGTTACTTCGCCGGTCCATTTAAGGCCCGTGCTCTGGGCATACGCGGCGCCAGTTCCCGCGAAGAGATTGGCGACCAAAACCGCTATTAGTTTGCGTTTCATTTTGGGCCTCCTATCTCAGGAAATACTTGCCGCGCATTGCGGGCGCATTGCTACCGTGCACGTGGTAGTGGCAGTTCACGCACCCGCGGACGACGAGCCGGTTGTTCGGCGAAGCCGTCGGCGGAGAAGGCAAAAAGCTACCCTTCGCGTCGTAAACCGTTCCCGGATGACGCGACGCATCGTGGCAGTCCTGACAAAGATTGGGGGCCTTTTCATTCATGAGACGCATGTGATTCGAACCGTGCGCGTTATGGCACGTAAGACAGTTCTCCTCTACCGGTGGGTGTTCCCACATGAACGGGCCGCGTTTCTCGGCGTGGCAGCTCGTACAGAGCTGCGGGATGCTCTCCTGTTTCAGCATCGCCTGGGTAAGCGCGCCGTGCGGATTGTGGCAGTCGCTGCACGTAACGCGGCCTTCGATGATCGGATGGTGCGAAGGCTTCAGAAGCTGACCGCGGATGTTGCGATGGCACGAGATGCAGGTCTCGTACTCGAGCTTGCGCAAGGTCGTCTCATAGGGCGCAATGCTCGGGTTCGGTGAGCGCAGAGCGATCGTGGAACCCGGTCCGGGTGCCCCATGGAGCTGGTGGCAGTCGTTGCACGCCACGTTGTTCTTTCTGTGCCTCCCGGAGTCCCAGAAGGCCAGGTGTCGATTGCTCGAGTGGCAGGTCAGGCAGACGCCGCTGCGCTCTTCTGAGCCTGTCTTCTTGCTGAAAGTGCGCAGATTTCCAACGCCCCTGCCGCCACCCGCCTGGATGTGGGCAGTCGCATCGCCGTGGCAGGCTTCGCAGGCACCGGCGTTGGCGGGCGCTCGCGGATGACCTTTTTTGGCGTGGATCGTCTCAGAGTACGAGTCGAAATACGCCTCGTGACAGCCCTTGCAAACCTCCGCTCGATCCTGCGGCTGCGCCGCACCTGCTGCTCCCGCCATGAACACGAAGGCCGCCAGCGCGAGCGCCGACAGCCAACGTGCCCCAGAGGCACGCCGGTAGGTCTTCATCAAAGACTCCCTTTTTTGAATGTACTGCTGGAGTGGAACCGTTTCGCCGCGAACCGGTCAGCTTCTTGGAGCTGGTAATGGTCTGCATTTTTTTCTCTGCGCTGTGACCCTGAATTTCGCCGTGAGCGCTGCCTGTGGTCAAAGCCACTTTCTGTAAGCTTGATCTAAATCAATCGCCTAGTCCACCCCTTGTGGAAAATTTGCAACACTTTCACATGCGGCAAAATGCCGCACCTGGATCGGACATGGCAGATCGACCGCAGACTTTCGATGGCCTCGACGCTCCTAGGACTGTTTCGTTAGAGGAACTGGTGACGAATCACATTGAGCAGGTGTTGGCGGCGCATGCCGGCAACATATCGGCAGCAGCGCGTGCACTCAGGCTGGACAGGCGCACCTTACAGCGCCGGTTGCGGAAGCTGGCGTCGGCGAGAGCACTCGCACAATGAGTCGGTCGCTCTCGGGCGCCGC
>Ga0207701_10002348_pt1 | contig 19646 bp, 18 predicted proteins | sample KBSSwiSSwithPhiX_FD_184294 | JGI IMG/M metagenome (GOLD analysis project Ga0207701, IMG submission 184294) | Switchgrass rhizosphere bulk soil microbial communities from Kellogg Biological Station, Michigan, USA, with PhiX - S5 (SPAdes) (version 2) | ecosystem: Environmental > Terrestrial >... | reverse complement strand
GAACCAGGCGCATGCCCTTCTCCGACGCGCCGACCAGCGAGGCGAGCGCGAGGATCATGTCGAGAATTTCCTGCACCGAGCGCTGGTTGAAGATCAGCACGTTCAGCCCGGCCCTGGTCAGGTCGCGCGCGATGTCGGCCTGCAGGTCCGAGAAGCCGATCACCAGATCGGGCTTCAGCTCCAGGATCTTGTCCTGCCGGGCGGAGAGAAAAGCCGAAACCCGCGGCTTCTCGCGCCGCGCGCGCGGCGGGCGCACGGTATAGCCCGAGATACCGGCGATGCGCCGTTCCTCGCCGAGCAGATAGAGCGTCTCTGTGCTCTCCTCGGTCAGGCAGACGATGCGCTCGGGATAACGCGCAGGCATTAGGTATTATCAAACCATGGGGCCGCTGGAGGGGATCAAGGTACTGGAATTCGAATCGATCGGCCCCGCGCCGTTCGCCGGCATGCTGCTCGCCGACATGGGCGCCGACGTGCTGGTGATCGACCGCCCGGCCACCACGGATCTCGGCCTCAAGCGCGAGCGCTGGTACGACGTGATGATGCGCGGCAAGCGCTCGGTCACGCTCGACCTGAAGAAAAACTCGGCCGCCGCGCTGGAGCTCGTCGCCAGGGCCGACGCACTGATCGAAGGCATGCGCCCGGGCGTGATGGAGCGCCTCGGCCTCGGTCCGGACGCCGTGCTCGCGCGCAATCCGAAGCTGGTCTACGGCCGCATGACCGGCTGGGGCCAGGACGGGCCGCTCGCGCCGCGCGCCGGGCACGACATCAACTACATCGCGCTCGCCGGCGTGCTGCACGCCTTTGGCCGCAAGGGCCAGGCGCCGGTGCCGCCGCTCAACCTGGTGGGCGACTTCGGCGGCGGCGGCATGCTGCTCGGCTTCGGCGTGGCCTGCGCGCTGCTCGAGGCCGCGCGCTCGGGACGCGGCCAGGTGATCGACGCGGCAATGGTCGAAGGCGCCTCGCTGCTCGCGGCCATGTTCGCGGGTTTCTTGAAGACAAGAACCTGGAGCGAAGTTCGAGGCGTCAACATTCTCGACACCGGCGCGCCCTGGTACAACGTGTACCCGACCAAGGACGGCAAGTACGTCTCGATCGGCTCGATCGAGACGCGCTTCTACCAGGAGCTGCTGCAGAAGCTGAAGCTGAAGGACCTCGGGCAGCACGACCGCAAGCGCTGGCCGGAGATGCACAAGCTGTTCGCCAAGACCTTCAAGTCGAAGACGCGCGCGCAGTGGTGCAAGGTGTTCGAAGGCTCGGACGCCTGCTTCGCGCCGGTGCTTTCGTGGTCGGAAGCGCGGCGCGACGCGCACAATGTCTTCAGAAACAGTTTTCTCGAGGTGAGCGGAGTGAACCAACCTGCTCCGGCGCCGCGCTTTTCGCGCACGCCCGGCGCGGTGCGGCGCGCGCCGCCCGAGCGCGGCCAGGGCGGACGGCAGGCGCTGCTGGACTGGGGTTTCGACCACAACACCATCAAGAAGCTGGGCTCGCTCGGGCTCGGCACCAAGGAGTAGACGAATGCTCGGACGCCTGATGCCGCGCGAGGGGAAATTCTTCGAGCTGTTCAACCAGCACGCGGAGCGCATCGTCGAGGGCAGCCGCGAGCTGGCGGCGATGATCGGCACCTTCAGCGAGCTCGAAGCGCACGCGCAGCGCATCGACGCGGTCGAGCGCGCCGCCGACAAGGTCACGCACGAGACCATCGCGCTGCTGCACAAGACCTTCATCACGCCGTTCGACCGCGAGCAGATCCACCAGCTGATCACCACCATGGACGACATCCTGGACCTGACCCAGGACGTCGCCGAGTCGGTCGCGCTCTACGACCTGCGCAAGATCACCCCGGAGGCCAAGCAGCTCGCCGACATCTGTCACATGAGCTGCGAGCGCGTGGCGGCCGTCGTCGGCTTGCTGCACAACGTCAAGCGCACCGAGGGGATCATGAAGATCTGCGAAGAGATCGACCGCCTCGAGTCCGACGCCGACCGCGTGATGCGCTCCGCGCTGTCCAAGCTGTTTCGCGAGGAGAACGACCTCAAGCAGGTGATGAAGATGCGCGTGATCTACGACCTGCTCGAGCTGATTACCGACCGCTGCGAGGACGTGGCCAACGTCATCGAGGGTATCGTCCTCGAGAACTCCTGATGGACGGCAGCGTCCACCAGATCGGTCTGGGCGTGATCATCGCGCTCGTGCTGGTCGCCCTCGCGTTCGATTTCATGAACGGCTTCCACGACGCCGCGAACTCGATCGCCACGGTGGTGTCGACGCGCGTGCTCAAGCCGTACCAGGCGGTGATCATGGCCGCGTTCTTCAATTTCGTGGCGGTGTTCATCTTTCACCTGAGCGTCGCCGCCACGGTCGGCAAGGGCATCGTCGATTCCGGCATCGTCGACCACCACGTGGTGTTCGGCGCGCTGGTCGGCGCCATCGCCTGGAACCTGATCACCTGGTACTACGGCATTCCCTCTTCGTCCTCGCACGCGCTGATCGGCGGCATCGTCGGCGCCGGGGTCGCCAAGGCGGGCACCTGGGCGCTGATTCCGGCCGGCATCCTCAAGACCGTCGCCTTCATTTTCATCTCGCCGCTGATCGGCTTCGTACTCGGCGCGGCGCTGCTGGTGCTGATCTCCTGGCTGTTCGTGCGCAGCACGCCGAGCCGCGTGGACCGCCTGTTCCGGCGCCTCCAGCTCATCTCTTCCTCGATGTACAGCCTCGGGCATGGCGGCAACGACGCGCAGAAGACCATCGGCATCATCTGGATGCTGCTGATCGCCGCCGGCTACACGCGCGTGGACGACCCGGTGCCAATCTGGGTCGTCGTGGCGTGCTACGTGACCATCGGCTTCGGCACGCTGTTCGGCGGCTGGCGCATCGTGAAGACCATGGGTCAGCGCATCACCAAGATCCGTCCGGTCGGCGGCTTTTGCGCGGAGCTGTCGGGCTCGGTGGCTCTGTTCCTCGCCACTGCCCTGGGCATTCCCGTGTCCACGACCCACACCATCACCGGCTCGATCGTCGGCGTGGGCAGCGTGCAGTCGGTTTCGGCGGTGCGCTGGGGCGTAGCCGGCGACCTGCTGTGGGCGTGGATCCTGACCATCCCCTGCTCGGCCTTCATCGCCGCGCTGGGGTGGGCCGTGGGACGGATGATCATTCCCTGAGCGCCGGCTCAGTGTCGCGAGTGGCGCGAGCCCATCTCCTGCACCTCGAACTCGATGTCGATCTCCCCGGCGTGCTCGAAGCGCAGTTTCATCGGGAAGCGTTCGCCCTTCTTCAGCGGCTGCACCACGTCGACCAGCATCAGGTGCGCGCCGTTCGGTTCCAGGGTCAGCCGCTCGCGCGCCGGAACCTCGAACGCCCGCAGCTGGCGCATCTTCGCGATCTCGCCGGCGTGCTCGGTAAGGTGCATCTCCACGCGCTTCGCCGCCGGGCTGGTCGCCGACAGCAGCCGGTCGGGCTGCGCGCCGTTGTTGCGGATCTCGAAGTAGCCGACGCCGACCGTGGTGCCGGGCGGGGTAGCGCGCGCCCACGGATGGCGGATCTGCAGGTCGCCTTTCTCGAAGGAGTGGGCAAACGCGGGCAGCGCCGCCATCAGCAGCATCGCGAGCAGCAACCTCATTTGCGGTATTCCTGTTCCTGCAATTGGCGCCACAGAATCTTTCCGGTCGCGGTCTTGGGCAGCTGGTCGACGAACTCGACCACGCGCGGCACCTTGAAGGCCGCCATTTTCTCACGCGCCCAGTCGATGATTTCCTTCGGAGAAGTGTTGTTCGAGCCGCTCTTGAGCACGACCAGCGCCTTCACGGTCTCGCCGCGGTAGGCGTCGCGCGAGCCGATGACGCAGGCTTCCTGGATCGCGGGATGCGCGTACAGCATCGCCTCCACCTCGGCCGGCCACACCTTGTAGCCCGAGCAGTTGATCATGCGCTTGAGCCGGTCGGTGATGAAGAAGTAGCCCTCTTCGTCGTAGTACCCGAGGTCGCCGGTGCGGAAGAAACGTTTGCCATCGTGTGACAGGAAAGCCTGCGCGGTCGCTTCGGGCTGCTTCCAGTAGCCCCTGAACACCTGCGGGCCGTGGACCACGATCTCGCCGACCTTGTTCGGCTCCAGTTCTTTCAGGGTTTCGACGTCCAGGACGCGGGCATCGGTGTTGTAGAACGGGATGCCGCCGCACTGGCGCTTCGGGCGGTGCGGCGGATTGATGTGCGAGGGCGCCATGGTCTCGGACAGGCCGTAGCCCTCGACGAACGGCAGGCCGATCACCTCCTCCAGCTTTTTCGCCAGCGCCTCGGGCATCGCCGCACCTCCGCCGCCGAGAACCCGGAGCGAGGAAAGGTCGTAGTTCTTGAGCTTGGGGTTGGACAGAAAATCGACCAGCATGGTGGTGATCGCCGACCAGTTGGTCACGCGCGCGCGCTGGATCTGCAGGCCGGCGCAATCCCGGTCCCAGCGCGACAGCACGACGAGCGTTGCCGCGGTATGGATCGGCGCATTCATGCCGGCCTGCATGCCGGTGACGTGAAACATGGGCAGCGCGGAAAGCACCACGCTCTCCTCCTGCGCGCCGCGCCAGTACAGGTAGGCCACCGTGGTGGCCTGCATGCTGGTGTGCGTGTGCATGCAGCCCTTGGGCTTGCCGGTGGTGCCCGACGTGTAAGGCATCACCGCGAGGTCGTCCGGCCCGGCGAGGTGCGGCCCCGGCTTGAGGTCCGCAGCGATGGCCTCCTTCCACGCCGCCGCTCCCGGCGCGCGCACGAAATCCGGGATCGGCAGATCGCTCGCCGCGCCGAGGTAGTCCGAGTACACGATCGGCAGCACATGCTTCAGGCCAAGCGGCTCGATCTCCTTCAGCACGTCGTTCCCGACGATCGCCACGCGCGCGTCCGAATCGTCGACGTAGTGGCGCAGCTCCTCAGTGCGGTTCATCGGGTTCACCGGCACCACCACCGCATCGGCGCGCACGATGGCGTAGAAGGAGATGACGAACTGCGGACAGTTCTGGGCGTACAACAGCACGCGATCGCCGCGCGCCACGCCGAAGCGCTGCTGCAGGAAGCCGGCGAGCGCGTCCACCCCCTGCTTCAGGCGCTCATAGCTGACGCTGCCGCCGTAGTAATCGATCGCGGTGCGCTGCGGATATTTCGCCGCGCTCGCTGCGAGATTGGCGTAAACGGTTTCCCGCGGCAGCTCGATGGTCTTCGGCTGCCCCGGCGGCCAGTGCGGGAAATGCCGGCTGAACATTCAGACTTCGTACTGCTTGACGGCTTTCTCGTCCCACTGCATGCCGCAGCCGGGGGACTCAGGAATGATCACGTGGCCGTCCTTCAGCGCTGCCGGCTCCTTGAGCACGGGATTCGCCCAGTCGACGTATTCCAGCCAATGGCAGGTCGGCGTGGCCGCCAGCAGGTGGCAGCTCACCTCCGGGAACAGGTGGCTCGACATCTCCGTCCCGGCCCCCTGCGCCAGTGCCGCGGCGCGCATCCAGCCGGTCACGCCGCCGATGCGCTCGGCATCGGGCATTACGTAGTCGCACGCGCCGGCGGCCAGCGCCTGCGCCATCTGCTCCGGGCCCATGAAGTTCTCGCCGATTTGTATCGGCGTCCTTATTTGCTTTCTTACTTCAGAACAGCCCGAAAAATCGTCCGCGCGGATCGGCTCCTCGATCCATTGCACGCCGCCCTCGTCGTCGATCATGTGCCCGCGGCGGATCGCTTCGGCGACGCTCAGGGCCTGGTTGAAATCGACCATCAGCGTTACGCCCGGGCCGATCGCCTTCTTCACCGCGCGCAGCGCTTCGAGATCCTGCGCCGCGTCGGGGCGGCCGAGGCGCAGCTTGACCGCGCGGAAACCTTCTTCGACCAGCTCGACCGCTTCTTTCTCGAGCGCCTTGATTGGCTGGATGCCGAGGCCCTTGGAGTTGTACGCGGGTATGGGTCGCGGCGCGGCGCCGAGCAGGCGGACCAGCGGCAGGCGCAGCGACTGGCCGAGCGCGTCCCACGCGGCCATGTCGATACCGGCCATGGCGAACAGCACCATGTTGTGCACGCCGAGCAGCGCATAGCGCGCGCGCAGCTTGCGCTCGAGCTCGAGCGGCGCCACCTCGTCGCCTTTCACCATCTCGGCCATCGCCTCGACCAGCTTGGCGAGCGGCGGCAGGTGGTGCCTGGCAAGCGCGAACAGGTAGGAGCGGCCGACGATGCCGTCATCGGTCTGCAGGTCGAGAAGCAGCAGCGGTGCCACGGAGACCGAGGCGATGCTGGTATGCAGCACCCGCTTCATCGGCGCAGCCACCGCGCGCACCTTCAGGTCGCGGATCTTCATCGGCCTTTGAAGTCCGGTTTGCGCTTTTCCATGAACGCGCGCCGCCCTTCCTTGTAATCGTCGCTGCGCGCACAACGCTCGATCGCCGCACGCATGCGCGCCGCGTCGGGCGTGCCTGAGGATTTCACGTATTCCTCGATGATGGTCTTGGTGTTGGCGATGGAGAGCGGCGCATTCTCCGTGAGGGTTTGAAGAACTTCATCCACATAACCCTCGAGGGACGAATCCGGCAGAACCCGGTGCACCAGACCCATCGCCAGCGCGTCGTCCGCCTTATAGCGCCGGCCCAGGAACATGATCTCTCTTGCGCGCGCGTGGCCGACGGTCTCGAGCAGCCGCTTGTGCCCCTCCACGTTGTAAGCGAGGCCCAGGCGCGCCGCGGGAATGCCGAACTGAGAGGAGGCCGAGCAGTAGCGCAGGTCGCAGGCGAGCGCGATCTCCACGCCGCCGCCGAGGCAGTAGCCCGAGATCATCGCCACCGATGGCTTGAGCGAGCCCTGGATGGAATGCAGCACCTGGTCCAGCAGCGTGTCGTAGCCGCCCACCGCTTCGTTCGATGACCGGTTCTTTTCGAACTCCGAGATATCGGCACCGGCCGAGAACGCTTCGCTGCCCGCGCCCCGAAACGCCACGCAGCGCACCTCGGCATCGGCATCGAATTGCTTCATCGCCGGCGGGATGCCCCGCCACATGGCGTCGTTGATCGCGTTGCGCTTCGCCGGCTGGTCGAACACGATCCAGCCGGTCGCACCGCGCTTCTCCACTCGCAGCGTCATGGCTTCCCGGAGGCCCCGTAGATCGACGGCACCGTCGAGCGCTTGTCGCGCCGGGTGTAGCGCCCGGTTTCCACCTGGCGCAGAAAGTCCTCGAGCAGCTGGTTGAACAGCGCCGGCTCCTCGAGATTGATGGCATGGCCGCTGCGCGGCAGGATCGCGAGCGCGGCGCCGGGGATGGTGCGCTTCATCAGCAGGTTGACCTCGATGCAGGGCTCCTCCTCGTCGCCCGACATGATGAGCGCCGGCACTTCCATGCGCGCCATCTCCGCCGTCAGGTCGTAGAACGACGGCCGCCGGCACTGCACGCCGAGCAGCGTGTTCATCGCGCCGAGCGCCGAATGCTCCTTGAACTGGCGCAGGTACTCGGCAAAAGCGCGCGGATCCTTGATCTCGAGCTGCACACGCTGCGGCCCGACGCCGTAGGTGTCGACGAAATGCGCCATCCCTTTGCTTCTGATGAGCTCGGCGTTGGTCTTCGAGGCGGCCTGGAACGGCTTGTACTGCGCGGGATGCGAGCCGTAGCCGCCGCCGGCGACGGTGATCGACACCGCGCGGTGGCCGTAGGTCATTCCGAAATGCAGCGTGGCGAACGCCCCCATCGAAAGGCCGACCACATGCGCGCGTTGGAAGCCGAGCGCGTCGAGCACGCAACGGATGTCATCGCGCGCACGCGCCTGCGAGTAGCGCTCGAAATCCTCCGGTACGTCGGAGGGCGGATAACCGCGCGCGTTGTAGGCGACGCAACGGTAGCGGCGGGAGAAGTGGCGCAGCTGCGGCTCCCAGCTGCGATAGTCGCCGCCGAACTCGTGCACGAACACGATCGGGGCGCCGCTTCCGGTTTCCTCGTAGTAAAGCTTGACGCCGTCGTCGGTGGTCAGCGTTGGCATAATGCAAGCCTACGATGAAAGCGGTGCTCTGCAAACAGTTCGGCCCTCCCGATTCGCTCGTGATCGAGGATCTGCCCTCGCCGAAGGCAGGCGCGGGCGAAGCGGTGATCAGCGTCAAGGCGGCGAGCCTCAACTTCCCCGACGTGCTCATCATCCAGAACAAGTACCAGTTCAAGCCGCCGCTGCCGTTCTCGCCCGGCAGCGAGCTCGCCGGCGTGGTGAAGGAGGTCGGCGAGGGCGTGAAGGGATTCCGGCCAGGGGACAAGGTGATCGCCTTCACCACCTATGGCGCATTCGCCGAGGAAGTGAAGACCGAGGCATCCCGCCTCGTCCCCTTGCCCGAGAAAATGGATTTCGTGAGTGGAGCGGCGTTCCTCCTCACGTATGCCACCACCGACCACGCGCTGCGAGATCGCGCTGCGCTCGCCGCGGGCGAGACGCTGCTGGTGCTGGGCGCGGCGGGCGGCGTCGGCCTGGCGGCGATCGAGATCGGCAAGGTGCTGGGTGCGCGCGTCATTGCTTGCGCGTCGAGCGAGGACAAGCTCGCGGTCTGCCGCAGCCATGGCGCGGATGCGACCATCAATTACTCCAGCGAGGACCTGCGCGAGCGCATCAAGATGCTCACCGACGGAAAAGGCGTGGATGTCGTCTACGACCCGGTCGGCGGACAGTACACCGAGCCTGCGTTCCGCTCGCTCGCCTGGCGCGGCCGGCATCTCGTGGTCGGCTTTGCCGCCGGCGAAATCCCCAAGCTGCCGCTCAATCTCGCGCTATTGAAAGGCGCGTCGCTCGTGGGCGTGTTCTGGGGGGACTTCGCTCGCCGCCAGCCGAAGGAATTCGCGCACAGCATCCGCCAGCTCGGCCAGTGGTACGCCGAGGGCAAGCTCAAGCCGCATGTGTCGCGGACGCTGCCGCTGGAGAAGGCGGTCGAAGCCTTGAAGCTGATGGCCGCGCGCCAGGTGAAAGGGAAACTGGTTCTTACGGTCGGGTAGCGTCGCCCGGTCCCAGCGGTCGTTGCATGAAGACGCTGTCGACCCAGCGTCCGAACTTGAAGCCCACCGAGCGCAGCGTGCCGACGCGCAGGAAGCCGCACGCCGCGTGCACGCCGATCGACGCCTGGTTCGCGCTGTCGCCGATCACCGCGACGATCTGCCGGTAGCCGAGGCCCTCGCAGCGGCGGATGAGCTCTTCGAGCAGCCGCTTGCCGACGCCGCGCCCGGTCATGTCGTGCCGGATGTAGATCGAATCCTCCAGCGCATAGCGGTAAGCGCTGCGCGGCCGGTAGGGTGCGCAGTAGCCATAGCCAGCAATGTCCACGCCGTATTCCGCAACCAGATAGGGCAGGCCGCGGCCGGTGACATCGCGATAGCGCCGTCCGAGCTCTTCGAGCGAAGGCGGCTCCTCCTCGAACGAGGCAAGCCCGTGCAGCACGTGGTGCGCGTAGATCGACTGGATTGCCGGCAGGTCCGCCGGCTGTGCCGGACGCAACTCGACTGCCACTTCAACGGGAATAGGCCGGCTCCTCGTGCTCGAGGATGCGCTTGAGCGCGTCGAAGTGCGCGCCCGCGTACTTCGGTGCATCGGCGAGCATCATGCGATACGCGGTTTCCACGACTTCGGGCCTGACTGGGCGCAGCTTTCCGCCCATGGAACGGGCAAGGACCTGCAGCCGGCAGGCGCGCTCCAGGTAGTACATCGCATCGAACGCTTCCGCCACGCTCGGGCCGACCACGATCACGCCGTGGTTGGCCAGGAACATCACGCGCTTGTCTCCCATGGCGCGCGCCAGGCGATCGCCTTCCGCGTTGCCGACCACCAGCCCGTTATAGATATCGTCGTAGGCGACGTCGTTGTGGAAGCGCAGCGCGTTCTGCTCCACCATCTCGAGCCGGCCACCCTCCAACAGGGTGAGCGCCGTGGCGTACGGCATATGCGTGTGGAGCACGCAGGTCGCGCGCGGATTGGCGAGATGGATGCGCGAGTGGATGTAGAAAGCGGTCTTCTCGTACTCGCCGTCGCCGTCGAGCACCTTGCCCGCGCCATCGAGCGCAAGGAGATTCCCGGCAGTCACCTCGCTCCAGTGCAATCCGTAGCGGTTGAGCAGGAAGCGCTTGCCATCGGGCAGCATCACGCTGAAGTGATTGCAAACCCCTTCGTGCAGATCGAGCCGCACCGCCAGACGAAACGCGGCCGCAAGATCGACGCGCATCGCGCGCTCTAGCGCTCCGTGCTTGAACTCCTGGATGGTCCCCATGGAGACTCATTATAGAAGCCCAATAAAAAAGGCGCCCGAAGGCGCCTTTTTCTGGTGCTACGCGAGGCTTACTTGCGTTTCTCGTCCTGGTTCTGGCCAACCTCGTGGCCGACCACGCCGCCGATCGCAGCGCCGCCGATGGTACCGATCGGGCTGCCGCCGGTGGCTGCCGCGCCGACCGCGCCGCCGGCGACTGCGCCGCCGACCGTGCCTTGCGTCTCGCGCGAAACGCCTTTCTTATCGAGGGATTCGCACGCGGTCAGGCCGACCGTCGCGAGGGCAATACCGATTGCAAAAAGGACCTTGCTCATGTCATGCCTCCGTTGAAAAAAAGGGGAAACTTCGCCTGCGCGCGGGCTCAGGTGCAGCCGCGCAGCAGGAAAATGACGAACAGCACCGGGATGGGCACGCCGAGGGCCCATAGCAGGATGTAACCGAGTTTGCCTTCCTGCTTCCGGCGGAACTGTTGCAGCTTTTCCATACTTAACCTCCAAACGCTCTCCGTGAGCGGATAAGGGCTGGAGGAGCAAGCTGCGTGCCGGGGTAAGACCCCCTTGTAGGATTTCGACTACCTAGTCTTCGACGTCGACTTCGACCTTGTTCTTCGATTCCGCGAATACGTACGCGAACGCGATGCCCGCGGTGAACGCGTAGTCGCGGCGGAAAAGAGGGCTCGCCTCGAACGCGACGCCCTTCAGCGATTCGTAGCGCGTGAACGCGCCGACCCAGATTTTCTGGAAGCGGCGCGTGAGCGAAGCCGCGAGCGATGCGCCCGAGTAGCCGCCGGGCGCGCTGAACGCGGGACGCTCCGGCGTCGCGAACTGCTCGTCCACGCTGTAGAAGTAGCGGTGGTAGTGGCGCGTCGCATAGAGCAAGCCCGCCTGCAGACCGAGCCGCCAGCGCCCCTCGAAGAATCGCGGCCGCGCGTCGTAGGTGAGATTCGGAAACGCGGTCACACCCTGCCCATCGGCGTACGAGAGGTCTGTCGAGATCACTGCACGCACCGGCAGGCGGAAACTGAGTGCCCGGTCGCGGTTGGCATCGCGCGCCAGGATGACGTTCAACCGCGGCCCGATCTCAAAGGTGGGATCGAGGTCCGGCATGCCTTCGCGCGCGCGGTTCTTCGAGCTGTCGACCGGCGGCGTGCCGCTCAGGCTGAAGTCGAACTCGACGCGGTCGCTCTCGAAGAACACGCCGCGCACGCCCTGGCGGTCGACGCGCAGGATGTCGCCGCGATAGATGACATAGGGGAACGGCAGCAGGTAGCCGCGGCTCTCGTCCGAGCCGCGATAGTCGGGGAAAGTGAACCCGGTGGCGCCGAGGCCGAATTCCCATTCCGGGCGCAGCTCGGCGCGCGCCGGCAGCGCCGCGAACAGCACCAGCGCCAGCGCCAGCAGCCTCACGTCGTTTTTCTGCCGACCAGGGTCAGAAACTCCTCGCGCGTGGCGAGATGGTCGCGGAACACGCCGAGCACCGAGGAGGTCACCATGGTCGAGTTCTGCTTCTCCACGCCGCGCATCATCATGCACAGGTGGCGCGCCTCGATCATCACGCCCACGCCCTTCGCGTCGATCGACTCCATGATCTCGCGCGAAATGTCCTCGGTCAGGCGCTCCTGCAGCTGCAGCCGCCGCGCGTGCACGTCCACCAGGCGCGCGAGCTTGCTCACGCCGAACACCTTGCCGTTGGGGATGTAGCCGATGTGGCAGCGGCCGAAGAACGGCAGCATGTGGTGCTCGCACATGCTGTACATCTCGATGTCCTTGACGATCACCATGCCGCCGGTGTTCTGCGTGAAGAGCGCGTTGTTGATCACCTTCTTCACGTCGGCGCGGTAGCCGTTGGTGAGGAAGGTCAGCGCCTGCGCGACGCGCAGCGGGGTCTTCACCAGCCCCTCGCGGTTCGGGTCCTCGCCGAGCTCGAGCAGCAGCTGGCGCACCAGGGTTTCGATCTTCTGAACATTCGGGGTCATAGCAGCTTGCGCAAGACGTGGCGGCGGTTGCGGGTGAAAGGCCTCACTTGCGCGGGCCAGCGCCCGGCCTCGACGGCTTTGGCCCACGCCTCGCTGGTCAGCACCTCGGCGCTTGCCAGCTCGTAGTACGCGCTGTAGCGCGGCTCGCCCTCGGCGACGATGGTCTTCTTCTCCCCTCCGATGAACATCGTGAGCGGCTCTTGCACCCCGCGGCGCACCGACAGCACGCCCGGCACCTTGAGCAGCGCCGGGACGTGCTCGGTGTCGTACACCTCGTTGAACAGCGCTTCCTTGTCCGCGTCCACGTCCATGCTGGCGATGAACACGTACTTCGCCTTGGCGGCCATCCGTCCTCCGTTGCAAAAAAAGGGCGCCCTGAGGCGCCCTTCGATTACACATTGAATCCGGGTTAGCTGCCACCCCCCAACGGTCGGGTGAGACGCCGCTAATCGCGCAGGAGCGGCATGTTCTTGTACTGGAACCTGATATAGCGCTCGTTCTGGTCGAGGAAATGCGGGTCGAGAGCGAAACCGCCGGGCGGAACGAAATGGAGGAAGCCGCTTTGCCCGAGCGTGTAGATGTTCTCGCTCTCGATCCCGCGCGGGCTCAGCTGGACGATCTGCGCGTAGGTCGCCCGATTCGACGCCGGAATGCGCGCCACCCGCCCGATGATGGGATGGGTCATGTCGGTGAACGCGCGCGGCGCCGTCCAGCGCCTCGGATCCGGCCCCTGGGACCCCGCCAGCTCGGCCACCACCTGGTCGAAGGCTCGCGACATGATCTCGCGCGCGTCGCGGCCGTTCAGGTAGTCGATGTTCGGCGAGACTTCCGACCCGTCCCCGAGCACGTCGTCCAGCAGGTGGAGGAGCATGTTGCTGGTCCCCTCGCCCACACGGACGAGATCCAAGCCCGGCACGGTCAGCAGCTCGCCCAGCGCTTCGCCGAAGACCGCCTCCACCGTGCGCGCCAGCCATCGCGAGAAGATCACCTCGCCTGCCTCGAGCGTCGTGCTTTCCACCGCGTCGGAGAACATGCTGCCGTCCCATTTCTGCACGACGTGGCGGGCACGGCCGGCCAGCGGATGCGTCGGCCGCACGCGATGCAGGGCCTCGAGCAGGTAAGGCTTGAGAAAGCGCGCTTCGCGTCCGGTTCTGCCCTTGACCCGCGCAATGTCCCTGGGAATGTCGCGCATGTCGTCGATCGAGATGCGGCGCTCGTGGAAGCGCGCCTCGAGATCGTTCATGCGAAAGATTTTGCCGAAGAGGTCCGCGTCGCCCCCGGGGTAGTCCGCCGTGGCCTTGTTGTTCCAGTTGGCGAGCCAGCCCTGCGCCGGGTTGACGGAAGACAGCACCGGACGGAATTCGCCGGTCCATTCGGCAATCCCGGTGCCGGGCAAGGGAAGCCTGGGGTCGAATCCGGGAGCGCGCAGCGGATTGCGCCCGACAAACCAGTAGGCGATGTTGCCGTCGGTGTCCGCGTAGAGGACGTTGAACGCCGCCGACACGCCTTCGACCGCCGCAGTGAATTCACGCAGGCCGCGAGCGCGGCCCATGGCCCCGAGACGCGCGACCGAGTCGAGCTCGGTCATCCACTGTGCGCGCTTGATCGTCGCCGCGGTGCCGCCCTCCAGGCCGACCACCGGCCCGTGCACGCTGCGCAGCACCAGGATGTCCTTGAACGCCGTCGGGCCGATGGCGATGCGCTCGGGCCGAATCTCGAAAGGCGTGCAGGTGCCCTTGAACAGGTAGGCCGCCGAGCCGCACAGTGTCTCGGCATAGATGTCGACGTTGTCGGCGGTCAGGCCGGTGGTGAGCGTCCACGTCAGCTGCTCGTTGCGGCCGATGACGACGAAGGGAATGCCGGCGATCGCCATGCCGGTCACGTTGAAGCCTTCTTCGCTGGTGAGCTGCACCTCGTGCACGATCTCGGGTGCGCTGTAGTCCATCTGCGGGCCGCCGTAGAGCATCGCGTGCCCCTCGGCGCTCCTGGAAGGCCCGACCACCCAGCCATAGCTGCCGAGCTTGCCGGGAACGGGCAGCTCCTTGAGCCGCTCGCGCGCCTCGTGATGCAGGGTTTCGGGAATCGCCGAAGGCAGATGCGACGGCCCGTCGCGGCGCTGCCGCTTGCCGTGTCCCTTGCCGTCGTCGTCGCGGATCGTGACCGGCGACGCCGCGTCGTCGAGCCAGCGCACGTCGTCGAAGATGGCAAAGCCCGTGCGCGGTCCGTGGCGAGCGATCAGCTTCTGCAGGATCCTGGCATTGTCGAGCTCGTGCCCGCCGCTGTCGGAGAAGCGGCTGATGATGAAAGCGGCAACCCCGGCGGCATCCCGGGCGCTCCAGGGCGCGGGAACTGGCGGCGCGCCGCCTGCGCCCAGGGCGAAGAACTCGAAGGGCAGGCGGCCGACCGGGTCTGCGGCGATGCCGGCGAGATAGCGGTTAATGCCCTGCGCGTACCACTCGAAGGCATGACGGTCGTCGTCGGACAGCGCAGCGAGCTGCGCGTCGAGCTCGGCGTCCGTATAGCCCACGGTGCGCAGGAGCGTGTCGGTGGCGACGAAATCAGGCCCGAAGATCGCAGCCAGGCGGCCGCGTGACGCACGCCTGTTCAGCTCGAGCTGCCACAGCCGGTCCTCGGCAATTGCATGGCCGTAGGCGGTGAACAGGCCCCGGTTCGTCTTCGCAAAGATGTGCGGGCGGCCGAACTCATCGCGCAAAACCCGCACCGCGTCGTCGCCCACTTGCAGCGTCGACCACGTTCCGGCGGCGCGCGCTGCGCCGGGCATGACAGCGAACAGCGTCAGACAAACGGCCAGTGCCAGAGCTTTCGACATGGTGACCTCCCTCGAAGGTTGGCTGCTTCTTTCGAGCGTGCCGAGCCAGTATCCGCACCGCTCGCCAGAAAACCATCCCGTGAAAACGGGAGACCAAATAAAAAGGGCGCCCGCAGGCGCCCTGTCCGCAGAGCGGATTGCCGCTCAGGGTATGAAGTTCAGCGTCTCCGGCAGCGGTGGGACGATCGGCGTTTCGAAGACGTGCGGGAATGTTGCCGGCAACGCCGGCGGCGCGTCGTCCGGATCGATCGTAATCGCGCCATTCGTCGCGAAGAAGGTCGCGATCTGATTCTGCGCCTTGAACGCGATCGCGGATGCGACAAGCCCCCCTGGAGTACCGGCGATGTTGGTGAGGAACGTATGGGGGTTTTTCGACATCGTCGGGTTGGCGGCAAACGCGATATCGTTGCGGAAGTACGTCACGCGGTCCTGCAGGTCACCCGCCCGGATGATCGCCGTGCCGGTTGGATTCGGCACGGTCTGGTCGCCCTTGGCGATCTGAAAGATCACCGACTTCGCGGGATTTCCGTGAAGAGGCGATTTGCGGATGTAAGGCGCATAGGCGACCGGGTTCCCCGACTGAGACGCCCATTCCGCCTGCTCGGTGTATTCCTGCAGCGCGATCGCACCAGGAACGTTGTTGATCACCGCCGGCTGGTCGCGCAGCGGCAGGTTCTCGTTCGCAAATACCGGTGGTGCCGCATTGAGAAGGTTGCGCGCCGCTGCGGCCTGCAGGAACAGGCCACGGAACACGGGGCTCAGACGCACGATGTCGATGATCGCGCCGCCCGCCACGTTGGGCACGCCGACGCGCACGTCGCGCTCCACGCCGAGGAAGATGGTGCCGTAAATGCCCCCGAACGACTGGCCGAAGTAATAGATACGCGAACCGTCCAGGTCCGGAATACCGCCGGTTTGAATCAGCCGCGCCAGCTGCATCAGGTCGATCGTGGTCTGGCGCAGCGCGTCTGAGCTGCCGATGAGAATGCGCGGCGCACCTGCGCTCGAGCCTTCTGTGGACGAAATGCTGCCGTCGCCATTCTGATCGATGCCGCGTCCGCCCGCTGGCAGCGTAACCGTAGGTAAGCCGGCGCGGTCGACCGTGATCGTTCCGGCCGCCCCCCCACCGTGCCCGACTACGTTGATGGCAATAGTGGCGATGCCCTGCGCCGCCATGCTGGCGGCGACTACGAACGGCGAGTTGTTGCGGTTGTCACCGAATCCGTGGCCGAAGATGGCGACCGGCCAGCCGGCAGCCGGCCGCGGGCCGGCGGGCAGGATCAGGTTGAAGTACACCGTGTTCGTGCGCTGAACAGCCGGTACGCCGGTGCGCGTTCCAACGGGCGGGATGAATTCCCCGGGAGAGACGTTGTAGTCAGGCGATCGATAGCTGCCAAACGCGACCGCACTGACGACCGGGCCCAAGGCACCGAGGGCCACGATCGGCATCGGACTGGGACTCAGCGCAGGGCCGGTCGTGTTCTGACGGTTGAAGGTCGCCGCAAAGGTGCCGAACGCAAACACCGTACGCTCGCCGGCAGTGCCGAGATTGAAGTTCGCCGGGTCCGGCTGCCCGGAATTGATCTGGCCCTGGACCTTCTCCAGCGTCGACGTCACGCTCAGCGTGGTGAACACGCTCGCGCCGACCACGCGCACGGCGAGGCGGCGCGTGGTTTTCTCGATCTTGTCGCCGTCATCGTCGTCGGTCATATGCCGCCCCTCTACCGGCGCGCCGCTCGCGTCGCGCACGCGGTTTGTCACGATCACCGCGTAGCGCGTGTGCTGCTCGAGCAGCTCGTCGGATTCGACGTGCAGCGTATTGGTCGCCGGATCCCACACGACCTGGTTGATGCCCACCTTGTCGCCGAACGAGCCCACGCCTTGCGCGCTTCCGAGGCTGAGCAGGAACACGCTGTCGCTGTTCACGCTCGAGACATCGATCGCACCATTGAACGCGATCGAGACGCGTGGCTGGATGTTGAACCCGTCGAGCGTATTCAGAACGCTGATGTCCTGGCATTGCAGCGCTCTGGCGCTCGTCGGTGGCGTCGCGCAGTCGGCGGGCACGGGGAGATTCACCCGCCGGTGAGTGATCTGGGTATGGTCGAAGACCGTTGTCCGATCGCTCGGCGATATCGAAAGCACCTCGATCCCCGCGGCGAGAACGGCGGCCGGCGCGAAGCAAGAAACGGCAAGCAGGATGGCAACGAGACGCTGCACGCGAACAAGCATGACGACTCCTCCCCAGGAGAATTTCTTCCCTGACGACGCTACGCCCACCGAAAAGTCATGTCAACGCAACGCGGCGTTTGAAACGGGAGTGATGCTGTCGCGGAGCTGGTATCCAAAAAAGAGATGTCAGCCCAAAAAGAAGGGCGCCCGAAGGCGCCCTTCTTGACTCCGTAACGACCGGCTAGCTGCCGCCGCCCGCGGTGGTCGCGGTGGTTTCCGCCGCCGGCGCTTCCGGCGCGCTTACCGGCAGATCCGCCAGCACCGGCTCGGCGGCCTGCGCTTTGCGGATCATGTGGTACGCGAGACCGGTTCCCGCCGGGATCAGGCGGCCGACGATGACGTTCTCCTTCAGGCCGCGCAGCCCGTCGCGCTTGCCCATGATCGCCGCCTCGGTCAGCACGCGCGTGGTCTCCTGGAAGGAGGCCGCGGAGATGAACGAATCGGTGGAGAGCGAGGCCTTGGTGATGCCGAGCAGCATGTTGGCGTACTGCGCCGGCTTCTTGCCTGCCTTCTCCGCCTTTTCGTTCTCCTCGAACACTTCGGCGCGCTCGGCCTGCTCGCCGGTGATGAACGGCGCGTCGCCCGGCTCGGTAATCTCCACGCGGCGCAGCATCTGCCGCACGATCACCTCGATGTGCTTGTCGTTGATCTTCACGCCCTGCAGGCGGTACACGTCCTGCACCTCGTCGATGATGTAGCGCGCGAGCTCCTCGATGCCGAGCAGGCGCAGCAGGTCGTGCGGGTCGACCGGACCGTCGACGATCATCTCGCCCTTGTTCACCACCTGGCCGTCGTGCACCAGCAGGTGCTTGTCCTTGGCGATCAGGTACTCGTGCTCCACCTTGTCGAGGTCGGTGATCACCAGGCGCTGCTTGCCCTTGGTGTCCTTGCCGAAGCTCACGGTGCCAGTCACTTCGGCCAACATCCCCGCGTCCTTCGGCGAGCGCGCCTCGAACAGCTCGGCCACCCGCGGCAAGCCGCCGGTGATGTCGCGCGTCTTCGAGACTTCCTGCGGGATGCGGGCCAGCACTTCGCCGACCTGCACCTGCTGGCCGTCGCGCACCGCGATCACCGCGCCGACCGGGAAGCTGATGTTCACCGCGTGATCGGTGCCCGCGATGCGCACCTCGTCACCCGCTTCGTTGATCAGCTTCACCGACGGGCGCTGGCCCTTGCTCGCGGCCGTGGTGCGCCGCTTGGCATCGATCACCACCAGGGTCGACAGGCCGGTGACGTCGTCGATCTGCTTGGCCACGGTCGAGCCCTCTTCCACGTGCTCGAACTTCACCGTGCCGGCGTACTCGGTAATGATCGGCCGGTGGTGCGGGTCCCAGGTCGCGAGCTGCTTGCCCGCGCGCACCGTGTCGCCATCGGACGCGAGCAGCAGGGCGCCGTATGGCACCTTGTGGCGCTCGCGCTCGCGGTTGTTGTCGTCGGCGATGATCACTTCGCCGGAGCGGCTGATCGCCACCTTGTCGCCCTTGGCGTTGCTGACATAGCGCATGGTGGCTGTGAAGCGCACCGTGCCCGAGGACTTTGCCTCGACGTTGCTCTGCACCGCGGTCCGCGACGCTGCGCCGCCGATGTGGAAGGTCCGCATCGTGAGCTGCGTGCCCGGCTCGCCGATCGACTGCGCGGCGATCACGCCGATCGCCTCGCCGACGTTGACCGGGGAGCCGCGGCCGAGGTCGCGCCCGTAGCACTTCGAGCACACGCCCCAGCGCGTATCGCAGGAAAGCGCGGTCCGCACCTTGACCTCGTCGATGCCGAGGCTGTCGATGGCTTCCACGCCGTCCTCGTCGATCAGCGTTCCGGCGCCGAACAGCACGTCCTGCGTCTCCGGATGCACCAGGTCGATCGCCAGCGTGCGGCCGAGGATGCGCTCGCGCAGTGCCTCGACCACCTCGCCGCCCTCGACCAGCGCCTTCATCGAAACGCCGTTCGACGTGCCGCAATCGTCCTCGGTCACCACCAGGTCCTGGGTCACGTCCACCAGGCGGCGGGTGAGGTAGCCCGAGTTCGCGGTCTTCAGCGCCGTGTCCGCCAGGCCCTTGCGCGCGCCGTGGGTGGAGATGAAGTACTGCAGCACGTTCAGGCCTTCGCGGAAGTTCGCGGTGATCGGCGTCTCGATGATCGAGCCGTCGGGCTTGGCCATCAGGCCGCGCATGCCCGCGAGCTGCCGGATCTGCGCCGCGCTGCCGCGCGCGCCGGAGTCGGCCATCATGTAGATGGAGTTGAACGCCTCCTGCTTCACCGTCTTGCCGTGGCGGTTCTCGACCTCTTCCTGGCCGAGCTGCTCCATCATCACCTTGCCGACCTGCTCGCCGCAGCGCGACCAGATGTCGACCACCTTGTTGTAGCGCTCGCCGGCGGT
>Ga0207701_10002345_pt1 | contig 19654 bp, 13 predicted proteins | sample KBSSwiSSwithPhiX_FD_184294 | JGI IMG/M metagenome (GOLD analysis project Ga0207701, IMG submission 184294) | Switchgrass rhizosphere bulk soil microbial communities from Kellogg Biological Station, Michigan, USA, with PhiX - S5 (SPAdes) (version 2) | ecosystem: Environmental > Terrestrial >... | reverse complement strand
CAAACTTCCGCCGCCATGGCCCGCGAGCAACACCGGCAATGCTTCGTGAGTGTGACTGTTGCCGTCTGCGATACCGCTACCGTAAACAATCATCGAGTGATCCAATAGGTTGCCATCGCCCTCTGGTGTCGACTTGAGTTTTTGCAAGAGATAAGCAAACAACTCGATGTGAAGCGTATTAATGCGAACAATCTTTTCGATCCATTCCTGATTGTTGCGGTGATGAGTCAGCGGGTGGTGTGGATCACTGATTCCAATTTCAGGATAGACTCGATTGCTACCTTCGCGACCGAGCACTAGCGTGACTATTCGCGTGAGATCTGACTGAAACGCGAGTACCTGCAAGTCACACATCAGCTTTGCATACTCTGGAAACTCGAAAGGGATACCCGACGGCTTGTCGATTGTCGGAGTTACGCGACGAGTATCTTTCTCTGCAATCTCGATTCGTTGTTCCACTTCCCGAACGGAAAAAAGGTACTCATCCATCTTCCGTTTATCAGCGGGTCCCAGTGTTTTGACCAGATTCTGCGTGTCGTTTCTTACGAAATCCAGAATGCTTTTTCGATACTTAACGCGTCTGGCTCTCGTTTGAGGATCAAGACTAAGATCTTCAGCTGAACCAAACAGTCGCTCGAACGCCGCACGAGGATTCACTTCAGGCGGCATGGGAGTTTGAGGTGTACGCCACGAAAGGCTATTTGTGTAGGCGCAGCTGTACCCGGAATCGCAATCGCCGACGGTACGTGAGTCTTCACAGCCAAGTTCAATAGAAGTGAATCGAGTAACACCGGTAAATTTGCCGGCAGCCACCTGGTCCACAGAAACGCCGCCTCGAATGTCAGCGCCGGCCGTCTTGCGACAATGAACGCCAGTCAGAAAAGATGCACCCGCGCGAGCATGATCGCCAGGTCCGTCGCCAAGGGCATTGCCAGTGTTTGAGTCGAGGTTCGACAGTATCTGAATGTCACTACGAAGCGCTTCCAGCGGCTTAAGGATCCTCGTGAACTCGTACTCTCTGCCTAAAGTCTTTGGCGTCCAGTCTTTCATGACGATGCCGTTAGGCACGTAAGCAAAAGCCATTCGGACCGGAGTTAGTGATTCCAATGCATGACCGCGAGCGAAAGCAGGAACCATTGCGTCGAGAAACGGAATGGCAACCATGGTTCCCATACCGCGCAAAAACGTTCGCCTCGCCAACCGCTTCCGGCTAATTATCATTTAGAAGTGGCTCCTCTTCGTTTCTGAAAGGGTTCGCTATTCACGATTCCTAGTATCACACTCGAGAAACGGTAATTGTCAGCGGCTACATTCTTCACGATTGCTTTGACTGCTCCGTCGTCGCTAGGCTCGAGCCCTCGACCCAACGCATAGATAAATAACTTACGCGTCAATGTGTCTGCAAAAGCCTGCGGGTCTGACTTTAGAATTGTCTTCAATCCCTGCGGGCCACTGAATGATCTGCCATCCGGCAAGATACCAGACGCGTTAATTATGAACTCTCCGTCCTTGCCACGCCATCCACCAATCGCGTCGAAGTTCTCAAGGCCAAACCCCAATGGGTCCATGCGCGAATGACATGAGGCGCAAATTGCATTTTTCCGGTGGAGTTCCAACTGTTCGCGCATCGAAGACGTCTTCCCAAGTTTTGCTTCGTCAAGATTGGGAACATCGGGAGGCGGAGGGGGCGGTGGACTGCCAACAAGATTTTCGAGCACCCACTTTCCACGCAACACCGGTGATGTGCGATTCGCATAAGAAGAAATAGTCAACACACTCGCCTGGCAAAGCAACCCCCCTCGATGCGCATCCTGAGCAAACATCACTTTACGAAATTCGGGTCCCTGGACATTAGGCACATTGTAGAAGCGCGCGAGACGTTCGTTAAGGTAGGAGTAGTCAGCATCGATGAACTCAAGAATACTGCGGTCCTCGCGCATGATATTCCCAAAGAATAGATCAGTCTCGCGTGTCATCGACAAACGCAGGTACTCATCGAAGTCAGGGAATCGCTTGCTGTCAGGCTTTACCGATTCCAGCTTGCGAACCTGCAGCCACTGACCGCCAAAGTTATCAACCAGCGCCTTGGCTTTAGGATCAACGAGCATGCGCTTCACTTGTGCTGCAAGCGCCGCAGGTGAGGCGAGCTTTCCACGATCTGCGGCCGCAAGTAAGTCCGCATCCGGCATACTGCTCCAGAGAAAATACGAAAGGCGTGACGCTAACTCGTATTGCGTAAGTTTCGGCGTAGCGGCTGTTCTGCCTCTCTCGAACCGGAAAAGAAACTGGGGTGAAACAAGCATCGCCTGAATCGCTACTGAAAGCCCCTCTTGAAACGATCCTGTTTCTGTTCGTGCTTCATCAAAGAGTCGGATGAGTGGCGTAATCTCACTCGTACTCACTTGGCGACGATAGGCGCGATGCGCAAGATTCTCGAGAATCAAACCGGCACACCGCTTGTTATGGTGTCCATTCAAGTGGTGGCAGACATATATCTTGTTTTGACTCTCCGCTGACGGCCCCGTGGTTGCAGCATATGGTCCACCAAGTTCGAGGTAGCCAACGCGGGCACCGTTAGCCGGGACCTTCTCCGACTGTCTCTTCTCAAACTCTTTTCGCCGTTCCTCGATTTCTTTAGGAGTTAGATCCGGAGGCGGTTTGAAAGGTCGCCGTGCTGGCACAGGTCGCGTTGAAGGATTCGGACCGTTGTAACTTGCCGGCAGTCCTTCGTAGAGATGTGGAATGCTGACTGCCAACCAGTGATCGCCGGCGGTTAGTTTTGCTCTGAACTCCTGCTTGATCGACCATAGTTGTTGCGGCTCACTCGGCAGCGCAAACGAGGCCAGACTTGCAGGATCGACCTGCACCAACTGTGTCTGGATGCCATCAATCCAGAGCGCAAGTTGGAAGGGCGCGGAGCCTGGCGGCCGCTCACCTGCCAGGGTAGCTCGAATTACGTATTCAGCATCCACCGGAAAGCGATGCGTCGTGTGAACCGCGTTCGGCAAACTCAGACCACTCAAATCGTAGTCGGTTAAAGGCGTGGGTTGTGGTGTTTGGTTCCGCTGACCAGACCGTAAAGGTACAAGCGTGGGCTTTACAGGCTCGACTCCGAAAACCGCTGTGCGGGAAATCTTTTCGGCGGCGGCCAAATACTTTTCCATTAACACGGGTGAAAGCGACAAAACATCACCGATGTTGTCGAAACCATAACCTGAGTCGTCTTGAGGAAAGCTCTCTGAGAGATGAAGGTCTACGCCCAACAGATCCCGAACAGTATTGTCGTACTCGATGCGGTTGAGCCGTCGAACTGTTACGCGTACTGGTTCGTCCGACGACTGGTTTGTCGGTGCTGACTTCGGTTGCTGACCTAGTTGGCCTGAGAGCCAATCGGTCACGGCCGCAAGCTCTTCCGGCTTTGGTCGAGGCATTTTCGGCGGCGGCATTTCGCCCGCCTTAAGCTTGTCGAGAATCAGTTTCATCGTCGCACGTTCCCTCGTCAGGGAAGCGGTGCTTTTGAACGCGCTCAGGTTGAGATTAGCGGTCTGCAAATCTTCATCGTGACAAGCAAAACAGTTGCTCACAAAGAATGGCTGAACAACTTTTTCGAATGTTGTGTCTGATTTAGGTGGGTCCTGATCCGTCGCACTTGCGCTTCGCACCTGCCGTTCGATAATGAGCGAGCCGGCGAGCAAGGTTAAGAGCAACAACACTCTGGTGAGATTTGTTCGCGTCACAATGTATTTTTGAGTGCCAGACTAGTTATGACCGAGCCTTGAACTAAGTGAACAATATAGTTTATTAAGGGCTGTTTTCGAAAGCGGAATTCAGCCGCAGTTGAACGCAGGTGCCGGTGCAGTAGCCCGACTGTCAAGGAGGGCTTGTGTCAGCTGAGAGGAGTTCTAGCCCTGATCCGAGCCCTCCTTGACAGTCGGGCTACTGCACCGGCTACTGACAAGCTAAAGCTTATCGGACATCAGGTTATGGTAAAGTCACGCCCATGAAAATAGACCGCAGAAACTTCCTCGTCACCTCTTCTTCCGCATTGGTTTTGGCGAAGAGCACCTTGTCGCAAGCAGGGCAACCGACACAAGCTACCGAATCTGAAGCGCCACTTACTTCAGCCGAAACGGAACTCAAAGTCTACACGACGGCCGAGAACACGGATCAGCGTCTATCCGCAACCGGCACCGTGAAGTTCAAGCCGATGCCTCAGCCGCTCGAGACGCAAATATGTGTCTTCGTCGATCCCGCCAAGAGATTTCAGACGGTGCTCGGAATTGGCGGCGCACTGACGGACTCTTCAGCTGAGACATTTGCAAAACTGCCGGCCGCCAGGCAACGTGAAATTCTTGATGCCTACTTTGACCCTGACAAGGGCATCGGCTACACGCTTGCGAGAACCAACATTCACAGTTGCGATTTCTCGAGTGGGAGTTATATCTACGTCGATGAAGGCGACAAAGCGTTGAAGTCTTTTAGCATTGCTCACGACAAGCAGTTTCGCATTCCATTTATCAAACAAGCGTTAGCAACTGCCGGTGGGAAGCTGAGTATCTTCGGCAGTCCATGGAGTCCACCGGCCTTCATGAAAACTACCAACAACATGCTTCACGGTGGAAAGTTAAAGCCGGAGTTTTATCAGTCATGGGCGACCTATTTCACAAAGTTCATTAAGGCTTATCAGCAAGAGGGAATTCCCATTTGGGGCATTACGATTCAGAACGAACCAATGGCTACGCAGACATGGGAGTCTTGTATCTATTCAGCTGAAGAAGAGCGCGACTTTTTGAAGAACTTCCTCGGGCCAACGATGAAGAAAGAAGGACTGGGAGACAAGAAGATAATTGCGTGGGACCACAATCGTGACCTCGTATACCAAAGAGCTAAGACAATACTCTCGGATCCAAATGCCGCGAAGTATGTTTGGGGGATCGGGTTTCACTGGTATGAACCGTGGAGCGGTGGTGAGCCGATGTTCGACAACATCAAGCTCGTTCACGAGACGTTCCCCGAAAAGAATCTAATCTTTACTGAAGGATGCGCCGATTCCTATGATGCCGCCAAGGTGAAAGACTGGAGGCTTGGCGAATTGTATGGACGTTCCATGATTAACGACTTCAACGGCGGTGCGGTTGGCTGGACTGATTGGAACGTATTGTTAGACGAGACTGGCGGACCAAATCACGTCGGAAACTTTTGCTTTGCTCCGGTTCACGCCGATACCAAGACCGGCGAGATCACCTACACAAATTCCTACTACTACATTGGACACTTCTCGAAGTTTGTTCGACCCGGCGCAAGGAGAGTTGCAAGTTCGCCGAGCAGAAGTCAGCTGTTAAGCACAGCGTTCGTCAACACCGACGGCAAGCTGTCAGTTGTTGTAATGAACAAGAGCGACAAGGCGGTCAACTATTTCCTTTGGCTGGATGGTCAGGCTGCAGAAGTGAACACGCCGCCGCATTCGATCCAGACGCTCGTGCTCTGATGTCCGATAAACGTCTGTCTTGTCGATGTCCAACCTAACTCCCCAGTATTGTGTCTGTGTCCTCTGCGTCTCGGTGATCTCCGCGTTAACTTTTGCTCGGCCTATATAGAACGCAGAGATCACAGAGACGCAGAGGGCACAGAGATAGAGAAGCCTCCTTATGCCAACCAGTCACAAACTAACAGCATTCCTGCTTTTCGTTATCGCCCTCTTTCCCACGCTTTCTAGCGGCCAAGCCTTAACCCGCACGCTTCTCTTCGACGCAAACTGGAGCTTTCATCTAGGTGGCGCTCAAGGCGCTGAGTCTCCTGGTTTCGACGACTCGCAGTGGCGCAAGCTCGATCTCCCACACGACTGGAGTATCGAAGACTTGCCGAACACCAGTTCTCCCTTCAATCCTAACGCGATTAGTCAGGTCAATGGTGGTTTCACTACCGGCGGCACTGCCTGGTATCGCAAGTCGTTCACGCTTCGGCCCGAGCAAAAGGGAAAACGGATCGTGATCCAGTTTGACGGCGTGTACATGAACGCCGAAGTATGGCTGAACGGGCAGTCGGTCGGCAGTCATCCGTACGGTTATACGAGCTTCTGGTTTGACATCACTGACAAGGTTAAGTCGGACAGCGCAAATGTTCTCGCCGTTAAAGTCAGGAATGAAGGTGAGAACAGTCGTTGGTACTCAGGCTCGGGCATTTATCGGCACGTTTGGTTAAAGACGTTGGAGCCCACACATATTGCTCAGTGGGGAACCTACATAACTACGCGTGACGTGAGCGCGTCATCAGCGAAAGTCAGTATCAAGACGAAGGTGCTGAATGAAACGGATCAGACTTCACAAACTGCCCTCCTTTCGAGAGTCTTAAACAGCAAGGGGCAACTTGTCGTCGAGATAGAATCCCGCCACACCATCCCAGCCCACTCCTCGTATGAGTTCGAACAGCTCGTGGAACTCAAGGATCCCTCGCTTTGGTCGCCCGACTCGCCGACGCTTTACACCGCGGAATCGGTAGTTAACCAAAACAGCAAAACTATTGACCTGTTGCGGACAAAGTTCGGCGTACGCTCGATTGCTTTCGACGTCGCCAAGGGCTTCCTCCTGAACGGCCAGCCCTTAAAACTGAAAGGCGGTTGCCTGCATCACGACAATGGGCCACTCGGTGCCCGCGCGTTTGATCGTGCCGAAGAACGGCGTGTCGAACTCCTGAAAGCGAGTGGCTATAACGCACTGCGACTCGCGCACAATCCTCCGTCGCCGGCGTTTCTCGAGGCGTGTGATCGACTTGGAATGCTGGTGATTGATGAAGCTTTTGATATGTGGAGTGAAGGAAAGAATCCACACGACTATCACCTCTTTTTCGACGAGTGGTGGCAGCGAGACGTCGAAAGCATGATCCTCCGTGATCGCAATCATCCATCCGTTATCATTTGGAGTATCGGGAACGAAATACCAAACCGAACCAAACCGGAGGTAGTAAAACTGGCCCAGGAATTAGGCGACTACATCAGGCGGATGGAGCCGACGAGACCGATCACCTCGGCAGTTAACGATCTTCGCGAAGATAAAGATCCTTACTTCGCAACGCTCGACGTTGCTGGATACAACTATGCGGCCGGTGGTGACCACCTGAAACAAAGCCTGTACGAGTTTGACCATAATCGACTTCCCAAACGAATTATGTACGGTTCGGAGTCGTATCCACTGGAAGCATTTGATAGTTGGATGAACGTAATCGATCACCCGTACGTCGTTGGCGATTTTGTCTGGACCGCTTTTGACTATATCGGCGAAGCGAGTATTGGTTGGCGTGGCTACTGGCAGGAACAGAGCTTCTATCCATGGACGCTTGCCTACTGCGGAGACATTGATACCTGTGGCTGGAAGCGACCGCAGTCGTATTACCGCGATGCGCTGTGGAAAGAGAATCAGCTGTCAATTTTCGTGAAGCCTCCAACGCCATCATATCCAATTAACCCGAATCGACAGTCGTGGTCGAAGTGGCACTGGCACGATGTAGTCGCCAACTGGAATTGGGAGGGGCATGAGAGGGAACCGCTCCAAGTGAGTGTCTATTCGTCGTGCGATGAAGTTGAGTTGTTACTTAATGGAAAGTCGTTAGGTCGGAAGCCGACGAATCGTTCCACGGCGTACACGGCAACCTGGGACGTGCCGTATCAGGCTGGGGTCCTTCATGCAGTTGGCTACAACGGCGGAAGAGCGACATCCTTTGTGGATCTCAAGTCTGCTGGACCGCCGAGCGCGATAAAGTTGACTCCAGATCGAGCACGCATTGTCGCTGACAATCAGGATCTAAGTTACGTTACGGTTGAATTGGTTGACGCGAAGGGGGTGCGCAATCCGATGGCGGAGAACTCGATAAGATTTACCGTTGACGGGCCGGGAATTATTGTGGCCGTGGCGAATGCGAACCCGATCAGCACGGAAAGTTATCAGCGACCGCAAAGAAAAGCCTGGCAAGGAAGATGCTTGGTGATTGTGAAGTCAACACAACAAGCAGGTCCGATTACGATTACAGCGTCGTCATCAGGACTGCGTCCCGCGAAAGTAGTTCTCTCGTCGACCTCACAATAGCTCTAGGGTCTGTTTTTTGATCGCTGCGCCAGATAAAGAACCACGCCGATACCGGCACCAAGGAAAAGTCCATAGACAATTCCCCAAAGGACCATGCCCGCCGGACCATGAACAAAATTGTAAAGTGTCGAACCAAGGAAGTAGGCGAGAGAATTTGTCACGAATAGGACCGCTGAAAAAGTTAGAGCCGCCGTGCGAATTCCGAATCCGAGCGCAAAAACCGAAGCCATCAAAATGGAGGCGAAAAGTGAGCCAATCCATTCTCCAATGGTTCCACCTAACAGAAAGTAAGCGCTGATCCAGCCAACTGCATATGCGAAGAAGGCCATGGCAAAGAGCAAATAGAAATACGGTGATCGCCAACGGCCGCTGACGAGTGAGCCAAGGAAGTTTCCCCCGACCAGGATGAACATGGCGATCCAGACTAGATACGACCCAGCTGGAGTGAGATATGTGTACATCCAACGCTCTGCAAAGGCCACGGTCGAAAATACACAAAGACTTGCCATTGTGAAACCCACACTACCGGTGAGTATTGAACGCACCAAAGATGGTACTGGATCCTCATCCGCACTTAAACGAGTTGTCATTGTTGTGCTCCAAGTTTGAGAAAGAGTCTCACTCTCTCCAGTTCTAACTCTAGTTCCCGCTTGTAAGCTCGATCGCGTGGTTGCGATTCCACGTATCCGAGGTCAACGTTGAGGTCCTGATTCGTTACGGCTAAATTCGCCCAACCGATCACCTGATCGCGCCAAAGTAGCGGCATGGCGTAATAACCAAGTTTGCGTTTTGCTACCGGAGTATAGGCTTCGAATCGGTAAATCCAGCCCCACAAAAGTTCGAAGCGCCTGCGGTCATGCACGAGTGGATCAAATGGTGCCAAAAGCCGGACTACTTCAATGGAGTTCTGTTCACGTCCAGTTTCATCACCGGCCCAATACCATTCAACGCCATCAATCCTTGCACTTTGTAGTCTCTCTTTCGCGCGAGCTACGGCTTTCGTGAATTCGGTTTTCCACTGGGGCGCTGCATATCTCAAACGCCGCAGGTAGTACGACAAGCTGGACGATGGCAGCGGCGCGTAAATATGAACCAGCGTATTGACGAGCGCATCAATTCGATCGCGCCTTTCGTTTCCACTTTTCGCGGGGTTCGAGTGTTGCTGAGGTGCATAGATGCGAATACCTTTCTCACGACGGACGATGCGCAGCATTCCGCTGTAATGCATTGCATCGAGTAGATGGGTTGTCGCGTTGGAAGATCCGCCCCAGTAGTTCGTTACTTTACCGTGTGAGAAGTATTCATCAACTTCACGCGGGTGAACGACTCCGCGGTCTCGGACAAACTCAAGCAGCAGCTTTGCCTGCTTTCTTTGCGCCCTAGGCCACTCTCGGCCGATATCGTCTGCTTGGATTCGTGACTCCTGACGTGGATGCATCAATTGTTGTAGCGACTTGGTGACGTAGCCGTAATTGATGAAGAAATCTTCTTCAATGTCGAGTTCAGGGTAAAGACGTTCGAGATCACCGGCCTTATAGTCTTTCACGCGGTGGCGCATGATTAAGTCCTGGGCTCGGGCGGGTGCGCGAATCGGATCGGCTTGTACAAACCCGATGTTTTGTAACGCGCGCCTGAGTGACGTGTGGATAGGGAAGTTTCGGGCGACAGTGAATCGTCGCAGCTCATCGACTGTGTGCATCATCAGTGACTCTGCAAACTAAGCATGAGTTTCGAAGCGACGAATTCTATCTCAGGTGTCTTAGAAAAAAGTAGGATGTGATTTGATCGCATGGCTATACCCTCCCCCAACGCTAGACCTTATTTGGAACCAACACGACAAGTCGGTGTAATCTAAACCAACATGTCAACAACTTCATCTCCCTTGTCCGCAGTTCGTGATGCACGCGAAGCGATTGCAGGTTCAGCTATTCGCACGCCACTTGTTCGACTCAATCTTCTCGATTCACCTTTTGAGATCTACCTTAAGCTCGAAAATCTACAACCAATCGGTTCCTTCAAGATTCGTGGCGCTGCAAATGCGATATCGGCAATGTCTGCTGAGCAACTCAAGCAGGGAGTTGTCACTGCGTCGGCCGGAAACATGGCGCAGGGAGTTGCGTGGATGGCCAGGACTCTCAAAATTCCCTGCACGGTAATCGCGCCAGCCACTGCGCCGGAGATCAAGATCAAAGCAATCGAACGACTCGGTGGACGCGTCATCAAGGTATCGTTTGAAGATTGGTGGAAGGCTTTTGAACAACGGGCGCATCCTGGTGTCAAAGGAACATTCATCCATGCGTTTGACGATCCGAATGTGATGGCAGGTAACGGCACTATCGCGCTTGAGATCCTCGAAGACTTGCCAGAACCGGATGCGATCGTAATTCCATGGGGAGGCGGTGGACTTACCTGCGGCATCGCCTCGGTGCTACGTGAACTACGTCCGGCGTGTAAGGTCTTTGCTGCGGAAGTGGCAACGGCGGCGCCACTGTCTGCTTCGATTGCAGCCGGAGTTCCGACGTCGGTTGAGTATGAACATTCGTTTGTAGATGGTATCGGCGCTAAGGCTGTGTTTCCGCAAATGTTCGAACGAGCGAAGAAGTTAATCGACGACGTACTCGTCGCCGAGTTGGGTGAAGTAGCGGCTGCGGTAAAATTGCTTCTCGATCGGAACCATGTAGTTGCGGAAGGAGCGGGAGCGACACCAGTTGCGTGCGCCGTCTCTGGAAAAGCGGGAAAGGGTAAGGTTGTTTGCGTGGTATCAGGTGGAAACATCGACGCGGCGAAACTGGCAGAGTTGCTGACAGGAAAGTGAGCCCGCGAAGTGGGCGATGAGCGTAGAGCCTAGGGCGTAAGCCCTAGGAAAGCCACGCAAAAGTTTATCGAGCCCGCGAAGCGGGCGACAGCCGGATCTAGAGGCGTATTTGCAAACCACATCGAATACGACGAGCGATTTGTTTGATTCGTTGAGGCTGTCGTCCGCTTCGCGGGCTTACTTCAATGTCGCTTCCGGAAGACATGTGGGAACGCTGACAAACCGCGTAACAACCGCTAACACCAACGCCACTCCGGTAAACACATAAAATATCGAGGCGTACGAACCTGTACGACTCACGCACTCCGCCAAAGGCAACGGCCCAAGTGCCGAGGCGATCACAGTCAAGGTCTGAGCCGTACCCTAAGTATTTCCGAGAGGGTCAGAGGTAACTCAGAGATTCCAAATTGCGTCACTACCCCTCCATTAACTTCCATCTCTTCGACGTGAATGCGTTTCGGTTGTAACTTTTATGCCACTTGTTCGCGCGAAACTAACGCCGTGAAGTCAACGTACAAATTGTAAAGTGAGTGAAGGGTATTTGCTTCGATGTCTGGAACACAGTCATAATCGAATCACTCCGACAACAACCGGGATGAATAGATTCCGATGAGATACGTAATTCGTCGCAGCACTGTTTTACTCTCCGCAAACCTCTTGTCTCTTGCCTTGTTGGTCAGCGGCTGTTCAAACAAGGCTGCCCAAGCGACATTTGAACGACCACCCGCCCCAGTGTCGGTTACCGCCGCTGTAGCCCAGGACGTTCCGACTTACATCGACGCAATCGGCAAAACTGTGTCGCGCGAAGTGGTCGCGATTCAGCCGCAAGTGTCCGGAAGAATCACGAAGATTCATTTCACAGACGGTGCCAATCTGAAAAAGGGCGATCTACTGTTCACGATCGATCCTCGGCCGTTTGAAGTTGCGCTCAGTCAGGCGCAGGCAAAAGTGTCCCAGGATATTGCGTTGAAGAAACAAGCTGAAGCCAACCTAGCTTCCGAAATTGCAAAGGCTAACTGGGGAGCTGTGCAAGTTAAACGGTATCGCACACTCGTCGAGCAGGGGGTCGTATCACGAGAACAGTATGAAGAGCTAACGGCTACTCAGAAGTCACTCGATGCGAATGTTGGTTCGGCGCACGCCGCGGTCAATAGCGCCGCAGAAAGTATTAAGGTGGATACTTCCGCAGTCGAAGCCACCAAGGTTCAGCTCAGCTATTGCACGATTCGCTCACCAATTGAAGGCCGAGCGGGTCAGCGGTTGGTTGATGTCGGCAACGTGGTGAATCCAGGCGGAAGCTCTAATAACAACAGTTCGAATTCCGGTACCACGCCAAACACCAACGCATTACTTGTGATCGAGCGCCTTGATCCGATTTATGCGGACTTTACGATTTCACAAAACAGCCTGGCAGAAGTTCAACAGCAGATGCGAGCCAACAAGCTAATCGCCGAAGTGAGACTGCCAGACGAGCCTAACGCACCTGTGAATGGTCAGTTGACGTTTCTAAACAATTCGGTTCAGGACACAACTGGAACTGTGACTCTGCGCGCTACGGTTTCAAACTCAGATCACCGCTTCTGGCCCGGACGTTTCGTTAACATTCGGCTGGTCTTAAATACCATTCATCAAGCTGTTTTGATCCCCGCAAGTGCTCCGCAAATGGCGGCGAACGGGTCCTTTGTGTATGTCGTGAAGCAGGACTCTACGGCGGAGCAACGGCCTGTCACGCTTGGTCAGCGTCAAGGTGATCTGGTCGTTGTAGAAAGCGGGGTCACAAACGGTGAACATGTCGTCACCGCTGGTCAGTTGGGTGTAACTCCCGGCGGTAAGGTTCGAGTAGAACAACCCGCAGCTACAAACACCCAGGCGAAGTAATGAATTTATCCGAACCCTTCATTCACCGGCCTGTTATGACAGCGGTGTTGACGCTCTCAGTCGTTCTGTTTGGAATACTGAGCTATCGCCAGCTACCCGTTAACGATCTGCCCGCAGTTGACTATCCAGTGATCCAGGTGCGCGTTGGGTATCCCGGTGCGAGTCCCGATACGATCGCCAACAACATAGCCACACCGCTCGAACGCCAGTTCATGCAGATTAACGGGCTCGAAGTGGTGACGTCGACGAGCACTCAGGGCGTTGCTACATTCACCCTACAGTTTGCCCTGGAAAAGAACATCGACGCTGCTGCCACCGACGTACAAACGGCGATCTCACAGTCGATAGGAAACCTGCCGGCTGACCTGCCTTCACCACCGACATATTCAAAGACGAATCCAAACGATCAGTCGATCATGTACATCGCTATGACAAGCGATTCTGTGACGCCAGGTCAACTCTACGACTACGCGAGCACTCAGGTGGGACAGCGGCTGAGTATCCTGCCTGGTGTGTCGCAAGTGAATGTGTTTGGCACAAAATCAGCGATACGCATCAAGGCAAAGCCGGATGCAATGTGGGCTCGTGGAATTTCGATTGATGATCTGAGTGCGGCAATCAAGAGTGGAACAAGCTATACGGGCGCGGGTCAACTCGACAGCGGATCCGGTACTTCGATTCTTCGTCCACAGGGTCAACTTGAAAACGCGGAACAGTACAGCAACCTCATCGTCGGTGGCACAAGCAACGCGCCGGTGTATCTGCGCGACGTGGCCGAGGTGAGGGATTCGGTTCAGGACGAGCGCGTCAATATGCGCTTCTGGGTGCGTGGCCTGACGATTCCTTCGGCCACCGTGATCCTTGCAGTTAATCGTCGGGCGGGCGCAAACGCAGTGGAAGTCTCAAGTAGTATCCGGCAGATTCTTCCGCAGGTGGCCAACGAACTTCCCGGGTCGATAAGAATTGCGCCCATCTACGATCGTTCGTTGAGCATCGTTCACTCGGTCGCCGACGTTCAAACAACCCTCATTATCGCGTTTGTCCTGGTAGTGATAGTTATCTTCGCCTTTCTCGGACGCGCCACTGACACACTGATTCCCACGGTCGCGCTCCCTCTATCACTGCTGATTACGTTCATTGCGATGAACGCACTTGGGTACAGTCTCGACAACTTGTCGTTGATGGCTTTGACACTGGCGATCGGGTTTCTCGTTGACGATGCGATCGTGTTTCTGGAAAACACCGTGCGGCGAATGGAGCGCGGAGAGCAGCCATTTGAGGCTGCAGTTCACAGTGCCAAGGAAATTAGCTTCACGATCATGTCGATGACTGTGTCACTTGCCGCTGTGTTTATTCCATTGGTGTTCATGACTGGACTGGTTGGACGAATCTTCCGGGAGTTTGCCATCACGATCGTCATCGCGATCTTCGCGTCGGGGCTGGTGTCGCTAACGCTGACTCCGTTGATGTGTGCGCGACTGTTGAAGCCACGCGGAGAAGGTTCGAAGAAGACTTGGATGGAGCGAGTCATCGGCGGCGTTGAGAAACGTGTGCTCGGGTTTTATGGCGGATCGCTCTGGTGGTTTTTGAAGCACCGCTGGATTTCGTTGGTAATCTGGGTCGTTTGTCTTGGGGGAACGATCGGGCTGTTCATACTCGTCCCAAAGGCGTTCCTGCCTCCCGGAGATAGCAGCGTTATCTTTGGTGCCTTCATTGCACGCGAAGGTTCGTCACCAGCGCAGATGCGTGAGCTGCAGAATCGAGTAGATACAACTCTCCACGAGGATCCAAACGTCATCACTGACTTCACAATGACGGGAGCCAGTGGATTTCTGGCGGCGAACCAGGGAATCACGTTTACGTTTATCCGGCCCCCTAACGAGCGCAAACCCATCCAGGAAGTGACCGCAGAAATGATGGGTAAACTAAACTCGATCCCGGGTGTGTTTACGTTTCTTCGTCCGTTTCCTGTACTTGAAATCAGCACTGGAGTTACCAGCCAACAACAAGGACAGTATGGCTTCGCGGTATCTGGCGCGAATCCGAGCGAGGTTTACGGAGTGAGCCAGAAGCTGATGGCAAAGCTGATGACCTATCCTGGCTTCCTTACGGTTTCGTCGGACTATTATCACAACACGCCGAATGTAAATATCGATCTGCGCCGCGATCAGGCGAAGACTTACGGCGTTTCTGAGGCACGAATCCTATCGCTCCTGAGAAATGCCTACTCACAAAACTATCTGTACCTCATCAAGAAACCGGAAGATCAGTATCAAGTGATCCTGGAGATCGAAGATGAAGCTCGCTCGAATCCTGAAGATCTTGCTCGTCTCTACATTAGATCCGACGACGGAAAGCGACTGGTACCGCTTGGAGAACTCGTGACGTGGAACACCACGCTTGGGCCGCAAACTGTGAATCACCTGAACCAGTTTACGAGTGTGACGCTGTTCTTCAATTTGAAGCCAGGCGTTGCGCTGGGCGATGCGACCAACTTCATCACCAAGTCAGCAGCGGAGATTGTTCCACCTGGCGTTCGCGCGGAGTTAGTCGGTGAAGCGCAAACGTTTTCACGTACGGTCACAAGTCTGACCTTTCTGATGGCGCTCGCTGTGTTTGTGATGTACGTGATCCTGGCGATCCTCTATGAGAGTTACGTGCATCCGTTAACGGTTCTGTCGACACTGCCGACTGCCCTGGTTGGTGGCTTGCTGACTTTGATTATCTTTGGTCAGGAAGCTTCGCTGTATGCGTTTGTCGGCATGTTCATGCTGATGGGTATCGTCAAGAAGAATGGCATCATGATTGTCGACTTCGCGCGTCAACGAGTCGATGCGGGCGAGAGTGCGGAGCAGGCGATTCATGATGCGAGCATGGATCGTTTTCGACCGATACTCATGACGACGCTGGCGGCCGTGTTTGGCGCTTTACCAATCGCTCTTGGCTTTGGCGCCGATGGCGCTTCACGCCGTCCACTTGGATTGGTTGTTGTCGGCGGCCTCGTAATTTCACAATTCATCACGCTCTACATCACGCCTGTGATTTATCTATACCTCGAGCAGTTTCAGGAGAACGTGCTCGATCGCACGGCCTTCTTCGGTTCGCGCAAAGCGAAAGTCGAGGAACCCGAAGCTGAGCCATCTCACGTTCAAGGTGACATGGCAGGTGGTGATTAGCGAGGACTAGTGAGCCTCCTGCAAAATTCTCATTCTCCCCAAGCTTTAGCTTGGGGGTTACGATAGGGCTCAATGTTTCGGAACCGTTTTAACGGTTTACGAGTTTTGAACCAATCAAGCTACACCGCAAAATTTCATTTGCGTTCGGATTCATTCCCACACCGAATAAACCGTTGAAACGGTTCTCTGAGTCTTGAGCGCACTATGACCCTAAGCTGAAGCTTGGGGAGAATGAGAGTGACCTCGAGACTTTTACAGAAGTGCCTCTAGTACTTGCTTTCGTTCGCGGTATGTTGCTCTATGTGCCCTGATCTTCTCTGAACCTAAATCCTGGACTCGCATAAACAACTGATGAAGCATCTCCCCCTGACGCGTAACCAGCGCCGTGGTTTCTTAGCGGCGTGGGGTGGCTTTGTTCTTGATGGAATGGATTCGTTCATTTATGCGCTAGTTATGGTCCCGGCGCTCCGCGAGCTTCTGCCACAATCTGGAATTCCTGGCGATCAATCACACGTTGGTTATTACGGTGGACTGCTCTTCGCACTCTTCCTCGTAGGTTGGGGGTGTTCACTGGTGTGGGGACCCATCGCAGATCGCTATGGTCGGGTCATCACACTGATGCTCACCATCGTTTGTTACTCCCTCTTCACTTTCTTGGGCGCGTTTGCAGTGAATGTTTGGATGCTTGCTGCGTTCAGGTTTTTAGCTGGCATTGGCATTGGAGGTGAATGGTCAATGGGCGGCACTTTCATCGCCGAAGAGTTACCGGAAGACCGACGCAAGTGGGGAGCGGGTCTGATGCACACCGGATATTACGTGGGTGTGTTTCTGGCAGCCATTGCCAACTACACCATCGGTGCGCGATATGGCTGGCGCGCAATGTTCCTGGTGGGAGGAGCACCAGCGCTGCTGGTCGGATTCATTCGTTTTGGCGTTACGGAATCAAAGCGGTGGGAGAATCGCATCGCACAAGTAGGTCAAAGCTGGACGATGCTGAAAGCATTTGCTGCTTTGTTTTCGCCGCAGTATCGACGACGCACAATTCTCAACTCTACTTACTTGCTGATCTCGATAACCGGTTTATGGGCTGGTTCGGTTTATGTGCCGACTGCGGTTAGCCAAATTGCGATCAGATCAGGTTTCACAGAAAGCCAGGGTGTCCGGCTCGGTTCTTACGGGACGATGATACTCGCTACCGGAACGATCCTCGGGTGTCTTGCCATTCCGTATTTGGCAGAGAAGTTTGGACGACGGCTGGTGCTGGGAGTGTACTTTGGTTTGATGGCTGCCTTTATCTGGCTGGGCTTCGGCTATGTTTTCTACCTGGCGACTAACGCGCTTGCCTGGTTTCTGATTTGTTTGTTCTTCCTCGGCGTGGGCGGAGCAAACTTTGCGATGTACACATTGTGGTTGCCGGAACAATATTCGACGGAGTGCCGGGCGAGCGCCTTTGCGTTTGCAACTTCGATAGGTCGTTTCGTCGGAGCGGGTATTACATTTCTGGTTGGTTACGGAGTTTCCTACTACCACACCATCGGAACTCCAGTAGCGCTGACTGCCCTGGCGTTTGTGTTGGGAATATTTCTATTACCGTTTGGAGTGGAGACCAAAGGGGAAGAATTACCCGCGTAAGCGCGCCTCTTTGGACAGTTACTTATCACCGTGCTCTTATTGAAATACGTTCCGCCGACTCCGAATCGCGACGGCGGCGCGCAAACGGAATGAGCATCGGCACTGAACGGCGGTACGTCTCGTAGGTATCGCCGTGTTCGCGCGTCAAATCGCGCTCCTCAAATTGAATCGCCAGGAGGATGTAGGCGGTTGTCGCGATCGAAAAGAGCAGGTGCGCGTAGGTCATAGTTGGCGTGCTCCAGAAAGCGAACAGCCAGCCGACGTACAGTGGGTGTCGAACGAGCCGGTATGGTCCTGGCGTCCCGAACCGCAATGTGGTGTAAGGCTTGGCTCGCAAGTACAACCAGACTTGGCGCAGGCCGAACAGATCGAAGTGATTGATCAGGAATGTGGAAACCAGCACCAGCGCCCAGCCGAAAGCGAACAGCCCACGTATTACTACCGTTACGAAGGTGTCTTCGATGGACCATACGACACCACCCAACGGCTGCCACTGCCAGAACAACAGGATCAGGGCGAGACTTGAAAGCAGGACGTAAGTGGAACGTTCCAACGGTTTGGGCACAATGCGGGTCCACCGATCCTTGAACCACTTGCGTGCCATGACGCTATGTTGCACCGCAAACAGAGTCAATAGACCAATGTCGATCAGAAGGGCAACCACGAGTGGCCCACTCGGCGCGCCGTCGAGTGTCCTCGGTACGCCAAAGTTGCCAATGAACCCGATGGCGTACAGAAACGTTCCCAGAAATATCAGGTAGCTGAGACTTCCGTAGGTGAAGAAAAAGATCCGTTTGAACATAGCTTTGCCTCCATGTCTGATGTCGTCGTCTCGTTACCGGCGGTTAGTTTCTTATTAAGCTGACGGCCCCAACGCGCGATGGCCTCGAACGTCGCGTCAACGTCTTCGACTAAATTTTTACATGAGAAAAACACCTGGATTGCCGAGCGCTGCTGGAAGCGGATCGTTACTACCTGGGTGAAGCCGTTGTGTCGGACCGCCTTTACGATTTCCTCATTGAGGATGTCGAGCAGCGCTTGAACTTCAGGTTCCTCCTTACTCTCCACCAAACTGTTCGGCACGCAGCGGAAGCAGTAAGAATTGAGTGTCGGCTCGTGACGCGTCTCGAAGTCAGGGTGTTCACTGACTAGGTTCTCTAGCTGAACTGCAAGACCATCCTTTCTCATGCGCGGCATGATGACGTCGGGCCCAAGAGTTGGCTATGGGAGTTTCGTCCCGGTTTACATATCTGTCGCGCTACCGGGCTGGGACATTAGTCCCGTTGCCTCCCGAATAGACGAACAAACTATTAATCCCTGACCCGATTGATGCGAACTGAAGCCGCTGATAGAATCTGCGCCCAGTCTTTGTCCCCCGTTCAAAGCCAACTACACAAAGAGGGATTGATAAGTCCTAAAAACGTTGAGGAAGTTCAGAGGAAGTTACTGAATGCCTAAGCACATCGGCATAGTCTCTGTAACCTATGAAGGCGCGGCCTTGTGCTACCGCTCAATCTGCACTGAGGCCGCCTCGGTCTTGGGCGAGTACCAGCACCCGCAGATAGCGATCCATTCCTTCCCTCTCTCCGATTACATGCGCTTCTTCTCCAAGCTGGATTGGGAAAGGGTCGCGGGGCTGTTGCTCGAGTCTGCCGAAAAGGTCGAACGTGCGGGCGCGGACTTCGCCATCTGTCCGGCCAACACGGCACACGAAGCCTTCAAATTGATGGAGTCGCGTTCGCCTATCCCGTGGCTTCACATTGTGGAGGTAGTCGGAGATGCCGCCGCTAGTCTTGGCTCGAAGCTCGGAACACCTTGCGAACAAGGGGTGTGATGGGGTGGTCATGGGATGTACGGAAATCCCGCTTATCCTAAGACCAGAAGATGTCGAAGTGCCTCTTCTGGACTCAACCAGACTCTGGCGAAGGCGGCTCTGGAAGAAGCCCTGGATCGTTAGGAGTGGAGTTCGTTCCAGCGAGCGGAGTGACGTCGGATCATGAAGAGGGTCAGCCAGCGAATCCGATACGTGCGTACGACCGACGGAGTCCAACTCGCTTGGGCCGAGGCGGGAGCGG
>Ga0207701_10002344_pt1 | contig 19657 bp, 12 predicted proteins | sample KBSSwiSSwithPhiX_FD_184294 | JGI IMG/M metagenome (GOLD analysis project Ga0207701, IMG submission 184294) | Switchgrass rhizosphere bulk soil microbial communities from Kellogg Biological Station, Michigan, USA, with PhiX - S5 (SPAdes) (version 2) | ecosystem: Environmental > Terrestrial >... | reverse complement strand
GACCGAAGCACCGGTCATTGCGAGGGAGGAACGATCGAAGCACCGTTCATTGCGAAGGAGGAACGACCGAAGCACCGTTCATTGCGAAGGAGGAACGACCGAAGCCCGGTCATTGCGAAGGAGGAACGACCGAAGCACCGGTCATTGCGAGGGAGGAACGATCGAAGCACCGTTCATTGCCAAGGAGGAACGACCGAAGCAATCAAAAAGGCAGCTAAACTTAGCTGCCTTTTTTTTTACCCGTATGATGACTGAATCCCTATAATTTTACAAACCTGAACGACTTTATTTCTTTATCGCTTATGATGCTGACCACATAGGTGCCACTGGTTAGCCCACTCACATTTAATTGAATATTCTTTTGAATTTTACCGGTAGCATAACCTCTTACAAGATTGCCGGTTGCAGAATAAATTTTAACCGTGACAGCTTCTGCATTTTTCAAATCGATGTTCAGCACATTCGTGGCAGGGTTGGGATAGGCCCTAAACTGGCTGTTTTCTTCTATTACCGGCAGATTCTGCTGAGGTATAGTTGTTATCAGGCGATTTGCCTCTTCGTCGTTATGACAGGAATCGGTTATGAATACGTTAGTTAATATATTTGTCAGGTTAGTATTTCGTTTTATTATGTCAGAAAATTTCGTGTTTCGAACGGAGTTTCGCACCGAGGCAGATAAATAAGGATCATTAAGGTAGAAGTAAAAATCACCGTCTCTCAATTTTTCAAATTGCGATTTCAGCATAGCGTTCATAGTGAGACCGACAGATTTGTTGGGCAAATGTTTTTCCGCAAGGATGCCAATCCACAGGTCAACATTATTTACATCACCATACAATTTCCGTAATGCGCGCGCAGTGGAATCAACCGGTGAGATATCAGAAAAACTACTTGCTGCAGTACCGGTATAAAAGCGCCTTGCCGTATTATAGTCGGGTAAACCGTGGTCCCTTCCGCGTTGAATGTTAAGGCTGCCCAGGTCAATTCCAAATCGAACCGGGTCGTTGGGACTGCCGAAAAGAAAGTTTCTCAATACGTCATTGATCTTAGTGTCCGTCTCATACTGGTCATGGGAGGAAGCCCCCTTTATAAAAATATCCACGCCATACGCTGCAACAAGCTGGGGATTCCAGAATACTTCCACCAGGTCCATTTCACCCGGGCTTACTTCTTCGCAATCATTATCAACAAACACTACATCGTCAGACACCATTGTATGCCCGATTCGGTACGAAGCAGTCGCAAACGTGTTCATTATATCCGGCCTTACAAAGCTTTTGTATCCTGAATAAGACTGGAGTATAATGCCAAGTGCAGGTAAAAATTCCTGGTATGTAATGGCTGCGATCAACGCACCAACCTCTTTACGGGCCATTTGATAGAGCTGCTCATCGTTCCTGAGTCCCTGGCTAACGAGGCGGTCGCAAATCCTGTTGTGTTCTCTTACAAACACAGTATGGATCGAAGCAAGCACGGGGTTTTCTGCAGCGCGAACGTCTCCGGCGACAAAGGTTTTAACTTTACCACTGCTGTCGTTTGCCATACCCGGAGCTTTGGGATCTATCGCGCTTGATAATTCGCCATCGATTGTATTATACGGCATCAGATTTCCGGAAGAGGTTTTCAATTTTCCATTTTTCATCGTACGTAGCCAGCGTGCACGAGTTTCGTCGGAGCCATACACCACTGAACCATCGATGAACGAAGTGTTCAGGTTGATTTGCTGCCTCACAGTTCCACCTGTACCGGCGCTTACCATTCGGAACTCACTTCTGAAAAAAGGTATTTCTTCCGTGAATACCTTTTCATCCTTGGGCAAAGTGATGGATGCATACTCCGTACTGCCCGTTGGTGTCAAAGTTATCTCATGGTCGAGGAATTGTCCCCATTGATAGACCAGCGTACTAAGGTGACGGGTATTAATTTGTGTTACGGGTTCGTCGATCACTGCGTTTGATATTTGCCTCGCTGATGGCCGGCTTACACCGCCCATTGCATTTTTCGTATCACTTGATGCGTAAGCTGAGGCTAACTCCCTGTACAGAGGAATATCGGCGGCTCCAAACAATGCATTGGCACTACTGGTTATGTTATTGTTCCTTCCGTCATAGCTTCTGTAGGGGGAGCGCCGGGAAAGATCGATGTTGGAGCCGTCTCTCAATGCGGTCCGGGGCCTTTGGTCTGACATTAACAAACTTCCTCGCACCGCTTGCTGTTGCTGGGACAATGCAATGTTCAGTGAGAAAGAGAAAAATAGAAGGCAGCCTGTCGCATGTAAAAAAGTTTTCCTGGACATGATTTGGTTTTTTAAGGTTAACGAATAGGTACCTATTGCCACTGTTATCGAGTACAGGTTGACATTGCCAGCCCAGGCCTGCGATGGCATAACACTCTTGCATCAGCTTCGCTGATTCAAAAAAATAGCATACGAAATTTGGGCTGAGCTAACGGGTTCGAAAGCTTAATGGTGACGAGTGCCCATAAAAAACCGGCGGGAAATCAATAAGGGGTATGTAAAAAAATTTACATAGAAACAAATTATAAATTAAAAATTTCACAAGCCATTCATGCAAGCCGGAAATTTACTTCGTGCAATTCCAGCAATTCCAATCTTGCTCATAGGTCAGTCGGTTTTTCAGAACAGGCTTAAGGTAACTCATATTACAACTGCTGGTAAAACAACTTGACCAAATCATATTTTGTATTGACTAATCGTCGATACACACAGCAAAAGCACGGTTTTGGTCTCGTCTTTGCTGCTAATATTTGCTCATTTACCGTCCAAAAATATTTGCCTTAATACTTTAATATATAATGACCTCCGTGGGTATTATTGCGATTTATTTACGGGGTGATGAAATAACAACTATTCAGTGACCAGCCAGTATCTGTGGAGACTATGGTTTTGAAATGTATCGCGATAGATAAGGAATACTCGTCGCTCAGTTTGATTAGTAGTTATATCAGGCTATTCCCCGGCCTGGAACTGCTGCAAATCTTTACTGACGTGACCGCCGCTGAAAAATTCTTGCATAATAATAGCATCGATCTTGCATTTGTCGAATTATCCATCCCTTTTTCGGGTGTGGTCAGACGGATCAGGTCATTGCAGGAAAAGTTAATGGTAATATTTACGGTGAATGGAAAACAGTTTCCGACAGACATACTGAAGCTTGATGTTGTCGATTATCTTGTCAAACCATATGCATACAAGCGATTTGCAAAAGCAGTCGACAAAGCCATAAGCCTGCATGAAAAGGAAGTTGCAACGAATCCTGAGCCGGCCACTATTTATATTCGTTCAACGTATGAGTTAACGCGCATTGACCTGGGTGAGGTGGAGTATATCGAGAGCCTTGAAAATTATATCAGGATCAACTTTACCAGCGGCAAGTCTGTGATGGCGCTGATGCCATTGAAAAAGATCATGGAAATGGTTCCTCCGGATAAATTTGTGCGCATACATCGCAGCTATATTATCGCCATTGATAAAATTCAGAATATTCGCAACAGGAAAGTCAGGCTCAACATCGCCGAACTGCCGACCGGGGCCAGTTATTTCAGCAATCTGAAAAAATTGATCGGGTAGCCGGTATTGTCATCATCCGATGGCTCCGCGTTTGTAAATCAGCAGGGTTTTAGATTTTGTGGCGCCCGTGCCAGAGGAACAAACACTCAGTCATTACGATGCATCCGCGGATTCTGCGTAACGTATGGGATGCAGAAGTGAAGTTCAGGACGAGTTTGAAACATGGTGTTAGATTGATTATTTCGGCTTCGCAATTAAAAGTGTCCTGATGTATAAAAATGTTCAAAGATTCGTAATTGCGAAGAGTAAAGCAAAAAGTGGTAATAAGGTTGGCATTTAATTAAAACAAAAAAGTGCTCCATTAATATGAAGCACTTTTTTGTTAGAATGCTGTTGTTAGTTTTGAACGACCATTCTCTTCACTGCAGAAAAATTACCTGTTTGCAATCGATAAAAATAAACTCCTGCGGTAAGCGAGCCGCCATTCAGTCTTACTGTATGGGTGCCCGCTTCTTTGACGCCATTCACCAGTACTTTCACTAACCTTCCATTGACATCAAACAAGGAAAGATTTGTACGGGATGGTGTTGACAAACTATAATTGATTACCGTTTCTCCCCTCGATGGATTCGGATAATTCTGCGAAAGATCATCCTTGAAAATTGTTGCTGCCTGTTTTTTGTTTTCAGGCGGAGCTGCCATTGTTGTTGATTCGGTTACAGCACTGCGCTTTTCCGCCACCGCACAGTCGGAAGGACTTACGGTAAGGGTTTGCAATTGACCTGTTTTACTGCAACCATTGCTTCCGGTGACAGAAGTCAGGTTAAAAGTCAAAGCTTGCGGTGACGCTCCGGAATTGAAAATAACATCCACCCAATAATTAGTACTGTTGAACGTGTTGGTGGGAAAACCGCCATCGTAATTGTAAACACCATTTCCTCCTTCTGTGTCACTACCCAGCAATGTCAGAGGGCCATTCGAAACACCGGCCCCTAATCCTCCCCCGGTTGCAGCATAAGCACCCGCCGGGTTGTAGTAAGAAGCGACATACACCACGCCAGGTACAATAGCTACCGGTTCGCTAAATAAAACTTCCTGCCAGCCATTTGGAGTTACATTGCCAAATGTGGCACTTGCTAACTGGTTGCCATTTGCATCCCATAAATGTCCTGTATATGCACCGCTGGTATGGCTTGCACTGAAGAAGCGTATTCCGGATACAGTTCCTGCACTTGATGTCATGAACTTTACCCCCAGCTCAACGGGACTGTCTTCATAAGTTGTTACTTCCGGCGTAGAAGTCCAAATCGTTTTACGTCCGCTAACGGTTCCACTTCCTGCTATTGAAGTTATCGTACCACCCACCGGTATATTGTTATAAGTCGTTCCGTTTATTGTTATATCAAACGGACCTACTCCCACTGCAGAAGACAGTATGAGATCAAATCCCTGGTTATTGCAGTTGGGTGTGTTGCTGATCGTGGCGGTAGTTGAAGAGCAATCAAGAACCGGCGGAACTTCAACAGGTGGAATCGGTTCACTATTTCCATCAACCGTTATGGTTTTTAAGGTATAACTGCCATCAGCATTTCTTCCATTTATCGCAAGAGGTAACGGTGGCCGGTATCCTGATGGGTCTTTAATAACCAGGTCAAGGTTGTAATTTCCGAGTGTTAACGTTGCAGGCAGCGTGAATTGATCATTTGAAGCTGTTGCTTGAGAAGAGGGCAGTAATGCCAAAGAAGATCCTTTAGCACCGGGACTGAATGTCGATGCGTGCGACCATACAACGCCGCCGTCACTATTCTTCAATTCAAAAACGACATCCCATTTTTCATAAGTTGGCGCGATGCCAATATTTTTCCATTGCAACGCTATGGCAAGGTTACCACCCGGTTGAACAGTGCTGCCCACATTGCCACCTTCAAGTATGATACGATAACCGGCTGCCTTGAATGCAGAACGAATATTATCCTGTGCACAGGATGGAGGATTATCACTTCCATAATTTCCGTTGCCAAATGAAGTGGCGTGGTATACTCTCACTTGTCTTTCCAGGTCATCAAAACCACATCCATTTAACGAGGGCAACCAGGGAGCAGGTTCACCGGTTATGGGAGCATATTTCCAGCGCTCCATAATGAGATCTTTAAAAAGTCCGCTTGCACCATAAGAAGCATCATTGTCTTTCAGCAATACTTCAATGTATCCGTCGGTTGCCCCCCAGTTATCTCTTCTCCAGCCGAGTTTGCCCCAATTGTTGGAAACAGACAAGGCGTAGGCAGTGACCTCTTTTGGAATATACATGCTTGGGTATCTTTCGGCATCAAACGTTGACATCATAATACTAAGCGGATGATTCGTAAATACATTTACATGATGGTCAATGATTGTTTTTAGTGTCGTCGCGGAGGGTCTTGTACCCTCGGGGTAATCTGATATGTCATCTACGATTGAAGCATTATGCCATTCGCCCCATGATCCATAACCCCGGATATCAATACTGAAAATAACATCTTTGAATGCTATCGTTTTACCGCGGTGCGGTCCCGACTCAGCAGTATAAGAAGTTGAATTGATGTGTGCATAGATGGCTGCGTTCAGTGCTCTTAATCTGTCCAGGTAATGCGGACTGTTCCAGTTAGGCACCCAGGATCCATAGTCCCCGGTGGGTCCGTGCCCCGTTGTTTTCCAGTCAGGAAACGATTCAGCCTGCATCAGGCGATGCAGGTATTCCGGGTAGGCGGCGTCACCATTATCATAATAAGCGATACCATTACCGCTTCCGCCCGGAAAACATGACATAATACCAAATGAAAACTTTTGCCCTTTATCAATAGCGTCTCTCACCTCTGAATCAAAAGCATTCCAGTTGTAACTGTCTTGAGTAGAACCTTCGAGACGGTTCCATGTAAAGCGATAGTAAACATCCAAAGATTGTTGACCATTGCCAGCGACGGGATTAGCAATTGATCCCGTTGTACTATGCCATTGTTCGGCGCCCCTTCCCGGTGAAATGATATCGGGGTCATCGTACGCAATCTGAGTAAAAGTTAGTGGAGTAGTTTGGGAAAACGCCGGTGTAATAAATGTTGCAAGAATTAATAAAAATGAACATACAGCATGGCAAAGTCGGACGTTTCCGGTAAAAGGAATCAAGGATCCTTTTACAGATAGTGTAGCTTTCATAGTATATTAAATTTTTGTCAGTTAAAATTTATTTTATATAAATAAATGTTTGGTTATATAAACAACTAGATAGACTTTACTTGGAGAACTCCAGGTTCAAGGGGACAAAAAATAAATAAGGGTGGAGTAAAAGGGTTATAGGGCGGGAATAGGCCGTAAATCAGCAAAATGAATGCCGCAATGGTTAAACCTGGAAATTCTTTGCGACGTTTTATCAACAATTTTATTCACTATCGATAAAAAATATATTAATGATTTTTCGCTTTTCTACAATGGAAAAAGTTCTTTTTACACGAATAATAATAATATAAAAGAGAAAAGTTTAGATTTTCATTTGTTGTCATCGAACAGCATAAGGATAACAACAAGATTTAGCAAGATGCTCCAAATTATATAAAGAAGAAATCAATATCAGTAGGACAGCACAGATAAATTTTGATCAATTAATATATTTAAATATTTCTTTTCATTCGATTCCTTTTTAAAAAAAACAAAATCCGGAATTTGAAATCCGCAATGTATAATCATTCATCGCTTGCCGTACATCTCGAGCATTTGTTTTAAGTCATCGAGCGTATTGATTTCATCTGCTCTTTTATCCTTTCGCCAGCGATTCATTCTCGGAAAGCGAAGGGCTACACCCGACCTGTGACGATTACTGGCAGCAATTCCTTCAAATGCAATTTCAAAAACCAGTTCAGGTTTTACGGTTCGTACAGGTCCAAATTTTTCGAGTGAATTTCTTTTTACAAAATTGTCGATCTCTGCAAACTCTTTATCGGTAAGCCCTGAATATGCTTTTGCAAAGGTCACCAGTTTATCTCCGTCCCTGACTGCAAACGTGTAATCAGTGTATAGATTGCTTCTTCGCCCACTGCCTTTAGCTGCATAGATCATAACAGCGTCGATCAGGAATGGATCAATTTTCCATTTCCACCAGTCGCCTCGTTTTCTGCCTACTCCATAAATAGAATTCTTTCGCTTGAGCATGACACCTTCGCTGTTGATGTCTCTTGCTTTGGTTCGGATTTGAGTTAATTCATCCCAGTTATTATAGTTAATTACTGCGGACGCCTGCAGCACTGGAAGTGAAACTATGCTCACCATTTCTTCGAGCAGAATTCTTCGTTCTTCCAGTGGTGCATCACGAATATCTGTTCCCTTATGTTCCAGTATGTCGTAAGCAATGAAAGCGACCGGCGCTTCCTGTAGATGTTTTTTTGTAATATTTTTTCTACCAATCCTCGTTTGTAACAAAGCAAACGGCAATGCCCTGTTATCAGCAAAGGGCATGATCTCGCCATCGAGCACGATACCATCCGGCAAATTATTGATCAATGGATGGAACTCCGGGAATTTGTCCGTCATCAACTCTTCACCGCGGCTCCATACAAAGAGATTATTGTTACGCCGGATTATCTGTCCCCTGATGCCATCCCACTTCCATTCGGCCTGCCATTCACCGGGTTCGCCCAAATCATGAATGTCGCTTTCAATCGCATAAGCGAGGTAAAATGGGTAAGGTTTGGAATCATCGGTTGTTTGTGCACTAAGCAATTCATCAAAGGGCGTAGAAGACGGATCCCAGTTACCGCTGATGCGGTGTGCAATGGTATTCGCGTCGATGTTCACCGTTTTGGCCAACGCGTTTACCATTGTTTTTTGCGATACGCCAATCCGGAAACTACCCGTGATGAGCTTATTAAAAACAAAGCGTTCATCATGATCCATTTTCAGCCAGCTGGAGATAATAAAATTCTTTTTCTCCTCTTCACTTAATGAACCTAAATGAAAAAATTGTTCAATGTAATAATGCAATGGTTCTTCTGCCTGCACTGCCGAAATGTTTTCGGGCAGCAACAATGCAATTGTTTCAGCGAGATCTCCAACGGTTGAATGTGATTCAGAAAATAACCAACCGGGAATTGAGCTTAGTTCCATACACCATTCGGCAAGTAACCTTGAACTGACTGATCTTCTCGGCCTGCGACCGCTAAAAATGGCAATTACCCAAACTTTATCTTTGTCGCCCGCCATAGTAAAATAGTCGGACAATGCCTGCAGCTTGTCATTAGTTTTCGTACTGCTGCCCAGGACTTTTACCAGTTCGGCAAATTGTTTCAAGTATAGAATTTTATCAACTTCAGAAATGAATGGTTAAACTCGAAAATCGAATTTCGAAATCCGAAAATCCAGTATCCTGCTTCGCGCTCCGCACTCGCAGTGACCAATATCCAGCATCCAGTATCCAGTATCCAATATCTGATATCTAATATCTAATATCCACCATCCCCCCTCAACCCTCCTCCCCAACAACAACCTCCTCATCATTTCCATACTCCGTCTTCACTTCCGCTGCTTGTATTCCGAGCTCATTTACATACCTGCTAAAAGCCGCCTGGAATCCATGCGTCACATATACCTTCTCAGCGCCTGTATCTTTTATTGTTTGTAACAGACCGGTCCAGTCGGCATGATCGCTCAATGCAAAGCCGGCATCCGCGTTACTTCGTCTCACTTGTCCCCGCACCTGCATCCATCCGCTGCAGATGCCAACCACATATGGCGTAAACCTTTTCATCCATGGAGACTGAGTAGCGCTCGATGGTGCTATGACCACGCCTCCTTTAAAGATTTTATTCGGCATAGACGGATCAACGCGGGTGACGGGCGGCAGCGTCCATCCAGCATTGACCAACGCCGTATGCACGTTGTGGACAGCGCCGTGTAAAAAAACAGGAAGTCCCGCTTCTTCGAGGCACTTCAACAACCGTTGCGATTTGCCGATGCTATAAGCGGCGAGTACAGGCGTCACATCCTTTGCTGTTTGTTCTAATACCCAATCCTGGATAGACTTATAAATTTCCCGCTGCGGTTTCCAACGGTATATCGGGAGACCAAATGTGGATTCAGTAATAAATGTATGACAACGCACTGCTTCAAACCGGCCGCTCAGGCCGTCGTCCTCAAGCTTATAATCGCCGCTCACTACCCAAACTTCGCCGTTTTGTTCTATTCTTACCTGCGAGGAACCAATTACATGTCCGGCCGGGTGAAGCGATACCTTCACGTTGTTCATCAGCACGGGTTCATTCCATTCTACGGTTTGATATGAATTGCTTCCTATTCGTAACTGAAGTAGCGGTTTTGTGTCGCGATGACATAAGTAAGCACCGCTCCCAGCGCGGGCATGGTCGCTGTGCGCATGCGTGATTACCGCTTTTTCAACCGGTCGCCAGGGATCAATGTAAAAGCCGCCTGCCTGGCAGCACAATCCTTTTGAAGTGAATTCGATGAGAGGCATACAGGATTAATAGCAGATCTAAATTAATGCATCCCCTGGCGCGGAATTTCTTTAATGGCCCGGTATTTTAATTGCAGAGAAAACGAGGATAAAAGAGAAAGAAACGCAGACGTTTTCGGTTTCAAACCACTGCGCGACTTCTGGGCGCTTCTTCGGAGCATTCTGTGGTAGTTGCTTCTCCTTCTCTTTACTTTCTCAGGGTACTTCTGAACGATGAGGTACACAGAGGTCAGAGGTCTGGCCGCAGTCGCAAGACTGACGAAGTTTGTACCGGGAACTGAACATCTCCGCATTTCCCTCCTTTATCCTCGTTTTCTCTGCGTTAAAAAACTTCAGATGTAAAGGCCCCTAAATAAAGAAGGCCTGATAGAAATCAGGCCCGTTGTTAATTCATTATCCTATTACAAGACCAAAATACGTTGAACAAAATGCGTTCCGTAGTTTTACACCTGTGTTGTCCCTGTCCAAAATGAAAGGCTGTAGTTCTTCAGTGATATATGAATTCCATTGATTTTGTAACGAATACTGCACGATTATCACCCGCATTAAAATAATTTTTACGCCCCCAGTTTAATATTTATAGGTTTCATAAAGTGTGTAAATTAATCTACAGTCAATAATACTTTTGAAGATATTAACATGTGTTTGTGGATCCGGGGTGGAAAGCCGCCGCCTCGATCTCGAATAAATCAAAAAGCCTAATTCAGCTGCCGGCAACTGGTACGGTTTTTTATTCTTTGTCCGGCGGACGGTAACAAAATATCAAATAACTTAATAAGACTTTGTAGGCGAAACAAATCAATATTAAATGACTTTAAATAAGCTATCAGGCTATCAATATTTTTTGGGACTTCTGAAACCACACCGGGCTCAATTTTCAAAGCTGGTTTGGCTTATCTTCATAAACAACTTCTTTCACAATTCAAATGCAAGTACTTCCAAAAATTAAAACAGGCATCCAGGGACTGGATGAAATAACTTTTGGCGGATTTCCCAAGGGACGGCCGACGTTGATTTGTGGCGGTCCGGGATGTGGAAAAACCCTGATGGCAATCGAATTCATCGTGCGGGGCGCAACTTTATTCGACGAGCCGGGAGTGTTTATGACCTTTGAAGAAAAAACAGAGGAGCTTACGACGAACGTGGCTTCGATGGGAATCGACCTGCAAAAATTACAAAAGAGTAACAAGATCAGGCTAGATTATGTCCACATCGATCGCTCCGAGATTGAAGAAACCGGGGAGTACGATCTCGAAGGATTGTTCATCAGGCTCGAACATGCGATAAATAGTGCCCGTGCCAAAAGAGTAGTACTGGATACTATTGAAAATCTTTTTGCGGGGCTTACCAACCAGGCCATTTTGCGAGCCGAGCTTCGCCGGCTTTTTCAATGGCTAAAGGAAAAAGGTGTAACATCTGTCATTACTGCGGAAAGAGGAGAAAATATGCTGACCAGGCATGGTCTTGAAGAATATGTTTCGGATTGTGTCATTCTACTCGACCACCGTATCGTCAACCAAATTTCAACCAGGAGATTGAGAGTTATCAAATACCGTGGATCTGTTCATGGCACCAATGAATATCCGTTCCTGATAGATGACGAAGGAATTACGGTGTTACCGGTGACTTCTTTAAAATTAGACAAACGCGTTTCCACCGACAGGGTGTCGAGCGGTGTAAAAGCGTTGGATGATATGTTTAGCGGAAAAGGCTTTTTCAGGGGAAGCAGTATCCTGGTGTCGGGCACTGCAGGCACGGGTAAAACGAGCATCGCTGCTAGTTTTGCGGATGCTACCTGTCGTCGCGGAGAAAAATGTATGTTTATCGCTTTTGAGGAGTCTCCAAAACAGATCATCCGTAATATGCGATCCATAGGTCTTAACCTGGAAAGGCACACGCGGAAAGGATTGCTACAGTTCCACTCGTTCCGTCCCGGGTTGTATGGACTTGAAATGCACTTGTCAAACATTTACAAGCTCGTTGGAAAATTCAAGCCACAGGCTGTTGTCATTGATCCTATCACCAGTTTTAGTTCTGTCGGCTTAATGTCGGAGATCAATGCGATGCTGCTCCGGCTTTTCGATCACCTGCAGAATGAAAACATTACCCTTATGATCACGGCATTAACCAGCAGCGTTACGGAACACATCGATGAAAATGTTTCGTCCCTGGTTGACGCATGGATACTGCTCAAAGACATTGAAATGGATGGCGAACGCAATCGTGCAGTGTATGTAATTAAATCACGGGGAATGAACCATAGCAAAGAAGTACGTGAATTTGTGATCACTTCAAAAGGCCTTGATCTTATAGACGTGTTTCGGAGTAAGGAAGGAGTACTTGTAGGCACGGCGAGGAAAGAGAGGCAAAAGGAAGATGCTACAAGGGCAAAGCAGGATGGAATGGATTTAATTAAGATTAAAAGAAACTGAAAAGATGGCAAAAGCGGAAAAAACCTGGGAGTTGCGCCTGTATGTGGCAGGCAAGACACCTAAATCCGTCACCGCCCTGACCAACCTCAGGAAATATTGCGAAAAGCACCTCAAGGGTGTGTACCGAATTGAAGTAATTGACCTGCTCAAAACGCCGCAGCTTGCAGAAGGTGACCAAATATTTGCCATCCCTACTTTGGTACGAAAAGTGCCTGAGCCTATAAGGAAGATAATTGGCGATCTTTCCAACGAAGAAAAAGTATTGGTTGGATTAAATATACGGCCCGTAAAAATTTTATAATGGGAAAAAGCGACCGAAATAAAGCGGGGCCCGCGACTTATGTTTTCACGTTGTACATAGCCGGGGCATCGCCGAATTCATCGCGGGCCATAAACAACCTGAAAGCTTTTTTTGAAAAATATATAAAGGACGAGTATGAGTTGCAAATTATTGATGTGTACCAGGAGCCGCAAGTTGTTAAAAGTGTCGATATTATCGCAATGCCATTATTGATTAAACAACTCCCGTTGCCGAGAAGAAAATTTATTGGCAATATGTCCAACAATGCCAAGCTGCTGGAAACGCTCAACCTGGCACAATGAAAACTATGCTGTCATTAGAAACATATGAAAGCCTGCAGGCAGAATTGGATGAGCTGAAGATACAGTTGCAGGAAGCGAACGAGGTCCTCGAAGCTATTCGCAACGGCGAGATTGATGCCGTAGTGGTGAAAAACGGAAACGCGAACCAGCTCTATACGCTGCAAAGTGCCGATCACAATTACCGGGTATTTATTGAAAAGATGAAGGAGGGAGCGATCACGCTCAGCCGTGATGGAATTATTTTGTACAGTAACTCGCAGTTTGGTTCTCTTGTCGGTCTCCCTCTCACCGAAGTAATTGGCCTGCCTATAGAAGGCTTTATTCCACAGGAATTTGTTGATACGTTTAATAAAATTGTCGAAGATGGATGGCAGTCAGACAGCAAAGGGGAAATTTGCATCAGGAGTAAAGACAACGAATGGATCCCTTTTCAGCTGTCGGTTACTTCGCTTCAGTTGGATGGCGGCGAAGCGTTGAGTATTATACTCACCGATTTGACGACACAAAAAGAAAATGAAAGACAGTTAAGCCTGAAAAACCATCAACTGGAACAGGCGCGTGCCGCACTGGCAGCGATGAATGAAGCACTGGAAGATATCGTGAAGGAAAGAACAAAGGAATTGTCCGTAAGTCGCGAATATTTCAAGTTTTTAGCAGACAATATCCCTGTAATTGTCTGGACCACCCATGCCAATGGGTATGCTGATTATTTTAACAAACAGTGGTATGAATACACGGGGCTTGGCTTCGATGAATCCAAAGGATGGGGATCGAAGCAGGCAATACATCCCGATGATTTTGAAACCAAAATGCAGGCGTGGCGTGAAGGCATTGCGAATAAAACGGCATTCCAGGTTGAATACAGGATCCGGCGTGCCGATGGCGAATACAGGTGGTATTTAGGAAAGGGTGAACCGCTTAAGGATGACGGGGGGAATGTCATCGCCTGGTTCGGCACTTCGACCGATATCGAAGGGCAAAAAAAGGAAATGGAAAGAAAGGATGAATTTATCGGCGTGGCCAGTCACGAACTAAAAACGCCATTGACGAGCCTCAAGGGATATATGCAGCTCATGGCCCAGATCGGTTTGCCGGATCCCGCCAGGTTATACGTTGAAAAGGCTAACTTATCACTTAACAAATTACAGGGTCTCATTAATGACCTGCTCGACGTGAGTAAAATAAAAGCGGGTAGATTAAATTTTGATTTGGCTGTTGTGAATCTTACTGAGCTTTTGAAATTATGTATTGATAATTCACGACATATTTATCCATCGTATGAAATTACAACGGAGCTCGAAGAAAATATCCTGGTGAATGGCAACGAGTCGCGGCTGGAGCAGGTGATCATGAATCTTATCAATAATGCTGTAAAATATTCTCCTTACAAAAAAGAGATCATTATCCGCGCAGCGAGGAACCAGGGTTGGGGCGCGATATCCATAATTGATTTTGGTATCGGGCTTGCAGCTGCCGACCAGGAAAAAGTTTTTGATCGTTTCTTCCGTGTAGAAAACAGCGGATTTAATGTATCAGGACTTGGAATGGGACTTTATATTTCATCAGAGATTATCAGGCAGCACCATGGGATGCTGTCGGTGAAAAGCAGGTTGAACAAGGGATCTGAGTTTTCCGTGGCGTTGCCGTTGGCGGAGGGGATGAGTAATGAGTGATCAGTAATGAGTGATCAGTAATGAGTAATGTGTAATTAGTAATTAGCAATTGGGAATTAAGAATTGGCGACAGTCGGTTAATTGTCTACTCAACGAAAACTTTTTGATAGAATGTCATGCGGTTAGAACGTCATGCCGGGTTAGACCCGGCATCTTTTTCAAAACATCCATACTTACGACCCGGTAATTTAAATTGAAACAGGTTGTCACAAGTTTGAGAAAGACTCCGGGTCAAGCCCGGAGTGACAGCAGAGTCTGCACAATCCCTGGCAAACTGAGGTGACTATCTTTCTTGTATGCTCAAATTTTCTAAGCGACAAAATACGGATCACATCAAAGCTTACGAACTCGACGAAAGTTTTTGTTAGAACGTCATGCCGGGTTAGACACGGATTTCATTAAACGACCGATATTTTTCCCGCGGCGTCAAATGATAAAAGAGAAAGCTCACCCCAACGAAAATTTTGTTAGAACGTCATGCCGGGTTAGACCCGGCATCTTTTTCAAAACATCCATATTTACATCATGATAATTTGAATTGAAATAGGTTTTCACAAGTATGAGAAAGACTCGGGTCGAGCCCGGAGTGGCAGCAGAGTCTGCAGAGTGCATGGTTTGACTTGTGAGGAATCAACGAACGCTTTTGATAGAGCGTCATGCCGGGCTGGCCCTGCCGCGAACCTGATTCGGGGCCGGCATCTTTCTCTGACTTTCATTCTTTTTACGCCAGGGCAAATTGAATTGAAACAACAACAGAATCAGCAATTAGTAATTGGGGGTTACTGGTTATTATTATTTAGCAGCTGCTATCTTACTCTTTGCGTTGGCGAGCAATTGATCGTAATAAGTTTCCCTCGGAGCTTTCATCTGCTCAACGGTGGCAATGCAATTCGTAAAATCGTTCGTCATAAAATAATTGATCGCCAGATTTTTCAGTACTACATCATATTGTGGTGTAATCTTTTGCGCGTGCCTGTAACATTCGATTGCCTTGTCATATTTCTTTAATTCAGTGTAGATCGTTCCTTCAGTGTTCCATACGGCCGCACTGTTCGGATGATATCGTTTAGCAATGCTGATTTCTTTTAACGCTTCGTCGTACTGTTGCAATTTTTTCAACGCAATGCTTCTCTTTAATTCCATTGAAATACCTGTGGACGCACCCAAGGTGATGTAAAGGTCCTTTCCTTCTTTCGCCTCATCCGCCATTTCCTTGAAGCGACCAAGCTTCTCGAATGCAATTACGCGGTTAAGTCGCGACTCGAATGCGTGTTTTTTGAAACCAATAAATAAATTGAACAGCAGTATAGCCGAACCCAAAACTAACCATGACTTTTTCAAGGGACCATTTTTTACTTCATGACGCATGGTCACATTCAGATAACATCCGAGAATGATACCCCCCATAAGTAGCATATACAATGAGTGCTCGATGCGTTCTGTTGGAAAGCTGAACATACCGTCGCAGGCAACAGCTGCGAGCCCTGCAAGCATCAGGATCACCATGATCCTTTGTTCTTCTGACCTGGGTTTGATGATTACTCTAAACGCCGCGACTGCGATCAGCAACCACATTCCAAAATAAAACAAGGCACCGGGTATTCCCGTCTCAGCGGCAACCATCAGGTAGATATTGTGCACCCTATCCGGTGCATAGTGTCCACCCGCCCATGCAAGTCCTTCTGTACCGTATGAGGGTATTATCAATTTCCAATTCCCGGGTCCTGCTCCTGCAATCGGTTTATCCTCTATCAGCTTAATCGTTTTCTTCCAGATCTTGATTCGCTCATCTACATTTTCCGCAACCTGGGTGGTGTCGTCGGACTGCATCACGAGAGATTTTGTCCTTGCGCCAATGGATTGCTGCAACTCTTCGTCATTTCCCGCCAGCAATAACAACGTGAGTAATGCAACAAGTGCCGATCCGGTCAATGTTCCAATGATCCATTGTTTTCTATTAACAGGTGAAAATATCAGCACCAGCAACAATGAAACTATTACAGCTGCAGCTGATGCCAGCCAGGCAGATCTTGTTTGCGAAAGTAAAAGTGATATGATGATTATAGCTATCGCAGCACCACTGATATATTTCCATGTCCTGGAGCCTTTGTACAAGACATACAAACTAAATGGCAACACAAAAGCCTGCGCGGAACCGAATAGATTCCGGTTGGCCATCATGCCGTATGGTTTGGCGTTGGCCCCCGGTACTTCAGTAAAAGCGATATCATAATATTGCAAAATTCCGGCAAGACCCTGGATGACGGCAACCCACACCATTGCCTTGCAAAGTCTCAGTAATTGCGACTCTTCTCGCTGAAACGTGAGTGTGACCAGGATTAACGCCAAAAGGAACAACAGTTGTTTTGCGATTTCAAAAAAGCTTTCCTGTGGGTTCAGCGAGGATGTCGCTGCTATAACATTCCATATAGTAAACCCAATCCCGGCTGCAAAAACAATTTTTAGTAATGGAGGAAGATTATGTGCAATAACAGTCTTTCGTGCCGCAAAAAAATAGAGCATAAACAATAACAGGAAACCAGTAAGAAATAGATGGCGGGGGGTAAAGACCGGGTCCGGTACTTTGGCGGAATAGACTAAAGGCAGGATCAGGACAAGCAGGATCAACCAGTTGGTCATACTATTGAGTCCGCTCGCTACCTGCTTTGCCTTTTCATTTTTAGGCAGCGTAACAGTTGAAGCGGACGGTGCTTTGATGTTAGAAGTTGTTTTTGGTTGCTTGCGCTTTGACATTATTGCTTTTGGTGGTGAAAACCGGAAACATAGATAGCAATATTTTCTTGTAAATGCAATCGTTGCGGGGTTTGACTAACCTGCCTTTAAAACAAAGGATATCCTATTCAAAATAGAGGAGAACGTCATTACTTATACCCTGTTCATTGCGAAAACGTTGCATTGGTATCGGTGGTTTTTAAACAATGATGCGGAAGTCCTGAATTTATCACAAAGGAAATGCTGGCTGGAACAGGGTGGGGCAGGTCAAGTCGCGTCGACAACTGGCCAGGCACAATATGTTAGACCTTTTTGTGTTGTTTCATCAGGCCAAAAATAAAAAGAGGCTTCTTCAGCGAAGCCTCCTGGTTCAGGATATGGATTTTAAAACAGGACGGATGATCTTCATTAGCTCTTCTACAATTAATAAAATTATGTTCGTGAAAATTTATGCGCCGGAAAATTAGGTTGCAGAACAATTAAATGAAAAAAATTGAAAGAGAATAATATTACTATGCATTGATTGATAGTGCAGCGATTTTTAAAAAGTGATCTTGTTACGCAAACTTGTTATATGAGCCGTTCAATTATTAATGATTTTTATAATGAGTGATTATTTCCGCGGTTATTGATTTTAATTAACCTTCAGATCTTCAATCGCAACGAGTCACGAAACATTAACCAGGATCAACATCAAGCTTAACAATATGTCTCGATCCCTTTTCCAGATTGCATCGGCAAGTCTGTATCTTTTAAAAAAAAGTCAAAGAAAACACTGTAATAAATTTGTCACTTCGGAAAACTACGTACATTCGCCCCGGTTGTGTTACCTGACCCCTGACACATTACTCCTCAAATCCATTCTCCTTTCGAGTAATCATTTTTCATTTCCCCTTTGAATAAATAAATAATTGCTGATGACAGCTTGTCCTAACTGTGTGTCGGCTTTTTGATTTACCCCGAAAACTTTTTCGACTTCCAACTTCTGTGAGGGATGTAACGGTATTTACTCCAGTTAAACTGAGAATACCTATGAGACTATGTTTTGTTGCCATTGTAACTAAATCCAGTCGTACAGAAACGTCTGCACCCTTTTATTATCCGGAATGTACACCAACTTCTCCCTCTAATATCATTTATCCAGGCAGCAAGACAGCACATTGCAGGGCATTGTATTTATCGCCAGGATTTAATCAGAATCATTTTCGGAATTACAGTCGTGATTGCAGCGCAGCGAATAGAATTTCATTACGCATTCACCGTTCCTGGTTACCACTATCGCCTAAACCCTTCTTCTAACTCTAATATTGCTTCTTATGAAACTAGTACTGCTGAGAAAATCCGGAATGTGTGCAACAGTCATAATGATCGTGATTTTATTTTTTGTGACGGAGGCTTTCGGTCAGCCAACGCTGGCAAGTGACCGCGAAGACTATTTTCCCGGAGACACACTTCGCTTGTCGGGTTCTGGCTGGCAACCGGGCGAAACGGTGACTTTTCAATTTCTCGAATTACCCGAAGTCTGTACCACGCCACACGTCCGTACAACGGTTGCCGATGCGGATGGAAATATTTTCTATGATGAATTTTATTTCAATGAAAACCACCGCGGCGTGTTATTTATCGTGACTGCAACTGGGGAAAGCTCGGGGTTAAATGCAGAGACCTCTTTCACCGATGCAACAATAACCTGGGATGGGGGAGGCGATGGAGTGAACTGGGACAGCCCCAATAACTGGAGTACCAATACAGTTCCATTATCAACGGATGACGTTATTATTCCTTTTAATTTCACTGTAACTGTCCGCGATAACAGAACATGCAATTCGTTACGATTTTTTATAACTACGCTTGGCGTCACAGCAGCCAGCACGTTGTCGGTTACTTCCGGTAATACTTTGACCGTGACTAATGGCATATCGGTGGATAACGATGATAACACGCCCAGGTCAGTAACGCTTGCAGGGGCCGGTGCTATTAATTGTGCATCTTTTACCGTAGGAGCAACAATCACGAATTTAAGTGGGGATGCTGTCACAACACTTACTTCAACAATTGCTGCATTATCAGTATCGGGAAATCTTTCGGTCAGAGGTACACATGATAATGGTGATGAAAATGATGCAGTGTTTAATATAGGATCAGGAACCGTGAGTGTTGGGGGCACAATAACATTAATATCGGAAGATGACGG
>Ga0207701_10002343_pt1 | contig 19659 bp, 18 predicted proteins | sample KBSSwiSSwithPhiX_FD_184294 | JGI IMG/M metagenome (GOLD analysis project Ga0207701, IMG submission 184294) | Switchgrass rhizosphere bulk soil microbial communities from Kellogg Biological Station, Michigan, USA, with PhiX - S5 (SPAdes) (version 2) | ecosystem: Environmental > Terrestrial >... | reverse complement strand
ATCGATGATCAAATCGAGCCGATGCCGCTCGTCGCGAACCTCAGCCTGGGCGAGCCGCAGCGTGCGATAGCTCTCTTCGATCTCCTCTTTCGCGCGCGCAAGGTCGGTGACGTTTCGCAGGATGGAGACAACGTACGTCCCCTGGCGCTCGTCGGTTGCCCGCGAACTCAACAGCTCGAACAGCAGATCCGATCCCTCGAGTGGGTCCACCAGCAGCAGCTCGCGTCGCGCCATTTCGCTGTGACCCACCGCACTGGTCGACAGCGCCGCAGAGAACAGCATGTTGTTCAGCCCGGTTGCGCGCCGCCATCCTTCGCTCGCATCCTCTGGCGCCGCAAACAATTTCTCCGCATGAGTGTTGGCGATGATGAGCTTGCCTTCGGTGTCGGTCAGAAGAATCGGGTCGGTGACCGCGTTGATGATGCTGTAGAGCAGCATCCGCTCCTGGCCGAATCGGGTTTCCGCGAGTGTCTGGCGGCTGAGTAGCCGCGACACTTGCCGTGCCAGCGTGCGCGCGACCCACGTGACGTCAGGATGCACGTCCGCGCTCGCGGCGCTCGTCAGCAACAGGCCCTGCGCCAGCGAATCATCGTCTGTACGAAGCGGAATGGCGTGGAAAGCTGTGCCCTCGATCGGCGCGCGGAACGCTTCGCTCTGTGCGTCGAAAAACGTCGCATCCACGCTCCGCATCGCCTGAATCAGCGGATGGACGGCGTCATCTCGGGTGAGCGAAAAGTCGACGATCGCTGAAGCCGTCACCCCGTGCTCCGCCACGAGCACCATCGAAGACGCTCCTGGCTCCAGCACCGCAACCACGGCCTGTTTGACGTGGGTGTGCGCCGTCAACCAGTCGACCGCGCGACGCGCGGAGGCCTGCAGGTCGTTGCTCACCAGCAGAAACTCGACGAGCGAGAGCTTCGACTCTGGATCAACACCTGCGAACTGCACGGCCGTTGCTGCGGCGGACCGGGGCACGCGCTACCTTTCTGGGCGTCTCCGGGAGGCTGTTCGCTTGGTGGCAGCGAGTTCCGCTCGCAGCGCGGCATTCTCTCGAAGCACCGTCTCATGGTCAGCCAGCTCGGCCTGTGGCCTCGACACGGGAGCGACCTGACTGACGGCTTCCGAGTACTTCAAATAGGTGTCGATCGATGCGACGACGACGCGCGCTTCGACAGTGATCAGATCGATGCCGACCAGTGACACTCGCACCCACGCATCGATCACAATCCCCTTGTCCAGAACGCGATCGAGCACGTCGATCAGACTGGTTCCGCCCTGCTGCCGTTCAACTGCCATGCTGGTGCTCCTGCTGTCCCGGAATCCGGATCACCGTCAGCGGCGCCTCCGCGTCGACGGCTGCGCCAATGCGTCCACCTTCTGCTCCAGCCTCTGGATTTGCGCGCGCAGCGCTTCGCGGTCGGCTATTGCGCTGCGTTCGGCGCCGGATGACAGGTCCCTGTCGTAGCGCCACCAGTCCAGACCGATCTCCTGTGCCTTATCGAGCGAACAGACGAGCAAGCGTATGCGGATCGTCAGGAGCTCGACCTCGGCAAGCGATACCTTGATGTCTCCCGCGATGACCAGTCCCTTGTCCAGCACGCGGTCGAGTACGTCGACGAGACCGGTCGCACGATGATGGGAGGGGGGAAGCTCGAAAGGCATGCGGCAGCGAACTATATCGCACGCGTCTTGCGCCCAGCAACCGCGCACACGTGCATCCTGAAGCTATAGATGAGCTTTTTACATAGCCGTGGACGGACAGTCACCTCCGAAGGGTCCCAGGCTCTGAAATCGCTTCAACTAGCGCACCAGTTGTCTTGTCTTGATTCACGCGCGTCGCGATGTCAGCCTGCGAAATGATGCCGCGCATCGTCCCGCCGGCGTCGACCACGGGAAGGCGGCGCACTTGCCGCTCTGCCATCCGCGCCACGGCCTTGTCGACGTCTTCATCTTCACGGCAGGTCACTACATCTGTGGTCATCACTTCCTTTACCGTTGTGCTGTCCACCGATCGTCCCGACGCGACGGCTTTCACTGCGATGTCGCGATCGGTGACGATGCCGACGAGCTTGCGGGTCGACAGCGATTCAACGACGGGAACCGCCCCGACGTCTTCCGTTTTCATGAATTGGGCAACGCGAACGATCGAGTCCGTGGCCTGACAACAGGCGGGATCCGGCGTCATGACTTCGCGGCAAACGGCCATCTCTTTCACCCCCTCGAAACGAGTCGCTCGAGCGAATGCAAGCACATGGCCATGGCCGGGCGCGATGGGAGATCAGGCGCTCTTCAACTCGCGCTTGAGGATTTTTCCAGTCGCCCCGATCGGCAATGAATCCTTGAATTCGACGATGCGCGGATATTTGTAGGAGGCGAACTGCTCGCGGCACCAGTCGACGAGCATTTCTTCGGTCACGGAGGCGCCTGGCTTACGAACGATGAAGGCCTTCACCTCTTCGCCCATACGCGGGTCGGGGACGCCGATCACCGCGGCCAGCGAAACCGCGGGGTGCGTCAGGAGCACTTCCTCGAGTTCGCGCGGGTAGACGTTGAATCCTCCGCGGAGAATCATGTCCTTCTTTCGATCGACGATCGAGAGGTACCCGTCGCTATCGAAGACGCCGATGTCGCCGGTGTGGAACCAGCCGTTTCGAGTCACCTCTTCGGTCGCCTCGGGCCGGTTGTAGTAACCCTTCATCACGCTGGGTCCGCGGACGACCACTTCGCCCCGTTCACCGGCCGGCACCGGACGTCCCTCTTCGTCCACGCATCGTACGTCGACGCCGAAAATAGGAAAGCCGACGGTGCCTGGCTTGGTCGGACGGTGCAGCTGATTGAAGGCGACGACCGGGGCAGTCTCGGACAGTCCGTACCCTTCGAGCACGCGTACGCCGAACGTCTTCTCGAAGCGGTACAGGACGTCGAGAGGCATCGGAGCGCCGCCGGAAACGCAGACGCGCAAACACCGCGCGATCGCCCCCGCGTCGACGTTCCCGGACGCCACGTGTTCGAGCAGTGACCAGTACATCGTCGGCACGCCAATCCAGAACCCGACGTGTTCGTCGACAATTGTCTTGAGCACCTGCGCGGGATCGAATCGCGGCAGGAGCACCAGGCGAAGTCCCCCGTAGAACCCGGAATTCATCTGACAGGTCTGCGCCGTCGAATGAAAGAGCGGCAGCGTGATGAGCGCAACGTCCTGTTCGAATCCCCCCTTGCACGCCGGACGCAGCATTTCGTGGGACGTGACCGCGTTGTGCAGCATGTTCTCGTGCGTCAGCTCGGCGCCCTTGGGGTGGCCGGTCGTTCCTGATGTGTAAAGGATGACGGCCGTGTCGCTCGGCCGCCGCCGCCGGGACTCAAATGCCGCCGGCTGACCGTGCATCAGTTGCCAGAGGGTGAGGGCTGGGGACACCGGCGACGCCGCGGTGGGATCGCTGGTGATGATCACGAGGTGCGGACACTCCGCCTCGTCGCAGCCCGCGCGCGCCATGCGCGCCATCGGCAGCTCCGCTGTGCCTTCGAACGCAATCATGGCGGCAGCGTTGCTGTCCTTCAGGTGGTAGGCAATCTCGCGCGGCTTGAGGAGCACGTTGAGGGGAACGACGACAGCTCCGGCCTTGAGAATCCCGAAGTAGGCGATTGGGAATCCCGGTACGTTGGGGCAGGACAGCGCGACATGATCGCCGGGCGCAATCCCGATCGACCCGAGCCCCCCCGCGACACGCGCCGCAGCGGCATTGAGCTCCGCGTACGTCATGTGACGTCCACCGCACGTGATCGCGACACGATCGGGCGTCAGGCTCGCCTGATGCTCCAGGACGCTCGACAAGTTCAACGCGGTGGCGTGATGATTAATCACTGATCACTGATCACTAATCGTGAATCGCGAATCCTCGAATCGCGAATCCTCGAATCGCGAATCGCTAATCTGCGAATCCCTGATCCGCTACCACTCGCTATGCACCGCTCCCGGGCGATCGATGCGCTCGTAGGTGTGCGCGCCGAACGCGTCGCGCTGAGCCTGCGTCAGGCTTTGCGGGAGCCTGTCGGTCCGATACGAATCAAAGTATCCGAGCGCGGACGCGTGCGCGAGCATCGGAATCCCCGCGTCCACCGCCCGAGCGATCGTTCGCCGCCATCCGGCCTGCGCACCATTCACCGCATCGCGAATCGACGGATCGAGCAGCAGATTCACTAGATCGGGTGTCTTTTCAAATGCGTGGCGCACCGGATCGAGCAATCGTGCGCGGATGATACACCCTCCCTTCCAGATCCGGCCAATCTCGGCCAGATTGATGTGCCAGTCATACTTGTCCGACCCGGCGCGGATGAGAGCCATCCCCTGCGCGTACCCGCAGATCCGCGCGGCATACACGGCATCGCCGAGATCAGCGATCACTCTGGCGCGCTCCTCCTGCGCCATGCGATTCGACGACGGCCCACTCAGCACCTTCGCCGCGGCAACCCGTTGATCTTTGAGGCTGGAGAGCACGCGGGCATCAATCGCCGCTGCGATCGTCGGGATCGCGACCGCAAGATCGAGCGCGACCTGCGCGGTCCACTTTCCCGTACCCTTCTGCCCGGCTTTGTCCAGCACGACATCGACGAGCGGCTGTTTCGTCTCGGGATCCATGGTCCGGCAGACTTTCGCGGTCAGCTCCGTGAGGAATGACGCGAGCGGTCCCTGATTCCACGTGTCGAAGACATCTGCCGTCTCCGGCGCACTCAAGCCGAGTCCCCGGCGCAGAACGTCCCACGCCTCGGCGATGAGCTGCATGTCGCCGTACTCGATGCCGTTGTGCACCATCTTCACGAAGTGGCCGGCGCCGTCAGGGCCGACGTGCGTGACGCAGGGTCCCGCTTCGGTCCGCGCGGCGATGGCCTCCAGCACGTCGCCGATGATCGGCCAGGTCTCGTCGGCCCCGCCGGGCATCAGCGAGGGACCGAACCTCGCGCCTTCCTCGCCGCCGGAGACGCCGCAGCCCACGAACAGGATGCCGGTGGGCCTGAGCGCCGCTTCGCGGCGCCGGGTGTCTTCGAACCACGAGTTGCCGCCGTCGATCAACACGTCGCCCCGATCGAGGAGCGGCTTCAGCTTGTCGATCGTCATGTCCACGGGCTTTCCGGCCGGGATCATCATCACGATTCGGCGCGGACGCGACAGTGCCGCGGTGAATGCCTCGAACGTTGGCGTCCCCTCGAATTTGGCGTCCGGGTGCTTGCTGATGAAATCGGTGATCCAGTCGGTTTCCAGGTTCCACACCGCCACTTGATACCCGTGCGATTCGATGTTCAGGGCGAGATTGCGGCCCATGGTCCCCAGTCCGATGACGCCGAAGTTCGATCCACTCATGACACTGCCCTCGACGCCGCGACGGCTCTTTCGAATGCCAGATCGCGCGCTCTGATCCGAAGCTCCTCGCTGAGGAGCGCAGCGAGCCGCTGATCTCCCAGCGAGACGGTGCGGGCCGCTAACGGAAGGTTGCTGACTTCGGCCACGGTCTGGACGCAGGTCCGGTTCGCGGCCATTCGTAAGAGGAGTTGCTGAGTCCCATCGCCGAGAGCGACAGCTTCGATCGGCGCGAGGCTCGCCTGCTCGTGCAAATCGGGCACGATGCGCTGCCCCGACCCAAGAATCGACAGGATCCACCCGGCAAACAGACACATCGCCGGGCGATCGGATCCCTCGACCCGCAGAGTCGAGAACCCGGACGCCGCGGCACAGACTTCGGGAATGTCGAAGAAGTGAGCCATCAAGGCGCGCCACCGCGTCAACCGCGCCCATCGAAGATCGCTGACGGCCGTCCGCTGGGCGAGGTTTTCTATCGACTTCCAGACGTCCCGCGGCTCCTCGGCGTCGAGCACCAACCGATCCGCGAGCGCGGCCAGCCCCTCGATATCCTTCGTGCCGCCGCCGCGCCACCACACCAGCGTCGGGAGGCTCGAGAGCCGCAGGGCGGCCACGGCGTTGTTGAGATAGTCCGGACGCAGACCTTCGAGCGCGACGGCGTGTCCCGCTACGCGCACCGCCGGCTCGGGATCGTCGCCATAGGAAATCAGGACCGAACGGACGCCGACGTCCTTCAACGCGCCGATCGCCTGCGCGGCCTCCACGAGGCGATTGCGCGGTCCAGCCACGACCACCGTCGCCGTAAGCGCCGCGCCGCCAGCCCTTGGCGTATCGACGCTCGATCCAGCAAGCGCCGATTCGATCTCGGCAAAGCTCACGTCGACGCCCGCTGGGAGCAGCGACTCGGTCATAACGTCCTCCATCGGTGCCCGTCCCGCGCCATCAGCTGATCAGCCTCGGCCGGTCCCCACTCACCCGACTCGTAGGTCGGGATCGCCGGCGCCTGTTCCTTCGCCCATTGTTCGTGCACCGGCGTGATCAGCTCCCATGATCGCTCCACGAAATCATGCCGCGCAAACAATGTTGGATCGCCGACCATCGCGTCGAGCAGCAGCGTCTCGTACGCCTCTGGCACGGATCCGCCGAACGCGGTGCCATAACGGAAGTTCATCATCACCGGCGCCAGTTGCATTCGGGTCCCGGGCAGCTTCGCTTCGAATCGCACGGATATGCCCTCATCCGGCTGCACATTGACGATGAGCAGGTTGGGGGCGACCGACGAGGAACTCACGCGGCGGAAGATCTCCAGTGGCGGTCTGCGCAGCTGGATGGCGATTTCGGTCGTGCGTTTGGGCATCCGCTTGCCGGTGCGCAGGTAGAACGGCACGCCCGCCCAGCGCCAGCTGTCGAGCTGCATCCTCAGCGCGACGAACGTCTCTGTCGTCGATTGCGGGTTCACGCCCGGCTCCTGACGGTACGCCGGCACTTCGCCGCCGGCCACCCATCCCTCGCCGTACTGCGCGCGGACGACGTCGGTCGTGCCGTTGTTCACGAGCGGCTGCGCTGACATCAGCGCGTCCATCTTTCGATCCCGCACGTTCTCCGCGCTGAACGCGATCGGCGGCTCCATCGCGACCAGCGACAGCAGCTGCATCAGGTGGTTCTGGACCATGTCCCGAAGGGCGCCCGCCCCTTCGTAATAGGCGGCGCGCCGCTCGACCCCGACGGTCTCCGCCGCGGTGATTTGCACGTGATCGATGTAACGGCGATTCCAGATCGGCTCGAACATGCCGTTCGCGAATCGGAACACCATCAGGTTCTGAACGGTTTCCTTCCCGAGATAGTGATCGATTCGGTAAACCTGATCTTCACTGAAGTGCTTGTGCACGATCGCGTTGAGCTCGCGGGCGCTCGACAGATCGGAGCCGAACGGCTTCTCCACGATCACCCGTCGCCAGTGTTCCGGCGACGCCTGGCTCGACAGGCTCGCGGCACCCAATTGCTCGATTACGGCCGCGTAAGCCGACGGTGGTATGGCCAGGTAGAAGAGTACCCCTCCCGCACTATCGATTTCATCGAGACGGGTCTTGATCCGCCGGAACAGGTCGGCGTCACGGAAGTCTCCACCGACATAGTGGATTCGTTCGCCGAGCGACTGCGCGACGGCATCATCCCCTTGAACGCCCGCAAACTCGCGCAAGCTGTCGTGCAGGGCCGACCGCAGCCCGTCATCGGGCATGGGTTCGCGGCCCACGCCGAGCACGGAAAATCGGGCGGGAAGGCGCTGGCCTCTCGAGAGGTTGTACACCGCGGGCAGCAGCTTCCGGCGCGTCAGATCCCCGGTTGCGCCAAATATGACGAGCGTCGTCGGACCGGGCGTCGGCTCGAGTCGAAGCCCGTCCTGGAGGGGGTTCGAGGGCACGAAGGGAATGATACTGGCTTCGGAGAGTGCGGAGGTAACGGAGGTAACGGAGAAGATTCACCCCTCCGGGCGACTCTCATTTCCTCGACGACAAATACGCCGAGATAGCATCGAGCTGCTCAGCCGTCAGACGATCGCCGAACGACGGCATGTCCGCGTCGGGATCGACCTGCTCCGGATCCTCGATCCATCGGCGCAGCGTGGCGGCGTCGTGCTTCGTGCCCTCGTGCGTGAGATCCGGACCATCGGTGCCGCCGTCTCCTTCGATCTTGTGGCAACCGACGCAATAGCGCGCCCAGACCGGTGCAATGATCTCGATTTGCTTCGAGACGCCCGGAAACGGATCCCGCGCGGCCCGGCGTGCATACGCGGCAACCGCCGCCGCCTCACGCTCGTGAACGGTCACTGGCGGCTCGCGCATGCCGGGCGCGATCATCTCCGGATCCGAGATGTGTCCGGCGATCCATTCAGGGCCTCGAGTGGACGGCCCGCTTTCGAACGGATCGGCGATGCCGGATTCGGCGTGGCACCGCGTGCAATTGAGCTTTTGCGCGAACGTCCGGCCACCGATCTCGCGAAGCGTCCACGTGTCTCTCGACGCCGCCGACGCTGGGCGATCGCGCCATCCAAGCGTCGTCAGCGCTACGACTGACACGAAGCCGAGCGCGACTGCCCCGGTGATCGCTCGGCGCTTGAGTGGATGTCTTTCGGTACCTCTATCGACCCACGGCAGGAGTGCCAGGAACGCGGCGGCGAGGCCGGGAACGACCATGGCGCCGACGACCTCCCACCTGCCGGGGAAATACTTCAGCAGCTGAAAGAGCCCAAGAAAGTACCATTCCGGCCGGGGAATGTAGCTCGCGTCCGTCGGATCGGCCGGGCCTTCGAGCGGTGGCGCGCCGTGGCGCGCGTAAGCGACGAGGACGACCGCAACCAGCGCCACCATGGTCGCATCGCGCGCGGCCTGGTATGGAAAGAATGGCCTGGGCGATCCCGTGCGAGCGCGTACTGGACCGGAAATCCCGTGGCGTCGCATCAGGAACACGTGACCGACGATCAGACCAACAAGCGCGGCAGGCAGGAAGATCACGTGCGCCGAGTACCACCGCGTGAGCGTCAGCGCACCGATCGTCGACCCGCCGCGAAGAATCCCCGCGACAATCTCTCCCGCGAGCGGCGTCAGCTTCGAGATGTTGATGGTGACGACCGTGGCCCAATACGCGCGCTGGTCCCACGGCAGCAGATACCCGGTGAGCGCGAACGCCAGGATCAGCGCCAGCAGCGCCAGTCCGGACAGCCACGTCACCTCACGCGGTGGCTTGTACGAACCGAATCCGATGACCCGCAGCATGTGCGCCACCAGCGCAATGACGATGAAGCTGGCGCCGTAATGGTGAAGACCTCGAACGATGTTCCCTGCGGGAAGACTGTTGATGAACCTCACGCTGTCGTAGGCGTGTTCCGGGGTTGGCGCGTAGTACAACGTCAGGAATGCGCCCGTCAACAGCTGGATCGAGAGCAACGCGAGCAGCACGCTGCCCAGCGTGAAGAACCACCCTGTTCCGGGCGGCAGCGGCTCTTCCAGCATGACGTGGACGCCGCCGCGATACCCCGTGCGGGCATGGAGCCAGTCGAGCAGGCGCTTCACAGCCGCACCAGCACCGACGAATCAGCGGGATCGATGCGCGCCTCGATCGTCTGCAGCGGCCGTGGCGGCGGACCTGCGAGCACTCGTCCATCAGCGGCGTACACGCCGCCGTGACACGGACACTTGAACTTCTTCTCCTTCGCCATCCATTGAACCTGGCAGCCAAGATGGGTACAGGTCGCCGACATCGCGCGAATGCTGCGGTCGCCGTCCCAAACGAGGAATACGGTCTCGCGCGCCCTGGCGCGATACCACCCGTCCACGCGCGACACGGACAGCACGCGGGCGACCGGCTCATCCGGTTTGAGATCGGACGTGGTCCCGGCGCGTGACCATCGCACCTGCGAGGCGTCCGTTCGTGGTCCCAGCGCAAATGCACCGAGCACAGCGGTCAGCCCGCCGCCGATCAGAGCAATGATCGTGTTGACGAAGACGACGAGCGTCCGGCGACGCCCGTTTGAAGGACACGGTTCAACGGTGTGAGACATGTAACCGAACGCATGATTGCGAACCGGAGGCCAATTGTCGAGAGGGCGCAAAATCCTGCCCACCCGCGACTTACGCTAAGCCGCAGGTAGGCATGGACTTCGGGAATCGTAAGAACTTTCGTTTTACCGATGCTCGGCGAGGTATGCCTTGGCCTTGGGCGTGCCCAGCAGGCGCAGGCGCGACAGGATTTCCTCGCGCGCCGCCGGGTCCTTCTCCTGTTCAGCGATCCGTATCAGCTCTTCATCGGCCTGCGCATTGAACAGACCGACGATGATCGGCCGCTTGGCGTCGGCCGCCGCTTTCGCGTACATCATCGTGAGCTGGGTGCGCCCACCCGCCTCGCCAAGGTTGACGATGGCGACGTCGCGAAGCCGCCGATCTTTTTCCGACTGGACGATCTTGAAGAGTGCCGGCGCGGCATCGCGCTGCGCGAGCGAGGACACCACTTCATACTTCACGCTCTCGTTCGCGCTCGCCGCATAAACCTGCATCAGATCGTCGACGATGGCCGGTCCGCTCAGGCGGCCAAGCGCGCGGACTGCCTGCACGCGAATCGGCTCGGGACCCGTCTTGGCAACGTCGATCACCGTGTCGCGCGCTTCAGGACGATCCGATTGCGCGAGTACGATCAGCGCCCGGCGGCCTTCTTTCACATCCGGGCTCTCGAGTGCGATCGACTTCAGAATTGGAATGACCTTCGCTGCGTCCGTTGCCATCAGTCTCGACAGCGCCTGAATGCGCTGGTCCATGTCGGGGAAGTACCCTTCGGGAACCCACGCGGGCGGAGGTGTCATCAGAAACGCCGGGAACGCGTCGGGCGTCGGCGCTGGAGGCGGCACCGGTTTCGGAAGACGCGGTGACGCCTTCGGAGCAGCGACCGCGGCACCCGGCTTGGCGGGCGCAGCCGGCGCAGGGACTGCAGGAGGCGGGACAGGGGTTGGTGATGGAGAAGTCGCCGGCGCGGGTGCCGTCGGTGGCACTGGCGGCGCGGCGTACCACCACAGAAAGTCTTTGCGCTGCAGGCGCTGCGCGATTTCGATGCGGAGCGACTGCGCCGGTTTCACCCACGGGCTCCCGGGATACTCACGCTCCAGACGGCTGATCGTTTCGACCGCAGCCGCCGTGTCGTGCGCCTGATGCTGACTGTGCGCCAGCCAGAACAACGCTTCCGCCCTGTTCGGCTCCTTGGGATCGTTGGCCGCGGCCTTCAGTTCATCAATCGCACGAACCCACTGCTCGTCGGCGATCAGATCTTTCGCCCGCTCCATGCGCTTCGATTCGACGGGGCCCGCCAGCGCGAACTGCGGCGCCAGAAACATCGCGAGTATCAGCCCCGTCCCGATTCGCCATCCAATCCGATGCACCATGATCTTTTTTCCTGAAACGGGTCCTAAAGCCCCGTCGTCGTGACGACGTCCATCTTTTCAATCAGGTCCCTGCGCCGAATCAACCGCTGAATCTGCTGAATCGATGCCGGATCCTTCTCGTCGGTCAACGAGGTCTGGAGCAGCACCAGCTCCAGATCGCGCATGACGCCCGCAAGCTTGTCCAGCCCGCGATCCTCGGCCGCGAAGCGATACAGGCGCGTGTCGTTCAAAAGCCCGCTCGCCAGCTCGCGCTCGTACGCCCAGTCGGTCGCCTTCAATTCTTCCGGACTCTTCGTCGCCAACCCGAGGACGACGAGTTTGGATCGCTCGAAGTGTTCTTCCGTCATCGCCCTGAACGCGGCGACGTCCCTCGCTGGAGCGGATACGGGGGCGACGACGGCTGCGCCCGTTGCGGCAGGCGTCGCGGGCACGTGCGGCCGCCGAAGCGCGACCACGGCGCTGACCGTGACGAGCGCAAGCAAGGCGGCGATCGCGAGATACCTGGCGTACGGCACACGTGACGTCGTCTTCACCGTGACGATCGGTTTTCGTTCCTCCGCCAGCGACGCGTTCAACCGCGCCATGAAGGGCGACCAGTCCCCCGATGCCGGCGCGCACACGTCGGGACGCGCCGCAAGCACTTCTCGAATCACGTGCAGCTCGTCCAGCGCAGATCGACATTCGCTGCAGCTCGACAGGTGCGCCTCGACGCGGCGCCGGTCGGACGGATTCAGCTCGTCGTAGAAGTAGAGATCCAGATCGCCCGATGTGTGCCGTTCGCAGGTCGTCATGCGCCCTCTCCAGCGGTCACCCGCGCCTGGCGAAGCGCGTCTCGCAGGCGGTGCACGGCCGCATGCAGTTGCCGCTTGACCGTGCCCTCGGCCAGGCCGAGCGTGTCAGCGATCTCGCATAGCTTCATGCCCTGATGATGACGCATGACGAACACGACGCGCTGCCCTTTCGGCAACCGTCCGATTTCCGATTCGAGCACCAGACCGATCTCGCTGCCGTACGCGCGATCCTCGGGGCCGGGGGTCTCTTCGGGGGCGTTCAACATTCTCTGTTCCGCGTCGTCGCCAAATGCGGCGTTCGAACTGAAGCGCGAACGCCGCTTGTGATCGATACAGGCGTTCATGATGATGCGATAGAGCCACGAGGTGAGCTGAGCGTCGTGCCTGAATCGGTCGAGCGACCTGAAGACCTTGATGAACACGTCCTGGGCAATGTCCTCGGCATCATGATGGTTGCCAGCAAACTGATACGCGACGCGGTACACCATCGAGCGGTAACGCTCGACGAGCATCTGAAAGGCGGAAGAGTCCCCGCATGCCGCGCGGGAGATGAGGTCCGTATCAGCCGACATCACGCCTGACAGCCTCGCCCGGGCTCGAGTCTCCAGCACATGTCATGCATATGACGAAGAAGGGGGTATGAAAGTTGATCGTGTCGATCCACCGTTCTGCCGGACTTCACGTCTAAAGCCTTATGACTCAGGACTTAAGGCTCAGGGCTTAAGCCGGGAGCCCTAAGCCTTGAGCCCTGATCCTGCTAAACTGGTGAGATGCCTACGGCCCAGAAGACTGCCTCTACCATCGCCAACGCGCTCCGGCGCAACGTCGCCATCATCGCTCACGTCGACCACGGCAAGACGACGCTCGTCGATGCGCTGCTCCACCAGAGCGGCATCTTCCGCGCCAACGAGCGCGTCATCGAGCGCGCGATGGACAACACCGACCTCGAGCGCGAGCGCGGGATCACGATCCTGGCGAAGAACACGGCGGTGCACTACAACGACGTGCTCATCAACATCGTCGACACGCCGGGGCACGCGGACTTTGGCGGTGAGGTGGAGCGTACGCTGGCGATGGTGGACGGGGTGTTGCTGCTGGTCGATGCGTCGGAAGGGCCGCTGCCGCAGACGCGATTCGTGCTTCGCAAGGCGCTCGAACGCCGCCTCACACCGATCGTGGTCATCAACAAGATCGACCGGCCGGACGCACGTATCCAGGAAGTGCTCAACGAGATCTACGACCTGTTCATCGATCTCGACGCCACCGAGGAGCAGCTCGATTTCCCGGTGCTCTATACGAGCGCGCGGGCGGGCACGTCCAGCCGTACGGCGGCGGAGCCCGGAACCGACCTCCGGCCGCTGTTCGACGCGATCGTGAACGACGTACCGCCGCCGCGCGGCGATGTCAACGCTCCCCTACAGATGCTCGTCGCCAACCTCGATTCGAGCGACTATCTCGGACGCATCGCGATCGGGCGCATTTTCAATGGCCGGGTGAAAATCGGTGATCCGGTCGTCGTCTGCAAGCTCAACGAGCAGGTGCAGGAGACGAAAGTTACGAAGCTCTTCTCGTTCGAGGGACTGAAACGGGTCGAGATCGAGGACGCAGCGGCGGGTGACATCGTCTGCCTGGCGGGCATCGAGGACATCACCATCGGCGAAACCATCGCCGACGTCGAACATCGAATGGCGATGCCGGTTATTGCCGTGGACGAACCGACGGTGTCGATGATCTTCGGCGTCAACACCTCGCCGATGTCAGGACGGGATGGGCAGTACGTCACGTCGAGGCAGATCAAGGATCGCCTCGATCGTGAGCTGCTTGGCAACGTCTCGATCAAGGTCGAGCCGACCGATTCGCCGGAACAGATGAAAGTCCTCGGCCGCGGCGAACTGCAGCTGTCCATCCTGATCGAGATGATGCGCCGCGAAGGTTTCGAGCTGCAGGTCTCGCGTCCCGACATCGTCACGAAGAACGTGAACGGCACGCTGATGGAACCCGTCGAAGAGCTCATCATCGACGTCGCCGAGGAATTCCAGGGCGTCGTCATTGCGCAGGCTGGCACGCGGCGCGGGACGATGACCAAGATGGTGAATCACGGCAGCGGTCGCGTGCGTCTCGAGTTCAGGATTCCCGCTCGCGGCCTGATCGGATTCCGATCGCAGTTCCTGACCGATACGAAGGGAACCGGCATCATGAATCACCTGTTCGCCGGTTGGGAGCCATGGCACGGCGCTATCCCCGCGCGCGCGACGGGCGCGCTGGCCGCCGACCGCGCTGGTGTCGCGACCGCGTTTGCGATCTGGAACCTCCAGGAACGCGGCGAGATGTTCGTCGAACCGGGCGAGGCGGTCTACGAAGGCATGATCGTCGGCGAGAACGCGCGCGCCAGCGACATGGACGTCAACATCACCAAGGAAAAGAAGCAGACCAACATGCGCGCATCGACGGCCGACGAGGCCGTCCGGCTGATTCCACCGCGCAAACTGGGCCTCGAGCAGGCTATCGAGTTCATCAACGACGACGAACTGGTCGAGGTAACCCCGCACAATATCCGGCTGCGAAAGCGCGTCCTCGCAGCTAATATGCGGCCCAAACGCACCGCCGACAAATAGTTGTCTCTGTCCTGAAACCTTTCCTCCCCTGCCGGGTTAGTTACCTGAATGCAGGTGGCGGCCCGCCTTCGCCCAGGGCTTCGGCGAGGGCGCCTGGAACTGGCCCTGGCGGGCGCACCCGAGATGACCGACGCTGATCGGTTCGAGGCGTTCGTCCGTGAATACCAGGACATGGTCTTTGCCACGGCTGTGCGGCTCCTGGCCAACCCCGCCGAGGCCGAGGACATCGCCCAGACGGTATTCCTCCGCGCGTTCGAGCGCTTCTCGTCGATATCGACGAGCGCGACCGCGGCCGGGTGGCTGAAGACCGTGACGACGAACCTGTGCCTGAATCATCTCGCCCGGTATCGAGCGCGCTGGCAATTCTTCAGCGAGCTGGAACGGCCCGACGACGGGGAGCGGTACGAGGCGACGGTGCCGGCGCCTGCCTCCAACGACGCGCTCGAGAGCGCCTCGCGTCAGGAGGCGCTGGAAAGGGCCGTGCGGGCGCTTCCTGATCATCATCGCGTGCCACTCGTCCTCTTTCACTTCGAGGACATGACCTACAAGGAGATCGCGGCAGCGCTCGGGATCTCGATCGCGAAGGTCAAGACGGACATCCATCGCGGCCGTGACGCGCTCAAGCGAGCGATTACAGGCTTGGTATGAGCCCTATCGATCTCGAGCACCTCGTTGACTCTGAGCTGAAGCGGCTACCCACGCCGCGCGCTCCGCGGACCTTGCTGCCACGCGTGCTCGCCGCAGCGACAGCGCAAGAACAGCACGCCAAACCAGCGCGCGGGTGGGCGGGATGGCCGCTCGGATGGCAGTTCGCCGGCGGGTTTGTGGCAACGGCGCTGTTCGTGGGGATTTGGAAGTTGGTGTCGTTCGCGCACCCGTACGTCGCGGACGTGCTGTCGTTCGGCGGGTTCGACCGCGCCGCGTCGGTCACGCGCAGCGCGGACGAGGCGGCCGCGGTGGTGAGGGTGGTGTGGGAGGTGCTGCTGCAGCCGGTCGCAACCTACGTGTCGGTTCTCGCGATTTCGCTGGCGCTTGCCTGCGCGCTGTTATGGACAGCCGTCGAGCGCCTCGCGCCCGGAGGGGCATCACAGAGATGAGTCACTTACTTTCAATCCGTCAACACTCGCTGCGCATCGTAATCGCACTGGTCGCGCTCTCGTGGGGCGCGGCCGCCGCCGCACAGCCACTGACTGAATCGAAACCGCGTGCCGCACGCGTCGTCAGAGCGTCGGCCGTGATCGAGCGAGACGTCACGCAGGAGCAGCCGGACGAGGTGCGGATATTCCGATTCAATCGTGACCTCGTTCGCATCGGCCAGAACTTCACGCTTGGCCAGGGCGAATCTGTTCGGGAGATTCACAGTGGGCTTGCTGACATCACCATCGCCGGACAGGTTGATGACGACGTCGTCGTGATTGTTGGCTCTCTTCACCTGATGAGCACCGCGAAGGTGGGCGGCTCTGTCGTCGTCGTGGGCGGAACGCTCACCGTCGACTCCGGCGCGACCGTCGAGCGCGACCTGATCGTCATGGGCGGCAGCCTCAGCACGACCGGCGAGTTCGCACCCGGCGGTCAACAGGTGGTGGTTGGCAACCTCGCCGTGGCGCACACGCTGCAGGCGTTCGTGCCGTGGATCATGCGCGGCCTGCTGTTTGGCCGCCCCCTCGTTCCCGACATTGCCTGGATCTGGGCCGTCGTCGCGATCTTCTTCTTCGTGTACGTGATGGTGAACGCGCTCTTCGCGAACCCGGTGCGCGTGGTCGCCGATTCGGTGACGGCCAGGCCTCTCAGCTCTTTTCTGCTCGGACTGCTGGTGCTCGTGCTTGCGATCCCGGCCATCGCCATACTTGCGGCAACAGTCGTCGGAATCGCGGTCGTACCATTCGTCCTCTGTGGGCTGGTCATTGGCGCGCTCATCGGCAAGGCCGGCGTGATGCGGGCCACCGGTCGAAGCGTCGTTCCTGAAGAAGAGGATGCTGGCCGCGTGCGCGCGCTCGTCTCGCTGGCGATCGGCTTCGCGGTGCTGACAATCGCTTACATGATTCCGGTGCTCGGATTCATTACCTGGGCGATCGCCGGCGCAATCGGACTGGGCGGAGCCGCCAGCGCGTTCCGCGGCGCGCTGCGCCGCGAGCATCCGCCTCGTGTTCGTCCGCCCTTGCCGATCGAACCGGCGCCGATGGCGGAGTCAGTGCCAGCCGGCGCGCCGGAGCCCGCCTACGCGGCGTCAGCACCGGTCAACGCGTTCGTGCCGGAGCCGAGTGTTCCAGTTGACGCGGGAGTGGGCGCTTCCCTGCCGCCGCCGTCCCTCACGGTTCCCACCGATCTCGCGGTCTACCCGAGAGCGACGTTTCTCGATCGCGTGGCAGCGTTTGCCCTTGACGCCGTGCTCGTCGCGATTGCCGTCAACTTGCTGGATCTCTCGCGCCACGACGGCTGGTTTCCGCTGCTGCTGATCGCCTATCACATCGCATTCTGGGCCTGGCGCGGCACGACCCTCGGCGGCATCGTCGTTGGGCTGCGCGTGATTCGCGTGCAGGGAACCGATCTGCGCTTTCCCGATGCGCTGGTCCGTGGACTGAGCGGCATCTTCTCGATTGCCGCGCTCGGGATTGGCTGCTTCTGGATGCTTCACGATCCCGAGAAGCAGATGTGGCACGACAAGATCGCAGGGACACTGGTGGTCAAGGTGCCAAGACATCTGGTGCTGCCGTAGGGATTGCTGATTGACGATTGCTGATTGTTGATTGAAAAAACACCATCCTCAAATCAGCAATCAGCAATCGACAATCATCAATCCCTACAGCTTCATCCATCTCACCACGTTCGGTCGCGTGGCGAGGAACCGCTCGAAGTCGGCGACGGTAATCGTGACGCTGGCGGTGTTGAGGTTCGGATGAAAGATCAGTCTGTCCGCGTCGCGAAGATCCTGATCGACGATCACCCGCACCTCCTTGGATCCCGCGTGCAGCAATCCGAACGGTGATACTGAGCCGGGAGTCACACCAAACGTCTCCATCAATCGTTCGGCCGACCCGAAGCTGAAGCGATCGTCGCCGATCGTCTTCACCAGCGCCCTCAAGTCTGCCTGCTTGTTGATTTCCAGAATCACGAGGTATTGACGGTTTCCTTTCTTGTTCCGCAGGAACAGGTTCTTTACCTGCGTCGCCTTGATCGGACCCCAATGCTCAGCTGCCTCCTCGCCGGTGAACACGGGCGGATGCTCGTACTTGTCGTACGCGATCCCCAGCCCGTTCAGCGCCTCATACACCTTCTCCGGATCGGCCATGGCATTATTCTATCGGCGGGGCCCTTGCACCCCGCCTGCCGCCCTCCATTGCGCTCGCGCTTCGTCGCTCGCTCCGTTCCAGTCGCGATATTTAGTTCTGGCACAATGGCGGAATGACTACGCTGTCGCCGCGATTCGACGAGGCCGTCGGGTACGCCCGCGAGGTGCACGCCGCACAGGACCGGAAGGGCACGGGCGTGCCGTACATCTCCCACTTGCTTGGCGTCACGTCTCTCGTGCTGGACGACGGTGGCAGCGAGGACGAAGCGATCGCCGCGCTGCTGCACGACGCCGCAGAGGACCATGGCGGCCGTCCGCGCCTCGAAGACATCCGCTCGCGCTTCGGCGGTGCGGTCGCGAAGATCGTCGAAGACTGCACGGATTCCTGGGACACGCCCAAGCCGCCGTGGGCGGAACGCAAACGTGCGTACGCCGAGCACGCTCGTTCGTTGCCGGCAACGAGCCTGCGCGTCTCGGTCGCCGACAAGGTCCACAACACCTACGCGATCCTTCGCGATCTGCGGAACGAAGGGGAGAAGGTGTGGGAACGATTCAATGCTGCCCCTGACGATGTGATCGCGTACTACCAGTCGCTGGTGCGGTCCTACAGGGAAGCCGGGGGCGGGAAACTCGTCGACGAACTCGAACGGATCGTGCGGGGCATTGAGCGCGAAATGGGCTATTAGAATTGCTGATTGTTGATTGTCGATTGAAGAGCCTGCCGCGTTCAACCAGCAATCAGCAATCGGAAATCAGCAATTCACATGCTCTGTTCTAGTCGCGTGAGAGCGGTATCGATAATCCCAAAGCCCTCTCTCAGCTCCGCCTCCGTAATACACAACGGCGGATTCGTGAAGAAGTTGTGCCACCGGGTGAAGGTGTAGAGTCCCAGCTCCCGAAAAAGAGCACCAAGCTTTTTCATCTCTGCTGACGCCCCCCCGAACGGTGCCAGCGGGGTCTTCGTCTTCTGATCCTTCACCAGTTCCACGATGCCGAAGAGGCCGATGTTGCGATGCGCGCCTACCGTGGGATGGCGCCGCGCGAGGTCGGTCAGCAGTTCCGTCATCACCGGCCCGAGGCGCCTGGCGTTGCCGATCAAATCATCTTCTTCGTAGACATCCAGCGTCGCAAGCGCGGCGGCGCACGACATCGGATGACTGTTATAGGTCAGCCCTCCCTGGAATACGTTGTCGCGGAAGTGATTCGCGATCGTCCGACGCATTCCCACCGCGCCCAGCGGCAGATACGCGCTGGTCAACCCCTTCGCCATCGTCATCAAGTCCGGGACGACGTTCCAGTGGTTGACGGCAAACCACTCGCCCGTGCGTCCAAAGCCGGCCATGACCTCGTCGCACACCATCAGGATGCCGTGTCTAGTGCAGATCTCGCGGACCCCCTGCAGGTAGCCGTCGGGAGGAATCAGCACGCCGTTGGTGCCGCTGACGGTTTCCAGGAAGAAGGCCGCAATCGAATGCGCCCCTTCCAACTGAATGACCTCCTCGATCATGGCGAGCGACTGCTCGGTGGAGTCCGACGCGCGTTCGATGCCGTGATACGGGTCGAGCACGTGAATCACGCCAGGAACTCCCGGCTCGGTGCTCCATCGGCGGGGGTCGCCGGTCAGCGCCATCGCACCGTGGGTGCCGCCGTGATAGGAGCGGTAGCGCGCGAGGATCTTGTGGCGG
>Ga0207701_10002342_pt1 | contig 19665 bp, 14 predicted proteins | sample KBSSwiSSwithPhiX_FD_184294 | JGI IMG/M metagenome (GOLD analysis project Ga0207701, IMG submission 184294) | Switchgrass rhizosphere bulk soil microbial communities from Kellogg Biological Station, Michigan, USA, with PhiX - S5 (SPAdes) (version 2) | ecosystem: Environmental > Terrestrial >... | reverse complement strand
AAATCCAACAATTGCAACCGGGGTAATAACAACTTCCAAACTTGCAGATAATTCTGTATCGACTTCAAAAATTATTGATGCGTCGGTTACTTCGGCAAAACTTGCGGCTGGTATTATTCCAACTTCATTGCCACCAACCGGTACTGCAGGAGGTGATCTATCGGGAACATATCCGAATCCGTCGGTGAATAAATTACAGGGAATTACAGTTAGCAATACGGCACCGGGCAGCGGCCAGGTTTTAAAATTCAACGGTACACAATGGGTGCCCGGCGCAGATAATGCTGCCGGTCTCACTTTGCCCTTTTCTGCTGTTGATAATAATTCTTTGGCGCTTTTTTCTTTATCTAATCAGGGAACAGGTGCGGCCATGGAAGGCATTAATGCATCAACCAGCGCAAATACCATCGGTGTTGTCGGCAAAATATCTTCCACTGCTGCAGGAAATTCATCTGCCGGCGTCCGGGGAATAAACAACGGAACTGGTGGAGAAGGTACTGGTGTTTGGGGATCGCACAATGGTTATGGCTCGGGTGTTTACGGGTATTCAGTTTCAGCTAACGGTGTGCATGGAAATTCAACCAATGGAAATGGAGTTATCGGAACCAGTACAAATGGTGCGGGCGGTTACTTTGATATCTCCAATGCTTCAAGCACATCCGATGCTCTGTTCGCATATAATGCCGGGTTCGGCAGCGGGCTTACAGCCATCGGTGAAATCGGTCATGGCGTTTGGGGTACCACCTTTAGTGCAACTTCTGCCGGGGTGCTGGGATATAATTTAGGAGGCGGAGAAGGTATTGTTGGCTATACCGGCAGCAATAGCTCTGCATCGATTGTCGGAAGAAATAGTGGAACATTTGGAGGTGTGCAGGGTATAGGTGCTGCAGATGGCGCAACGGGTGTGTTGGCCATTGCAAATGCTGATGGATATATAAATGGTAATGCACTTGTGGCTGCAATCGAAGGTGCTGATATTGGTAATCCAGCAGTGTTCAAGGCAAATGGCGCAAACGTTGCCCGAATTGATAATACAGGTAAGGGATATTTTAACGGGGGAACCCAGGTTGGTGGTGCGGACGTTGCAGAATATTTTGATGTCGAAGGCGAAGTAAATTCATATGAACCGGGTGATGTCCTCGTGATCTCACAATTTTCTGACCGAACTGTAGAAAAATCGTCTGAGGCTTATTCTACGCTGGTAGCCGGTGTATACGCCACAAAACCGGGGTTGATGCTAACGGACAGAAATGCTGAGCAAAACCAGTTATCTGGTATGGTGCCAATGGGTGTAATTGGTGTGATCCCTACAAAAGTTTGCATGGAAGGCGGTGCTATTAAACGAGGTGATCTGATCGTTACTTCTTCCATAAAAGGAGTGGCAATGAAAGCAGATCCCGATAAAGTAAAACCTGGACAGATAATAGGAAAAGCTTTGCAGGCTTTTAATGGCAAAGGAATTGAAAAAATTACAGTTTTAGTCAGTATAAAATAATTTTAACTTTAAATCATTTTATATGAAAAGAAGAACCAAACGATATTTTCTTATGACAGCAGTAATCTTTGTTTGCTCTTTTGCTGTAAACGCACAGCAAAAGCCGAGCGACAAGAGCTTTGCGGAAGTGATGAAAATGATAAATGCAAAGAAAGCGGCAAGAAATGACTTTATACGTAAATTGCAACAATCAACGCCGACGGATAATGACCAGGTTACCATTGACGCGAATCAAAAAATAAATGCGGATACAAAGACGACCGTGAATACTAAAACGTCAACAACAAATGATCAGCCGATAAGTACAAAACCTTCACAACAGCCAATAAAAATTCCCAGGAAACCGGTTCTAATAAGGTAATAACAGGAACCCAAAAAATTGTAATCAAACATCGCCTGGGTCAACGGATCGTGGAAGTTTAAGGGAATTCACTAGCTCTTCACATCAAAGAAAGTGACACCGTATTAACTTTAGTAGGCCTTTGACCGAAGGCTATGTTGCATTGCAGGCGGAAAGTCAGCCTGTGGATTTCTAAGAATTGAACTGCGAGACCTGGTCAGCTGCATGACTCCAAAGGAAAAAAATTATCGACCTTACTCCGTGAAAGATGCCATCGGAAAGTGTTTGTATTAATACTCAAACCGGCTGCTGTTCCAAAAATTTCATGTCAATGATTCACCAGCTTCAAAGCCCCTTCACTATACCGCTGACCTATATCGGGATGTTTTGCTATTAAGCTTTCTATATTCTGTAGGTCGCTTGAAGTTAACGTTATATCGACCGCAGCAGCATTTTCTTCCAGGTATTTTCTTTTTTTCGTACCGGGTATTGGAATAATATCGTCGCCCTGAGCAAGAACCCATGCTAATGCTAACTGGGCAGGTGTTATGCTTTTCTCATTAGCCAATACAGCAAAATCATCAACCAGTTTCTGATTATTGTCCCAATGTGATTCACCGAACCGGGGAATTGTTCGGCGAAAATCATCAGCTGCTAACTGCTCGGTACTACCTACCGTTGCGGTAACTAATCCTCTTGCTAATGGGCTATAAGGAACGAATGTAATACCCAGCTCACGAACAGTATCTAATATTTCAGCTTCAGGATCTCTTGTGAGTAATGAGTATTCGCTTTGCAAAGCGGTGATCGGATGCACCGCATGCGCCCTCCGAATAGATGCGGCTGAAGCTTCTGACAAACCAAGATATTTTACTTTTCCCTCCGTTACTAACTGAGCCATCGCTCCCACCATGTCTTCAACGGGTATTTTCGGATCGATGCGGTGAGCATAATATAGATCAATGCAATCAATTTTTAATCGCTTTAAACTACTTTCAACTGCCTGTTTCAGGTAAGCGGGTGAGCCATCAAAATAAGTGGCTGGGCTACGTGCCGAATTGGGATTAAGATTTTCTTTCGGCCGGAAGCCAAATTTTGTTGCAATAAATATTTTATCACGGTATGGCACGAGCACTTTTGAAATGAGTTCTTCATTATGTCCTATGCCATAAATATCGGCTGTGTCCCAAAAGTTGATTCCCAGCTCCAGAGCCTTGTTTAATGTGGCAATAGATTCTTCGTCATTCCGTGGGCCATAAGCAAAACTCATTCCCATACAACCTAAGCCTATAGCGGATAATTTCTTTCCCGTGTTTGCGAGCGTTCTGTATTTCATAATGAAAGTTTTAGACAAAAAATACGCAGCCGGTTTTAAGGCTTAAATCTCTTTCATAAAAATAATATTATGTAATCATCAACTTTCGTCGGGTTAACTTTGAACCTTAAACAATAATCAATCAAACTATTTCCATCCACCGCCTAACGAACGGTACAACTCTACCCTTGCTTCTAATTCCTGTCTTTTGATAGATGCGAGATTCAAATCAGCCACTAACGCGGCTCCCTGGGCAGTGATAACGTCAAGATAATTGGCCATATCACTGCGGAATAAAAGTTTTGCATTTATAACTGCATGCTGCAACGTATCTACCTGCGATGCGGCGATCTCTTTTTGCTGCTTTAGTTTTTCTGCCTGAACAAGCGCATTTGCAACTTCGATCGTGGCCTGCAAAACAGATTGCCGGAATTGAATTACGTTTTGTTCACGTTGCACCTTTGCAATCTCATACTGCGTTTTCAATTCTTTTCTCCTGAATATTGGTTGAGCTATTGCTCCTGTGGCGATGCCAAATAAAGATCCCGGCACATTGAACCAATTGCTCGCCATAAATGATTCAATTCCTCCGCCAGCTGTAATAGACAAAGCCGGATACATGTTGGCCTTTGCAATTCCGACGTCTTCATTTGCTATCATCAATGCCATCTCGTTAGCGCGTACGTCGGGCCTTCTGCTTACCATTGCAACCGGAACACCAGTGGAAAGATCATCAGGCACAGTAAACGCATCAATAGATGCCTGTCTCCGTATTGTTCCGGGTAATTGCCCTGTCAATTCCTGCAATGCATTTTCCTGCAACGCGATACTTTGTTCAAGATCCGGTATCAATAATGCGGTCGTTTGCAATTGGGACTCGGCACGCTGTACAGCCAGTGCAGTGCCAAGACCTGCGTTTTTTAATAACCGGGTTGCTAGTAAGAAGCTATCATTCAATACATAATTAGTGTGCGCAATTTCAAGTTGCTTATCGAGCATAAGAAGATTATAGTATCCGTTCGCGATATCAGCCACTAATTGTGTTTGCACGGCTTTGGCAGCTTCTGTCGTTTGTAAATATTCGGTTAATGCTATTGCCTTCTGTCCGCGAATCTTGCCCCATATGTCGGCTTCCCACGAAAGATTTACGGCGGCGTTGTAATTCTCAACATAACTTTTGCCCAGGAAACTTTTGATACTTATTCCACCCAAACTATTGTCCGACGGCCGGCTGATTTGTCCCGTTACCGCCAGGTCCACGGTTGGGTATTGCAACAACTTAGCCTGTTTTGACCGCAGCGTTGCAATATCGATTCGTTTGATGGCTATTAACAAATCGTGATTGTATTGCAATCCTTTTTGAATCAGGTCCGTTAAGGTTGGATCCGTAAAAAAGACTTTCCATTCAATATCTGCTATGCTGCTCGTGTCGGCAAAGGTGATAACCTCAGTGCTGTTAAATTGTTTTGGCAACTCCAAATCGGGGCGCTGGTATTCCTTACCCACTTTGCAGGATATGATACTAAACAGGAGAAGAACCGCAATTGGTGTTTTCGACAAAGTTGCGAACTGCCCAATGGGAACATTGAACAATGCAGCCTTTCTTGTCAAAATATTCAGTTTTCTGGTTACTGCTGTCCACATTGTATTTCTGTTTTTTTGAAACATAAGTTATTCTGCCAGGGCCGATGTATCCATTGTTTGTTTCTTCCGTCCAATTTTTTCGTGGATATATTGAAAGATTACAAACAACACCGGTATGATAAATATGCCGAGCAAAACGCCTGTCAGCATACCGCCCACTGCGCTTACACTAATGGAATGATTGCCCAATGCGGAAGCACCGGTTGACCACGTGAGAGGCAGCAAGCCTACAATAAACGCAAATGAAGTCATCAATATCGGCCGGAGTCTTAGCCTTGACGCTTCCAATGCCGAATCAACCAAACTCATTCCCGACCTCCTGCGTTGCACCGCGTATTCGACAATCAGGATAGCATTTTTGGATAGCAGGCCGACGAGCATGATCAAGCCGATCTGTACATAAATATTATTCTCGATACCTGCAAATCCTATAAAAGCAAACACGCCGAGTATCCCTGTAGGAACGGTAAAGATCACAGCGAGTGGTAGAATATAACTTTCATATTGAGCCGCAAGCAGAAAAAATACGAATACGACACTCAGCAAAAAGATAAATGCAGTTTGATTGCCTGTTTTGATCTCTTCCTTTGTAACCCCTGTCCATTCATATGCATATCCACGCGGCAAAACCTGTTTCGCTGTTTCCTCAACAGCTTTAATCGCGTCGCCCGTACTGTAGCCGGGTTTCGGTATTCCGTTAATGGTAACAGCATTGAAAAGGTTATTTCGTGTCACTGTCTCCGGACCGTAAACGCGTTTAAAAGACACGAGCGATCTTGCGGGGACCATCTCGCCAAGAATATTCTTCACATAAATGCCATCCAAAGAATTAATGTCGGCCCTGTAAGGAATATCAGCCTGCGCCATCACGCGGTAATATTTTCCAAAGCGATTAAAATCCGAAACAAAGCTGCTTCCATAATAGATCTGCATCGTTTGCATCAGTTCAGTTACGGAAACACCAAGTTGCTTCGCTTTTACATTGTCTACTTCAATCATATACTGCGGATTGCCCGCCGCAAAACTCGAAAATGCAGAAGCGATTTCCTTCCGCTTCATAAGTGCCCCGAGTAACTCTTTCGTAGCATTGCCAAGTTGCTCCAGTGAACCGTTTCCCCTGTCCTGCAGCATAAACTCAAAACCACTCACGTTACCAAACCCCTGCACTGTAGGAAAATTGAAAAAGAATGTGTTTGCGCCTTTTACCGCCGTTACTTTCTGCGTCAACGTGCCGGCTATTTGTTCAGGGTTTTTCACTGAGCCCCGCTTTTTATAATCCTTCAACCTGATAAAACCCGTAGCATAAGACGATGCATTCGAAAAACTGATGAAATTCAAACCATCAATGGCATAAAGATGATCGGTAGCTGGCTCTGTCTTGATGATGCTGTCGATTAGCTCAGTAGATTCCCGTGTCCTTTCCAGTGAACTTCCCGGCGGCGTAGTCACCGAATACAAAACGAATCCCTGGTCTTCAGTTGGAATAAACCCGGTTGGAGTTGTTTTGACCAACCAGGCACTTGTGGCTACGATAATTACAAGTCCTGCTATTGCAATCCATTTTTTTCGGGTAAGGAAGCGCAGGCTTTGAAGATATCTGTCCGTCATCGACCTGAACCCTGCATTAAACGCGTTAAAGAAACGGCCTGCAAATCCCTTTTTGATATTATGACCCTGTCCTTCTTCCGCGCTGTGCGGATTTTTCAGGAATAGCGCACATAGTGCGGGACTTAGTGTTAAAGCATTGACAGCCGAGATTAAAATGGCAATCGCGAGTGTGACGGCAAACTGTTTGTAAAATACTCCTGCGGGCCCTTTCATAAATCCAACAGGAATAAATACTGCCGCCATCACGAGCGTTATCGAAATGATAGCTCCCGAAATTTCGTGCATTGATTCAATCGTCGCTTTCCGCGCAGGTAGCTTTGTTCGTTCCATCTTGCTATGCACTGCTTCTGTAACGACAATCGCATCATCTACCACAACTCCAATAGCCAAAACAAGTGCAAATAAAGTAAGCAGGTTAAGCGAATAGCCAAAAATTTGCAAAAAGAAAAATGTTCCGATAATAGCAACCGGTACAGCGATGGCTGGAATAAGTGTAGACCGAAAATCCTGCAGGAATAAGAAAACCATCAGGAAAACAAGAACAAATGCGATGAGCAGGGTTTCCGTCACCTGTGCAATAGACGCATCCAGAAAATCTTTGGAATTGTACATGGTCGTGGTTCTCACACCCGGTGGAAGGTTAACCGCAAAATCTTTCATTAACTTCTCCACTTTTGTGAGTATATCGTTCGCATTGGAGCCAGCAGTCTGAAAAACACCGAAACCGGAAACCGGTTTTCCATCCATCCTGCTGTTGGATGAATAGGTGAACGATCCAAATTCAACACGTGCCACATCTTTCAGCCGCAGCATCGAGCCGTCATTGTTGGCTTTGATCACAAAATTTTCGTAGTCTTCATTCTTGTTTGATTTGCCCTTGTATTTTATGACATATTCGAACGCTTCCGGGCTGTTTTGACCGAGACGACCAGGTGCTGCCTCAAGGTTTTGATCCCTGATTGCATTGAGCACATCCTGGGGAGAGAGATTATTCGCAATAAGCCTGTCAGGCTTTAACCAGATCCGCATCGAGTAATCCTTTGCACCAAAAACCAGCGCCTGTCCAACGCCGGGTACACGCTGTACCTGCGGAATGAGGTTTATTTTGATGTAGTTTTCAAGAAACAGCTCATCATAATGTTTGGCATCGTCACTGGATACAGCGACAAACATGATAATACTGTTCTGAACTTTTTGCGTTGTGATCCCGGATTGCACTACTTCCTGTGGCACCTGGCTCACTGCCTTAGAAACACGATTTTGTACGTTTACGGATGCGATATCCGGATTTGTACCCTGCTCAAAATAAACATTGAGTGTCATGCTTCCATCGTTGCTTGAGTTGGAAGTCATGTACGTCATGTTTTCAACTCCGTTAATAGCTTCTTCAATTGGAGTAGCCACGGAACGCGCCACTACTTCAGCATTTGCTCCCGGGTAAAAAGCAGTTACCTGTACGCTCGGGGGGGCAATATCAGGAAATAACGTGACGGGTAGGGTATATAACGACAACCCGCCTAATAATAGCAAAATGATTGATACAACCGTTGAGAGTACAGGTCTTTCTATAAATCGTCTAAGCATGAAATTAATTTTTTGCCTGCCGTGAAAATTGTTTGGGAAGAGCCAGGGGCTGTGAAGAAATCATCGGCTTGTCAATGCCGTCATTTTATCATCATTTAATTCACACATTCTTGCATGTTGCTAAATTGGTTTTACTTTAAGCAAACTATCTGCAGACATCGGGTGTGGGTGAATGACCATTCCATCACGGACATTTCCGCCGCCGGCAAAAATGATCCGTTCACCAACCTGTATGCCGTCTTCAACAAAGTAATAATAGGATGTTTTGCCTCCTACCACAATCGGTTTGGTCCTCACTTTATTACTGTCTCCGAGAGCCAGCACGAACACCTTGTCCTGGATTTCAAATGTAGCTTCCTGTGGTACGATCAATGCATCGTTATGAAGCTGCGCTATTCTTACTTTACCTGTATTACCTGAACGCAACAACTTATCCTTATTAGGAAAGATGGCACGGAAATTAATGGCGCCAATGCTATTGTCAAACTGACCGGCTGCCAGCTGCACTCTTCCTTTATGTGAATAAATACTTCCATCCGGGAGCAGCAGCTCAACCTCAGGCATATTTTTTATTTTTTCTTCAATGGTGCCACCAGCAAACTGTTGTTTGAAGCGGAGAAAATCATACTCACTGAGCGAAAAATATGCATAGACGTCTTTGATTTCGGAAACAACCGTCAGGGCTTCTGCAGTCGTGAGGCCCACAAGACTTCCTATCCTGTGTGGAATCCGTCCTACGTATCCATCCACTGGAGCTTTCACCGAAGTATATCCGACATTGATCTGTGCACTTTGCACCATGGCCTGTGATTGGGCAACGCTTGCGGCGGCTGCGTCATAAGCAGCCTGTGCAGACTTTAATTGCACATCAGATACTACGTTGTTTTGGACCAGTGGTGTAAGTTTCGACACATTAATTTCAGCATCCGCAAGTTTAGCCTTAGCAGCAGCCAGTCCTGCTTTTGCAGTATTTAACTGTTCGAGGTAAGGCCGATTATTGATATGAAATAATACTTGTCCTTTTTTGACATAGGCTCCTTCATCCACATAGATCTTGTCCAGGTATCCGTCTACTTGCGGGCGGATTTCAATATCGTTGGTCCCTTGCACGGAAGCAGCAAACTCCTGGTATGTAGTTGCCGGTAGTTTGATAACGGTAATTACAGGTAATGTTGGTATTTGATGCCCGTAGTCTGCGTTGTTGCCTGCGGAGGAGTTACAACCATAGAAGAGGCTTGCCGCTAACGCAATACCCGTCACGCCTGTTAGTGTTTTTATCCGCCCTCGCGGATTAATGGTTTGCATATACTTGTTTTTCCAGTTTTAAATTTATTCGGGTTGTCACATCTCCATCTTTATTCTTTCAAACAATCTGATCATTGACGAACACACCCCATTAAATTGGACACATTTCCCACCGATTTCCCAGACTTTTTATTCGTCACGAACTAACTGAACAATTTTTTTGACCAATTCAATCACGACATCTGAATTCCCTATGCTGGGTACGAAAGGTTTTTAATAAATCCATCAATTGCATCATCGAGCACCATTTTATCAAGCTGAGCTGATACGGGTGAGCTTCCCATGATCCTGATGGATACTAGACCGTGGAGTATCGACCAAAATGTATAGTATTTTAAACAAGAATCGGTTGCTGGTTGTTTGCTTTTTTTAATAATATTCTTTATTGCCTCCATGATAAAATGATCAAACCCGTTTCTATCAGCGCGGCATTTTTCTCCTTCACAACAAGCCATTCCTACTCCATACATCAACTGGTAATAGGCTTTATTTTTTAATGAAAAGTTCCAATAGGCTCCGGCCATGGCTCTTAACTGGTCTGCCGGGCTTTCAGTCTTTTCATAGGCTTGTTGAATTTTTTTGGTAAGTAGCCTGAACCCTGTGCCCGCAAACTCTGAAAGGATCGCCTCCTTATTCTCAAAGTGATCGTAGATTACCGGTACACTATATTCAATGGCACCCGCTATCTTACGGATGGACAGCGACTGCCACCCTTCTTCTTTCACCATATTCCAGGCAGTACCCAATATGGCCTCCCTGACCTTCTCCTTTTCCCTCATTCTTCGCTCAGTCGTTCCCATATTTTTACCTAACAGTGTTAGCAAATTTAACGACGTTCCCAAAACTTCAAAAAAATTTATTGTTAAAGACATCGTTAACAAAATAACGATCGTCGCCTGACAACCCTATGGCAGTCCTAACCCTTATCGCATTAGTTATTGCTACTCTGCACCAAATTTAGAGATGAATTTTAACCCCAACACTGGTGAAACGCGGCAATAAAAGGGTCGCTTGCGACACTGTAGTGCTGCAGGTACCGGCAAGCGGCGCCAAAGTTATGTGCCGGGAGATTTTATCGTGTCACCAATAATGGTTAGTCAACTGCGTTTAATGTGGTTGTAACAGCAGTGACTGGAACAAAAAGATAGATAGTATAGATCAGGTGAGGATAAATTTTCTTATAACCCTGTAGAGAAAAATCACCTTCCAATGCACAAGTATTGCAAAATGAGAAGTAGTTAAAAAAGGCAGGGAAGGTTACCGCCTTCCCTGCCTCGCCGCACTAATTATAATCATTTAATAGCGATTTCTTTTGTAGCCTTTACCTGTACTTTTGATTTAGGCAGCTCAAGCCCCAGTACTCCGTCCTTGTAGGTCGCGTTAATGCTGTCATCTTTTACATCCTCAGGCAAGCGAAAACTGCGGGTAAAAGAATTGTAACTGTATTCTCTGCGGGTATACTCTTTGCCATTGCCGCCATCTTCTTTGTTTTCATACTTTGATTCAGCGCTGATCGTCAACATATCATCATCCACCTTGATCTTGAAATCCGCTTTGTTGAATCCCGGGGCTACCACTTCGACTGTGTAGCTTTTTTCGTTTTCTGAAATATTCACCGCCGGGAAATTTCCCTCCCACCTGTTTAACAATCCACCATCGAAAAAATTATCCACATTCAGGAAATCGCGCCAGGGAGCCATTCCCCTGTTGTTTCTTACCATGTTTGCCATAATTACCTCCTTTTTAAATTGTAAAACAATATCACAGGAATTGCCACAATTATAATACCATAACGGTCGAGATCCAGCCACCATAAGAACCGGTTAGCGAGGAGTTATACACTATTTAAAATGGGGATATAATGTCATTAATGGCTCTTCCAGGCATGTTCCAGAAACCTTAACCAGTTTCCATGCATAATATTATCGACATCTGTTGACGTATAACCCCGCTTTAAAAACATGGATGGGAATTTCTGAAGATCAGCAATTGTTTCAAGATCATATGGACACTGTTCTCTTCCGTAAGCGCCATCAAGATCTGAACCGATTGCTACGTGCAGTGCATTACCCGCAAGCTGGCAGATATGATCCACATGATCGATCATCACTTCCATTTTACAGTTCATCGACCGGGGATCTGATTGCCCCCTTACCCAATTCGGCACCATCATCCATGCATCCAGTACACCGCCGATAACCGCGCCCCTTGCAATCAATTCTATTATTTGCTCATCGCTGAATTGCCGGTTGTGATTTACAAGGGCTCTTACATTGTTGTGACTGGCCCAAACATGACCTTTGAAAAGATCCATTGCCTCCCAAAAACTATCATCACACAAATGGGTTGCATCGAGAATGATATTCAATCGTTCCATTTCTTTTAGCAACTCTCTTCCGTCCCTGGTAAGCTTCCCGGTAGCATCTGTTCCCTGCGCATACCTTCCGGGTCCGTAATGGGCGGGCCCCAGTGCCCTTAATCCATAGCCATAGGCCCGTTCAAGATATTTTAAGCTGACTATCGAATCGGCTCCTTCAAGACTCAGTATATATCCAATAGGCTTTTTGTCGTTTGCGCTACCATTGTTCCAGAGTTTAACATGGGATTCCAGCAATCGGGCATCGGTTATCTGGACCATCTCGCCTTTCTCTTCCATCGCTTTATACCAGGCAAGCTGACCCTGTGTTTGAGCCCATGCCTGCTCTGGTGAATGCCAGCCCGGCAGTGGATTGTCCGGGGCAACATATCTTGCGATTTGCGTCGCAACTACCAACCCAATATTTCCTTTTCTAAGCTCAGGTAGCGATACGGTTGCCTTTCCCCGATCGGGCTTATCATGTAAATTCTTTTCGCGTTCATTTATCGTGGTAACGGATTGTGTAATGTCACGATTCCATTCCAACGCATTCATGCTAAGATCAAGATGTGCGTCAACTATAAACATACTGATTTAAGAATATTTATTTGAATTAAACGTCAATTCTTCTGTCACGTGCAATGATTTTCCACTCACCCGTTACCTTTTCATCTTGTACGACTAATGCTTTTTCATATAGAGCGGTTGTCGGACAGATATGGAAGGGCAGGCCATAAAGTACGTCCCCCGTTTTATGCATATCAATGTTCGCCGTTTGCAAAACAAGATGTTCTTCGCTTTGCGATACAGGCTTCAGATCCGGTGCATTCAGAAAAAAAACCCGGCTATTTATTTCCCGTTCAGCAGCGACAGATTTGTGGCCGAGGTCCGAACAAAACAAATTTTCTGAGGGATGCGAGATCAACCTGCTGATGAGCAGTGCCGCGGGCAAAAATGGCTGTTCAGATAACCGTTCCCCATAACCGCCGTCCCAAAAAATAAAAGTTCCGGGGCTGCATTCCACCTCATTTCTTTTAGCGTGTATCGGGAAAGTGGGTGATCCTCCGGCTACCACAATAGGCGATGCAAAGCCAAGCTTTATCAAATCACTTTTAGTTTCATTCACTTTAGCAAACGCCTCGTCGCATTGCATTTTTCTTTCTTCAAAATTCTTGTTGTTTATATGACCGTCATAGCCATGCAGTCCAACCGGAATTATCCCATTCAATGTTGAACAAAGCTTGTAAAGCTCAATGGCTTCCTTGCCTGTCGCAACCCCTGTCCTGTTCATCCCGAGATTCAGATCTATAAAGACGGGCAAACTAATGTTAGCATCGGATGCTGCTGCTGCCAGCTCGCCCGCTGCCTCCCGATCATCAATCAAACACGAATATTTTGTTTCCGGATATTTTTTAATTAGAGCAATAAGGCGATCGGCCTTAGGACCGATTGGCTGATATGCCAACAACACATCTGGCGCTTTAATGCTTCCCAGCATTTCTGCTTCGGCAATTGTCGCGCATTTAAATTTTTTAATGCCGGCCTCCATTTGAAGAAGCGCTGCTTCTTTTGTCTTGTGAGTTTTTACATGAGGTCGAAGTCGCCTGACATCGTCAATCATGCTTACCAGGATCTCAATATTCTTCTTCACCCGATCCGGGTAAACAACCAGCGCCGGCGAATCAACCTTATTTACGTCACTTATATGGTACCATTCATTCATTTCGGAGAGACTATGATTCGTTCAATTCGAAAATGACTTCTATTTCTACTGCAATATTATTGGGTAGCGAGCCCATACCTACCGCACTGCGTGCGCCGATCCCGTTGTCGTCGCCCCAGACTTTTGCAAACAGTTCACTGCAACCGTTGATCACATAAGGATGTTTTTCAAATTCCGATATACAGTTTACCATTCCCAAAATTTTGATCACTCTTTTTATTTTGTCAAGGCTGCCCAGTTGCGATTTGATAGTCGAAAACATAGTGAGCCCGGTTTGCAACGCTGCAAGTTTGCCTTTTTCCTGGTCAATATCTAAACCGACCTTGCCCGTAATAAAAGATCCGTCCCCAAGCATTGGTCCGTGACCGGACACATACAAATAGTTGCCTGTGATGACACATGGCTTATATATTCCTCCCAGTGGCGGAGGTGGAGGCAGTGTTAAGTTCAATTGTGACAATCGCTGTTCCGGTGTTAGTTGCTCCATAAAGATCATTTTTATATAAATAAATCTAAGACAAGCACGCCTATCAGCCCGAGGAAAGAAATAATGGTTTCCATTACTGACCAGGAACGTAGTGTATCCTTGATACTTAAATTGAAATATTCTTTAAATAACCAGAATCCTCCGTCATTCACGTGCGAAAACAAGAGGCTACCTGCTCCTACCGACAATACCATTAAATTAGGATCGGTATTTGTCAATTTGAGCAATGGTGCTATAATGCCGGCTGCCGTAAAACCCGCCACTGTCGCTGATCCTACAGCGAGCCGGATGACAGCGGCAGTTAGCCATCCCAGGAACAACGGAGATAGCGCCACACCTTGCAGTGATTCCGCGATCTGCTTGCTCACTCCACTGTCAACCAGTATTTGTTTCAAAGAGCCGGCCCCGGCAATGATGAGGAGGATCATCGCTATTTCTTTCACTGAATCGGCATAAACAGACATCACCTCTTTCATGCTTCTTCCCTTCTTCAGCCCTAATGCAAAGGTGGCCACTATAAGGGCAATGAGCATGACAATTGAAGCCTGAGCAAAAAAAGCAACCACAGGGCGCAATGATTCAGGTAAAACAAAAGGAAGTAAAGCGGCTAGTGCAAATAAACCGACGGGTAACAATGCAACGAAAAAACTGCTAAATGCTGACGGCAATTGGTCAGCAGGCAACTCTGGTGGTCGAAAAGCTGCAAGTGGAACGGAAACTATTTTCCTTAATGTTTTTGAAAATAAGGGCCCGGCTATGATAATTGCCGGAATTGAAATGATAATACCATAAAACATGGTAGTGCCAATGTTGGCATTGAACTGCGATACAAGCGCAGACGGTGAAGGGTGCGGAGGCAAGAAACCATGCGCAACCGACATTGCTGCAAGCAATGGAACCGCAGTGGCCACGGCCGGGAGCCTATACTGGTAAACAATCGAAAAAATAAGCGGAATCATCAACACAAACCCGGTATTGTAAAAAAGAGGAATGCCAATGATAAATCCAATAAGGGCTAAAGCCCAGTGGATATTTTTAAGACCGATGGCGTTCATAATCGAAGTTGCTATCTGTTTGGCGGCCCCGGTCTCAGCAATTAGTTTTCCTAGCATGGCTCCCACCACTATGATAATTACATTGGCACCCAGGATATCACCCATTCCCTTTTCGACGGAACCCGTTACCTGCGCAAGCGGAATACCCATGCACAAACCCGCAACAACCGACACCACCATAAATGCGAGAAATGGGTTAACATTTAATAACGCGATGAGAATAATCAGAGAAATTAATGCGAGTAATACAATAAGTAGATTCATCAGAAACTTTGATTGGTGCAATAAGATAAAAAATAATTACACACGACTAACAATTTATTGACAACAGGCGAAGAAATCATTTTTTTGTGACACGAATCATTTTTATTCTCCAGGATGATAGCTGCGTTCAGCATTATTTAAGACATTCTCCTTATAAAACAGGACATCCTTAAATTTTCCTTCGACAAACATCGCTGCCTGGTCATTGAAATGTTTTGAAGCAGGGTCAAATGACTGTCCTCCTGTAATGATCGATTTTGCATTTAGCCTTTCACCAAATTCAACCGCAGCCACAAAACTGTTTCCGGCAATACCGTAAGCTTTGTTGGATCTGCCCCAGGCAACTTCAAAGGCTGGCAAGGAACCATAATAAGCCGACGCCAGGCCTACGGCAAGACTTGGTTTGTTGTCGTCAAATTCGTGTGTGCTTCCCGGTCGCTGGTAACGGTTGACTTCGCCCCATTTTACCTTCCATGTTCCAAATGACCTTTTCAAACCGTCTGTTACTTCTGCAAGCATCTGTACCTGCCTGAGCGCCGATGTGTTCTTTAAATAAGTGTTGACCTGTTCCATTTGATTATTTGACCTGGTATGCATTGTCTTACTACCGCTTACAATAAGATAGTTCACCCATTCGACGGCGATAGTTGTTGCTACGGAACCAACCGAAGATCTTTTGTCCCAAACCCGCAATGTATCTATGACTTCATTGAGTCCATAATATGGGCTGGACATGGGCTGTTCATCGTACCCGTTAATGACGGAAGGAAGTACTGAATCAAAAATAGAGAGATAATTATTATACCCCAGTTCAATTAATTTGTCGAGGTCGTAATTTTTTTCGCCTTCAATTTCTTTTATGGCGAACGCCGACCGAAAATTTTCTCCATCTGGCGCCATGTATGCCGGATATTTTTTTCTGTCAATACTATTATAGCCGGACACACTGAACGGCGAGGAATTACAGTTTTGAATCCAACCTTGTTTAGGATTATAGGAGTGCACGATATCATCCAGCCTGTGAGAATCCTGCCATTCAGTTGCTGAAGTGCTTCCATCAACCGGCATCGACCAGTCGTATTCCGGATTCCTGTGTGGAATAAAATTGCCATGCCAATATGCGATGTTGCCGTCTGCGTCAGCATATGTTGTGTTTGTTGACACATTTGATCGAAGTTCCATCGCAGCCCGGAACTGCTCAAAATTGTTTGCTTTAGTGCGGGTCCACGATTGAATCAATCCGTTCAGAGAACGGTTTCTTTCCTTCAGGCTTAACCATTTTTTGTTTCGATAACCTACTACAGGGCCGTGCTGCGTATAATATGATGTAATATTCCTGGACTGAATTGAGTTATCGCGTTTAAATTTTAGCGTGAGATGGCTTTGTTGCATGCCCTTTACTTCTCCGTCATAACGATAATAAATACTGTCATCTTTTTGAACGATGTCTTCTTCGTAAAGATCAGCGGCGTCCGCAATTGAGGAAGTGTGCATCCATCCGCAGCGTTCATTGAATCCCTGGAAAACAAAAAACTGGCCCCATGTTACTGCTCCATAAGCATTGAGTCCGTCTTCACTAACCATATGCATTTCTGTACGGAAATAAAAAGAAACGTGAGGATTGATATAGAGTAGTGCTTTTTTTGCCTTTGTCTTTGACGGTCCGATTGCAAAAGCATTAGAACCGGTATTTGTGGCAGTGAGAGGCGAGTAGTATTGAATGTATGAAGATGGAGACGCATCCATGGGATACATTCTTTTAATGTCTTCCATCGTCAATCCACCGGTTTGCATTGCTGTATATCCACCGTCAGTAAATAACAAAGGAAACCAAGGCTCAAATCGCTTTAATAATGCAGGCTTTGTTTGAGGGTTCCTATATAGATAATAGTTTATGCCATCGGCAAAGGCGTTCAATAGTTTTTTTAACCAGGGCGGACTTGATTTATAATCTGATTTGGCCGCGCTTGAGTCGTAAATAAGTCGCATGAGAAGGTCGTTGTATAAGTAACTTTCTCCTTCTACTTCCGCCATGCGGCCGAGCTGTTCAATATAGTTTTTCTCCAGGCTTTCGAAGTTTTCCTCACATTGCGCATACATAATTCCAAAGACTGCATCAGCATCTGTTTTTCCGTAGACATGTGGCACTCCCCATTTATCCCTGATAATCGTTACCCGGTTTGCCTGCTGCCTATATCTTTCCAGTTCGCCGTCATTAGCAGCCGGAGAACAGGCTGCCGTGAATATAAGCAGTAGGAGCAACCATTGCCTTATATCATTTTTAACACCATTATGAAACAGAAACCTGATCATAGTTTCCCAAGATAATAAATCAATTTAAACAACAAGTTTTATTCACTGCCCGGTTGATGCGAAATGGCGTGCCAAATATTTTATTTGATTACATGAAATAATTGTACTTTGATAGCACTTTCTGATCACCACCAAAAAATCACTACCATGATTCCGCCTGCTTCAGAAGTACCCTCGCACGCCTTTACTGAACCTTCAACTTCCCGAACTTTTTCATCTTCTCCGCGTATTGCATCGCTCGATGTCATTCGCGGAGCGGGTATCCTCGGAGCACTCTTCGTGAGCATTTGGGTATTCGGCGGCTTTACCACCAATGCGCAAAATGGCTTGTTATTAAAGTCCAAAGGATTTGACTATCGTCTATTTGGAACTATGGATCTTCTTTTAACCGGAAAAATGAAAGGCCTCGTTGCCATTGCATTCGGCGCGGGCATGATCCTTTTCCTTTCAAAAGAAAGTCAGGGCAGCCAGGCAAAAGCCGACTTGTTTATAAGGCGGCAAATGTGGCTTTTATTATTTGGTTTGATCAACGCACTTATCTTCCTATGGTCAGGCGATATGCTTTTCCACTTTGGAATTATGGGCATTTTATTATTCCCCTTTATCCGACTTTCGCAAAAGCAATTATTAATGGCTGCAGCATTTACATTGCTTATATTCTGTGGTAAAAATTACTGGAATTATTCAGACGATAAGAAGATCTACAGGAAATTCCTGGCTGTAACCGAAGTTGAAAAAAGGATAAAAAAAGATTCTTCGCACAATGCAAAAAAGGATTCTATTCTGAATCTTCAAAAAAAAGACAGTTTATCCAAACAGGCGGGCGCTGATACTTTAACCAAAAATGCCACAAAGGACACACTGACCAAAGACCAGCAGGAAGAGAAAAGCGCATGGGAAAACCTGGTTGCGGAAAAGAAATTTGATCCCAAGAAAGACGATAAAGACAAAAAAGCCATGCAAAAGGTCTCCTATGCAAAACTTTGGGACCACTTGTTGCCTAATACTCAGTATAGGGAAGCATCCTGGACTTATACAATTGGTGTCTGGGATTTTGCAACGATGATTTTATTAGGAATGTTTCTTCTCAAATTTGGCTTTTTCAATAATCGGTTAAGCCGCTCCCAATACCTGCTTTTGGCTGTTTTGGGCATTGGTTTTGGTTTATTGCTGGGATGGTTCAGGCTGCACAATAGTCAATTGAGTTTACAGAACTATGCAATGTATGTCGCCACCCATCGTATATCGCATACTTTTTTCTTTCCTCTTGAAATTGCATTGACGTCAATAGGCTACGCATCGTTGCTGATATTTATTGTGGCAACTGGTGCAGTCAACCGGTTATGGCGAGGGTTAGCATGCGTTGGTAATTTAGCTCTTACCATTTACCTCATGCAAACTATCTTCTGCAGCATATTTTTTACAGGTTTTGGAATGGGTTATTTTGGCAGGCTTAGCCAAACTCAGCTTTATTTAATAGCTGCTGAGATTTGTTTGTTCCAGGTTGTCTTTAGTGTGCTTTGGTTACGCTGGTTTCAATACGGGCCGGCTGAGTGGTTATTGCGTTCGCTTGTATATAAAACCTGGCTGCCAAATAGAAGACAAGCCCGGCTTGCTTCAGATTCTGCCGTATCTGCTGAATAGAGATTCATTATCATTTTAACCATACTAATATATGGACCTCACCTCTTCACTGGGAAACATAAATGAAGCCTCGACACCTGCAACGGCTTCGACAGCCCGAACTGATCATCCCCGTCCCGTAGCAACCGCAGAGCGGATTAAAACAATCGATGTGATCCGGGGAGTAGCTTTGTTAGGCATATTAATGATGAACATTCCTGGCTTCGGCATACACGGGAGCGTATTTCCCGCTATAGTAAAAGGGCCGAGGAACAGTGCCGATTTCTATACGCTGGGAGCGATTGAAATGTTTTTCAGCGGCACCATGCGTGGCTTGTTCTCGATGTTGTTCGGGGCAGGTATGATTTTGTTCATGCTTAACAAAAAGCAAACACCTGGTGGAGTTACAGTAGCGGAATATTATTATCGCCGTTTATTATGGCTTGTATTGTTTGGAGTAATTAATGCGTACGTTTTTCTTTGGCCGGGCGATATCTTATTTTTCTATGGACTTTGCGGTATGTTGTTGTTCCCGTTTCGCAAACTGCGTCCT
>Ga0207701_10002341_pt1 | contig 19666 bp, 14 predicted proteins | sample KBSSwiSSwithPhiX_FD_184294 | JGI IMG/M metagenome (GOLD analysis project Ga0207701, IMG submission 184294) | Switchgrass rhizosphere bulk soil microbial communities from Kellogg Biological Station, Michigan, USA, with PhiX - S5 (SPAdes) (version 2) | ecosystem: Environmental > Terrestrial >... | reverse complement strand
GGGCGCTCCACGCGAGCAAGTACGGCGCGCCGCCGTCCGCGAGGGACCGGTGAGAGCGGCCCCGGCGCCGCCTCCGCAGCACGTCACGGCCGGTGCGCTGATCCCGATCGCCGTGGTCACGCTGCTGTGGGGCTGCAACTGGCCCGTGCTGAAAATGGGCGTGCCGGAAATCGCGCCGCTCACGTTCCGCGCGCTCACCCTGCCGCTCTGCGCGTTGGGCCTTCTGGCGATTGCATGGGCCGCCGGCGACTCGATTCGACTTCCGCGGCCGATGTGGGGCAAAGTTGCGGTGCTCGCGCTCTTCAACTGCACCGGCTGGAACGGCCTTCTCCTGTTCGGCCTGCAACAGCTGCCCGCGGGACGCGCCGTCATCCTGGCGTTCACGATGCCGGTGTGGAGCGTGCTCTTTTCGTTGCTGCTTTTGCACGAGCCGCTGTCGCGGCGCAAGGTCGTGGGACTTTTTCTCGGCATGCTGGGGATGGGGCTGTTGCTCGCCGACGATGCCCGTCACCTTGGCCGCGCACCGGTCGCCGCGCTCCTGATCCTGGGCGCGTCGATTTCGTGGGCGCTCGGCATCGTGCTCGTCCGCAAGTGGAAACTGCCGCTGTCACAGACCGTCGTGTCCGGCTGGATGATCCTGATGGGATGGGTGCCTATCGCCGTCCTCGCGCCGTTCTTCGGGCCGGTCGCGCTGCACGATGTGTCGGGCGGCGCGTGGTTCGCGCTGCTGTACAACGTCTTCCTCGCCGGCACGCTCGCCCACTGGGCGTTCTATCGCCTGGCGCGGGCGTTGCCGGTTGCCGTGTCGTCCATGTCGTCGCTTCCGGTGCCGATCGTGGGCGTTTTGTCGGGGATGCTGCTCCTGGGTGAACGACCGGGATTGTCGGAATGGGTCGCGCTTCTGCTGGTGGTCGCGGCGATGTTCGCCGTGTTGTGGACCCGGAAGCGGGCGGCGGCGCCGCTCGCGCCCGAGAGCTGAGCCTCGTTGATCACTACAGCGTGAGCTGCTCAGCGAACACGGCCCGCTTAGGCCTGCTTCTTGCTTTTCAACTTCGCAAAGTTCCGCCGTTAGGGCGGGACCGACTCGGCGTGGAGAAAAGCGATGACAACGACATCCCGAAACCGGAATCTCGTGCGGATTGCAACTTCGGTCGCGGCGCTCGCGCTCGCCCTCATGGTGTGCGCTAACGCATTCGCGCAGGACGCAAGCGCAACGCAGAGCAGCGCGGCCCCGCAAAACGGAGCTGCGCCGCGCGTCGCCGGCGCCGACGACATGCGGCTCTGGTCGTTCGGCGACTGCGACCGCCGCTTTCCCTATACCAGCGCACCCGAGCACAAGGAGTGCGTTCGCGTCGTCGGTTCGCCGCAAGCGGTGGAAGCCAGGGCGCTGCGCGTTTGCGACGTGAGCCACGCCGCGGACAAGGAAGAAGCGGAACGCTGCAAAGCGAGCTACAGGGCGAACAAGGCGAAGGCGACGCAGGACGGCGTCGTCGCCAACGCGCCCGCGACGCCGCAGGCGCCCCCGTCGGAGGAAATCATGCGCCGGGTGAAGGCGATCGGCACCGCTGCGGTCGAAGAGCAACAGGCGGCGAGGGCACCTGCCCCGAAGGTCGAAGAGGAACAGGAATACGTGGCACCGGCGGAAGAGTCTTCGTGGAAGGGAACGCTGATGATGGCCGTGCTGCTCGCCCTCGGCGCCGCCGTGGGCGTCAGCCTGCGCCGCCGCAAGCAGGCGCACTCCGCTTAAGCACCCCGCACCTACTGCAACATGCCGCTCGAGGGCGGCTTGCGGAATGGGGTATCCTCCCCGACCCGCAACCTCGTCGTTCCGCCCTTGTCACGTTTTCCCGATTTCTTCGTCGTCGGCGCGCCCCGCTGCGGCACGACGTCGTTCTGCCGCTATCTCGCGCGGAACCCCCAAATTTGCTTCTCGCAGCCGAAGGAGCCGCACTACTTCACGCAGCTCACCCGCGACCCGACGGAGGTCGAGCTTGCGCGCGACTATCTCGAGCGCTGCTTCGGACACTGCTCGCCCGCGCACCGCGCGATCGGGGAAGGATCGGTGTCTTACCTTTACCTTCCCGCCGCGATCGAACGGATTCGCCGCATCAATCCGGAGGCGCGCTTCATCGCGCTCGTCCGCAACCCGCTGACGATGCTGCCGTCGTATCACCTGCGAATGCGCTTCCTGCTGCAGGAGGACGAGCCCGACTTCGCCCGCGCTTGGGCGCTCGAGCCCGCGCGGGCACGCGGCGAGAACGTCCCGCGCCACTGTCTCGATCCCCGCCTCCTGCTGTACAGCAAGGTGGCGCAGCTCGGCGCGCAGGTGGAAAAGCTTTTCGAGATCGCGGGGCGCGAGCGCTCGCACATCGTGGTGTTCGACGACCTCGCCGCGAATCCGCTCGCCGTCTATCGCAGTGCTCTCGAATTCCTCCACGTCGACTACGACGGGCAGACCCGTTTCGAGTCGAGATATGAGAGCCGGATGTACCGGTATCGCTGGCTGCAGCGCATCCTGTTCGTGCCGGCGACGAAAGGCGGCAGGATGATGGCGACGCTGCAGCAGCGCACGCGGAAGTACAACCCCGACGGCTCGAAACGGCCGAGCCTCATCAAGCGGGTGACCAGCTGGAACAAGGTGGCTGCGGCGCCCGAGCCGCTGTCCGAATCGACGAAGGCCGTCGTGCGCGAGACGCTGCGGCCCGATGTCCTGCTCTTGTCGCGCCTGGTCGGCCGGGACCTCTCCGGCTGGCTCGCCCGGTGAAAGTGATAAAATGAGAATCCGGTTTGTATCGCGATCCGGTCGCAATCCAACTGAAATCGCGGCCCGGGTTTGAGCCTATGCCGATGTCGAATCCAGCCGGGGCCAAGCGCCCCGATCAATCCGTCAGGCTTTTCCAGAATGATCTGCTGGAAGCGCTGACGCACGTCCATCCCATCGTGCCCCTCCTGTTCTGGGGGCCGGTCGCGGCGTTCCTGCTGTGGCGAAGCATCGCGGTGCACGAGCTTCCGCTATCGGGTCTTGCCGGCATCGCCGCCCTCGCGCTTTTCATCTGGACGTTGACGGAGTATTGCCTGCATCGTTTCGTGTTCCACTATCCGGCGCGAAGCCGGGCCGGGAAATATCTCGTGTTCCTGTTCCACGGCGTGCATCACGAGACGCCGCGCGACAAGACGCGCCTCGTGATGCCGCCCGCCGGCGGCATCCTCGTTTTCCTCGTGCTGTATCCGATGTTCAAGCTTCTCGTGCCCGCGCCGTGGATTGAGCCGTTCATCGCGTTTTTCCTCATCGGCTACCTCTGCTACGACTACATCCACTACGCGACGCATCACTTTTCGATGCGGCCGAAGCTGCTCCACTCCCTCAAGGTCTATCACCTTCAGCATCACTACGGCGCGGAGGGCGTGCGCTACGGCGTGAGCTCTCCGCTGTGGGACCGGGTGTTCGGAACATGGCCCGCCAACCCGCGCTCACGTGGCTGACCCCGCAAGCGTCGCGCGTCGCGCGTCGCGCGCGCTCCGTAGCCTTCGTGCTGACGCTGACGGCGCTCGCGCTGGCCGGCCTTCCCGCGTACGCTGCAGCCGAGCGTGTCCCCGTCGACATTCGCGGCCTGTGGATCGACAACCGCGACAGCGACAAGCACAAGGTCGCCGTGTGGATCGAGGACTGCGAGGGCAGCCTGTGCGGGCGCATCTACTGGCTCAGGAAACCGACCGCCGGCGGCTTGCCGAAGCGAGATGAAAAGAATCCCGATGCGGCGCTGCGCGACCGTCCGCTGTGCGGCCTCAAGATCATGACGGGCGTTCGTCCTGGCGAAGCGCCGAGCTGGTACCGCGGCTACATCTACAACCCGAACGACGGCCGGACGTTCAATAGCACGATCCATCTCGATGAGGACGGCTCGCTCAAGGTGCGCGGCTTCGTCGGGGTGTCGCTGTTCGGCAAGACCGTCGAATGGGTGCGGCCGAGCGAAAAACTCGCTCGATGCAGCTGAAAAATAGGGCCAGAGACGAATTCCGTGAAGCGACGCCACGACGGCGGCGAGCGCCGCCCGGAATTCGTCTCTGACCCTATTTCTTAGCCTATTTTTTAGCCTCCGGAATCGGCTGACCCTAGTTCAGCCCGGCCGCGATGCCGGGCGTCGCCTTCCGCAGATTCGCACCGTCGACGACGAGCGTCGCCGTGCCGGCCGCCATCCGGTAGACGCGGTCCGCGACCTCGACCAGCGGCGACTGATGCGAGATCGCAACGATGGTGAGCTCGCCGCGCAATCCCTCGAGCGTGCGGCAGATCGCCGCTTCGGTTTCCGGATCGAGCGCGCTCGTGGCCTCGTCCAGGATCAGCACGCGCGGGCGATGCGCCAGCGCGCGCGCAAGCGCGACACGTTGGCGCTGACCGCCCGAGAGCTTGCCGCCGCGCTCGCCGACGATCGTTTCGAGACCTTCGGGCATCGCCGCGACCGCGTCCCAGATCCCCGCCGCCCGCAGCGCCGCCACCGCATCGGTCTCCGTGAGCTCCGGGTCGCCCAGCGTGACGTTGTTGCGAATCGTGTCGTGCAGCAGGACCGTGTCCTGGGGCACGTAGCCCATCATCCGGCGCCAGGCACGCCAATCGACGCGCTGCAGCGGCAAATCATCGATGAAGACCTCGCCCTCCTGCGGGCGCAAGAGCGCGGTGACGAGGTCGATCACCGTCGTCTTGCCGGCGCCGGATGCGCCGACGATCGCGGTGATGCCTCCGGCCGGAATCGCGAGCGATACGTTGCGCAACACCCAGTGATCGCGATAGCGGAAGCCCACCCCCTCGAAGCGGATCGCGCGCGCCAGAACAGGTGCAACGCCGTCCGGCGGATTCTCGCTTTCGCTCTTCGCACCGTCGATTGCCGTCCGCATCGACCAATAGGCGCTCTCGCACGTGACCATCCGCTGGTACTCGCGCTGCATCCGGCTCATGTACAAAAGAACGCGCACCAGCAGGAACGCGAGCAGCATCACCGACGCGAGCGACATGCCGAACTGCACCAGCGCGACGTACAGCCCGCACGCGATCAGAATCGCGAGCATCGGCTCCTGCAGCGCGCGCAGCGCTTCCTTGCTGTACACGTCCTTCTGCAGCGCGCGATTGAGCTGCGTCGTATCGCCCTCGAGCAGCACGTTGGCGAGGTTCTCGCGCGCCATCGCTTTCAGCGGCTTCACGGACTGCAGGTTGTCGGCGAGACGCGCGAGCAGCGAGCGCAGGAGCTTCGTCTGCCTCGCCCCCGCGCGGCGCGACACGTGGACGAGACGGTTGAGCGCGAAAATGAAGAGCGCGCCAGCGGCGAGCGCCACGAGCGTCGCGCGCCACGAGACGAGCAGCGCGACGATCGAGTAGACGGTGGCCTGGATGCCGAGCGCGATCACCGTTGCGCCGTACAGGTACGACTCCGCGCCGCGCGTCGCTTCGGTCGCGAGGCTGTTGGAGAGCGCGCCGACCGGCTGGCGCAGATAGTATTCCCAGCGCGCGCCGAGCAGAGAGCGGATGAATTCGAGGCGCAGATCCGTCGCCACGCGCGCCACGGTGTAGCCGACCCGCTTGTTGGCGGCGAGCACCAATGCGCTCTTCAGGATCATGCCGACGACGACGATGCACAGCAGCACGCCGATGGTGGGCGTGAGGCCGACCGCGGCCAGGTATCGCGTCACTGTGCTGCCCGGCCCCGTTGCCGTACTCGCGTCGGCGCTGCGGCTCAGGAGCGGCAACAACGTGGTGAGTCCGACGCCTTCGAATACGCCCGCGAGCACGAGCGCGGCGAGGACGAGCGCGCTTTGCGCCGGATAGGCGCGGCTGAAGGCGAGGAACAGCTTCATGCAGCCGTGCGGAAGCGTCGGCGCTTCACGTTCCCGTGCCAAGCTCCGCAGGGACGATGCCCGCCGCCGACCTCAACTGGGCGAACGCCGCGCTGACGGCGGCGATCTGCGCTTCGGTGTGCGCGGCACTGACGCTGCAGCGGATGAGCGAGACGCCGTTCGGCGTGGCGGGCGGCAGCATCAGGTTGACGTACACGCCCTGCTGCACGAGGCGCTTCCAGAATTCGAGGGCCTCGAGCCGGTCGTTGAGGACGACGGCGATCACCGGGCTGGCCGGAGCGCCGAGCGTGTAACCCATCCCGCTCAACTCGGCATGCAGCCGCTTGTAATTCGCCGAGAGGCGAGCCCGCAGATCGCGGCCGGCCGCAAGCTTTGCGAGCGCCTGACGCGTCGAGGCAATCGTCGCCGGCGACGGCGACGCGGTGAAGATGTAAGGGCGGCTCGAATAGCGGATGAGGTCGAGCTCCGGCAGATCGCTCACGCAAAAGCCGCCGGCGCCGCCCAGGCTCTTGCTGAACGTGCCGACGATGAAGTCCGCGTCGGCGAGCACGCCGACTTCTTCGACGAGGCCGCGTCCCCTGTCGCCGAGGACCCCGAGCGAGTGCGCTTCGTCGATCAGGAGATATCCCCCGAACTCGCGCTTGACCTGCACGATCTCCGCCAGCGGCGCGCGATCGCCCAGCATGCTGTAGATGCCTTCGATGACGATCAGCGTGTCGGCCGCGCGCTCGCCGAGACGGCGCATCCGCTTCGCGAGGTCGTCGGCGTTATTGTGGCGAAAGCGGATCACTTCGGCGCCGGCCAGCTTGCAGCCGTCGTAGATGCTGGCGTGGCAGTCGGCGTCGAGCATCACGACGTCGCTCGGCCCCATGAGGCCGGACAGGAGGCCGAGGTTGGCCTGGTACCCCGTCGAGAACACGATGGCATCGCGCATCCCGTAAAACGCCGCAAGCTCGCGCTCGAGCTTCCGGTGATTGGAGTAGCTGCCGTTCGCCATCCGCGAGCCGGTCGTCCCCGTGCCTTCGTCATCCAGGGCGCGCTTCGCGGCTGCCACGCATTCGGAGTCGAACGTGAGGCCGAGATAGTTGTTGGTGCCGGCGAGGATCGTCCGCCGGCCGTGAATGATGCCTTCCGTCGGCGAGAGAATTTTCTCGATCTCGACGCCGAAGGGATCGATGCCGATCTTGTCGAGCTCGTCGCGCGCGCTCGCCAAGCTCCGGAACTTGTCGAATAGTCCCATCAGTGCACTATCCTAAAGCGCTAGCTCGCCCGCACCAGGCGCTCGATCTGCAGCGCGAGGTCCTTCACCGAGCGCACGTCCGGAAGAATGCTGACGGGAATCGAGATGTCGAAACGGTCCTCGATCTGCAGCATGAAGTTCATCACCTGCAGCGAATCGAGGTTGAGGTCGCCCAGGAGGTCCGTGTCCTCGCCGATCTCGATCCGTCCCTGGGTCAGTGTCGTGAGCTCAGCGCAGATCTCGGCGGCGATCTGCGGGTAATCGACGGTAATGTTTCCTGTCATGGAGTTCGTGGATGCCTGCTGCCGTAACCGCGGGCCAGCCCCTCCTCGAGCCGGACGGCTGCCTGCCAGCCCATCGCGCTCGCGAAGTCGTGACTATCGCACAACCAGTCCGGGTGGGTGATCTCGCGGACCTTGCCCGGCGTCAGCATCGGATCGTACCCGGCGACGCGCGAGGCCACGACGTTGGCCGCCGCTGCGAGCTTCAGCAGAGAGACGGGCACCGGTAGCCGTCGTACCGGCGCGCCCTGGCGCAGCACGCGCCCTGCGACCGCGAGCACCGTGTCCCAGTCGTAGCCCCCGGGATGGCCGTCGTCCAGCTCGAAGGTGCGGCCATATCCGTCGTCCACCTCCAGCCAGCGCAACACCGCCGAAGCGAGGTCGCCGACGTAGATCAGCGCGAACCGTCCCGTACGGCCTGCGGGCAACGGCGCAATGCCGCGGGCCACCCAGCGGAAAAGTGGCGCAAGCTCGCGGTCACCGGGACCGTAGACCGCGGGCGGGCGAAGCACTGTCCAGCGAACGTTGCGCGTAGCAGCCTCGACCGCACGTTCGCCGTGGCGCTTGCTGGCGGCGTAGGCGGACAGATCCGGCCTCCTTGCCGCCAGCGAGGACATGAGCAGGAAGCGCGGCGCCTGCGAGACGCTCGCCGCAGTCCCAACGAGACGTCGCGTGCCGTCGGCATTGACCCGCTCGAATCCCGCGGACGTCGCGCCGCGGACGATGCCCGCGCAATGAACGACGGCGTCGGTGCCGGTGACGAGCGCACCGAGCGATCGCACGTCGCCCAAGTCGCCTTCGAGCCACTCGACGCCGGGCTGCGATGCCGGCGTCCGACCTCGATGCGGACGATACAGCGCGCGGACATGCCACCCGCCTGCGACGAGCCGCGCCAGTACGGCGGATCCGATGAAGCCGGTCGCCCCGGTGAGCGCGACATGGCGTCGAAGATTCATAAGGAGGAAGAGCTGCGGAAATCACGCGGATCACGCGGCAAGATCCGCGAACATCGGGAAGGCGGGGGCACCGACGAAGCGGGTGCCGCGAACGGCCGCTGGGGCCGCAGGCTGCGTTGCGTGCCGGCTGCGCGCCCTAACGGACCATCAGCCCTGCGCGGACGCCGAGCGGCCCGCAGCTCCCACGTCGCTGCGCGCCGCCCGATGCTCCTGTGCGCGCCGCTCCAGATAATCCTCGCGCGCCGCGGCGCGCGACAGCTTGCCGGACGACGTGCGCGGCAGCGTGTGCCGCGGCACGAGCTCGATCAGGCACGGAATGCCGAGCTCTTCCTGGATCTCGCGGGAGAGGCGCTGCGTGAGCTTGCGGCCTTCCGCGGGATCGCTGATGTTCGACTGCACGACCACCACTGCGACTTCCTCGTCCTCGGCGCCCAGCACGAAGAACGCCGACGCATCCATCGAGCGCAGCTCCGGCTGGCGCTCGGCGATGTGCTCGATGTCCTGCGGCCAGATGTTGCGGCCGTTGATGATGATCATGTCCTTGTGCCGGCCGGTGATCACGATGCTGCCGTCGACCAGGTAGCCGATGTCGCCCGTGTCGAGCCAGCCATCGTGCGACAGCGCCTGGCGCGTCTGCTCCGGTTGCGCGAAATAACCCGACATCACGCTCGGGCCGCGCACCTTTATGCGACCGACATGGAGATCGGGCAGCGGCCGTCCCTGGTCGTCGCGGATGGCGACTTCGTGACCGGGCAGCGGGCCGCCGCAGCGGACGAAGCCGTTGACGCGTCCGGTATCCGATCCCGCGGGAAGCACGCGCAGGTTTTCCGACAGCTGATCGGCGTCGATCCAGTCGACGACCACGCCATTCTTGAGCGGAGCGAAGCTGATCGCAAGCGAGCTCTCGGCCATCCCGTAGCACGGGACGAACGCGCGCGGATCGAATCCGGCCGGCGCGAGCAGCTTGGCGAAGCGGTCGGGCAGCTCGGCGCGGATGGGCTCGGCGCCGATGCCGGCAACGCGCCACGCGGTGAGGTCGTAACCCGCGACGTCTTCGGGGCGAATGCGGCGCGCGCAAAGCTCGTAGCCGAACGGCGGGCTGAATGAGATCGTCGCTTTCGTGTTCGTCATGAGCTCGAGCCAGCGGCGCGGGCGCATCGCGAAGTCGCGGGTGTCGAGGTAGTCGATCGAGCGCTGCGTCGCCATCGGCGCCAGCATGCAGCCGACGAGGCCCATGTCGTGATAGAAGGGCAGCCACGAGACGCAGCGATCGTCGGGCTTGATGTGGAGGCCGTGATTGACGACGCCGAAGAGGTTGCTCAACACTGCGTGCTGGGTGATCACGACGCCGCGCGGAAAGCTCGTGCTGCCCGACGTGTATTGCAGGTACGCGGTCTCGTCCGGTCCGCTCGGCTGCACGACGGCAGCGTGCTCGGGCAGTGCATCGAAATCGGCCGGCGCGCCCACGAACGCGAGATCCATGCCTTCGGCCGCCTCGCGCAGAAAACGCAGGAATTGCGCCGACGCGGTGGCGACCGAAGCGCCACATCCGACGAGCAGGCCGTGCAGCCGCGCGACGTACGCGGCATGACCGCCCAGGTTCGCCGACGCCGGAAGCGCCACGGGGACGAGCCCGGCGTACTGGCACGCGAAGAAGAACCGCAGGAACTCCGGGCTGGTTTCGGCAATCACCGCCACCCGGGCGCCGCGGGGAAGCTTGAGCGACAGCAGCTTCCGCGCGAGCTCCTGGGCCTCGAGGCGCAGCGTCCGGTAGGGAAGCACCGTCGCGAGCTTGCCGCTGCCCGCGTAGAAGTTCGCGCCGGTCTCTCCCTGCGCTGCGTAGTCCAGCGCCTCGGCCAACGTCGCGAAGTCGGCACGCCGCAACGGCAGCGAATTCACGGTAGGCGTCATCCGCGGCGCGGATGCAACTTCTGACGTTTCGTTCAGTTTGATTCCCCTCGAAGCCATCGGACTACGTACCTTGACCCAACCCAAGGTGCCGATGCGCTCGGCCTAAAGAAAACCACGTAAGAAAATCACGGGAGAAACCCACGGAATCCAGCGCGGGGCCGTCCCATAGGATCGACAGTTTCTCGGGACTTCTTATGGTTGCCTGCCGCTCAAACAGTAAGTTTAGCAGGGAATAGCTCCAAAGTAGACCGTAACTGTAACCAGCGCGTCAAGAAAACTCGGGCCGGAGCCCGCTTCCCTGTAGGATAATGTTGCGATATATCAACGACCGCCGGCGCCGCTCCGGAGCACGCGCCACCGACGGGAGCGCGCCCCCGAGGGCGAGCAGGCCCCGGCGGGACAATTTTGGGCCGCCGGCGAGCGCATCCGTCCGTCCCTTGCCGCCCGTCCTGAACGTTTCCGGGCGCCCCGCGGCCGTGCGCCGTGCGCCTTCTCCATTCACCTCTCCGAACGACCCACCCAGTTGACTCAGGACCTGGCTCCCATCCGCGTGACCGCCGTCGACAGCGACGCGGCGCTCGACCGGTTTTTGAGCGTCCCGGCCGCGCTGTACGCCGATGATCCGGCGTGGATCGCGCCGCTCAAGCTCGAGCGCCGGATGCACCTGTCGCCAAAGCACAACCCGTACTTCCAGCACGCGCGCTGGCAGGCGTGGATCGCTTGGCAAGGCCTGAAACCGGTCGGGCGGATCACCGCCCAGATCGATGCGTTGCATCTCGAGCGCTACGCGGACGCCACTGGATTCTTCGGGATGCTGGAGGCGGAGGACCGCGAGGACACGTTCGCGGCGCTGTTCGGCACGGCCGAGCGCTGGCTCCGCGAGCAGGGGATCCGGCGCGTGCGCGGTCCCTTCGGCCTCTCGATCAACGAAGAGACCGGGCTTCTGATCGAAGGCTTCGACACGCCTCCCGTGTTCATGATGGGACACGCGCGCCCGTACTACGCGGCGCGCATCGAGGCGCAGGGCTACCGCAAGGCCGTCGACGTCCTCGCCTACTGGATCCGCGCCGACTTCAAGGCGTCGCCCGTGATGGCGAAGCTCGTGGCTGCCGCGGAAAAGCGCGTACGCGTCCGCCCGCTCGATCGAAGCCGCTTCGACGCCGAGATCGCGCTCCTGCGGGACATCTTCAACGACGCCTGGGAGCATAACTGGGGCTTCATCCCGTTCACGGAGGCCGAATTCCGCGAGCTCGGCAGCAACCTGCGCTGGCTCGTCGATCCAGGCCTGATCCGGATCGCGGAGGTCGACGGTGAGGCGGCGGCCTTCATGGTGACGATGCCCAATCTGAACGAGGCGATTCGCGACCTCGAAGGCAGGCTTCTTCCCTTCGGCTGGGCGAAGCTCCTGTGGCGGATCAAGGTGCGCCACCCGTCCACGGTGCGCGTGCCGCTGATGGGCGTTCGTCGCAAGTACCAGCACACGCGCCTTGGGCCGGCGCTCGCGTTCATGGTGATCGCCGGGGCGCAACCGAGAACGCTCGAGCTCGGAGTGAAGGAGGCCGAGCTCTCCTGGATCCTGGAGGACAACGCCGGCATGCGCGGGATCATCGAGTCGATCGGCGGCCACGCGTACAAGCGCTATCGCGTGTATGAGCGGGAGCTCGATGGCGCTTGAGCGGCCAGGCGCCTTGCCGAGGCACGAGGCACCGCTGATGGTGATCCATGCGATCGTGCTGGCCGGCGATCGCGGTGCGAACGACCCCGTCGCGGTCGCGGCCGGCGTCCGGGCGAAGTGCCTCACGCCGATCGGCGGCACCCCGATGGTGATCCGCGTCGTGCGGGCGCTACGCGACAGCGGGCGCGTCGGGCGGATCGTGCTTTGCGGGCCCGCCGAGGCGACGGTCGAAAGCTCGCCCGACCTGCGCGAGCTCAGGGCGGAGGGCGTCGGCTGGATAGCGCCACAGGCAACACCGTGCACGAGCGCCGCGGCGGCGCTCGCGACCTTGCCGGGCGATGCGCCAGTGCTCGTGACGACCGGCGACCACGCCTTGCTCGCCCCGGCGATGGTGCGCGAGTTTCTGGACGAGGCGATGGCGCGCGGCGGCGACGTTGCCGTGGCGCTTGCGCCGTACGACCTCGTTCGTGAGGCGTATCCCGAGACACGGCGCACGGTGCTGAAGTTCAGCGACGGCCGTTTCTGCGGCTGCAACCTGTTCGCGTTCCTCACCCCGCGCGGCCGCGAGATGGTGAGAATCTGGCGGCAGATCGAGAACGACCGCAAGAACCCAATCCGCGTCATCGGCCTCGTCGGGTGGGGCGCGATGGCGCGCTACGCGCTGGGAGCGCTGAGCCTCGCCGAAGGCCTACGCCGCATCTCGCAACAGACCGGCATCGCGGCGAGCGTGATCCCGTTGCCGTTCGCCGAGGCGGCGATCGATGTCGACAGCGTCGCCGACTTGGAGCTCGTACGGTCGATCGTCGCTAGGCGCGGGTAGTGTTTGGCCGAACGGGACTAGTGTCCGTCCCAAAGGGACTAGTGTTTGTCCCAAAGGGACTAGAGCCAGGAAGCGCCGGGAGCGGCGGCGCGCTCGAGGTCGGCCGGGCTGTCGACCTCGGTCCATCCCGCGGCCGGAACCTCCTGCGTGGAGACGACGCGCGTTGTCGCGAGCGCGTCGATCAGCGACAGGTACCACTGCGACAGCGCCGCCGGGCTCCGCAGCGCGCAATCCATCGCATCGCGGAAGAGGCGCGGGCCATCGCCGCGAAACGTCATCATCCCGATCGATTCCGCGTTCACTTCCGCGCGCGGCAGTTTCTTGCCCACGTGCAGCAGCCGGCCGCCGTCGCCGCCGTCGCGGATTACCTTCATGTCGTCGTCGTCGTAGCCGTCCTTGCGGCTCACGGCGAGCGTGATGGGGCGCTCGGGCGCCGCCAGAAGCCGCTGCAACACAACGGGCGCGAACAGCGTGTCGCCGTTCAGTATCAGGAAATCGCGCTCCATCTCGCCGCGCGCAATCCAGCAGCTCACGAGATTGTCGGTGATCGTGTAGAACGGGTTGTACAGCGTGCGGATTTGCTGCGCGCCGTAACGCTGCGCAATGCCGCTTTCGACGAGCTCCGCACCGAAACCGACGACGACCGTGATGTCGTCGACGCCGCACGCGAGGAGCGCATCGATCTGCCGGCCGATGAGCGGCTGGCCGGCGACCGGCAGCATGCATTTGGGAGCGCGCTCGGTGAGGGGCAGGAGGCGCTTGCCCTGGCCCGCGCTCAGGATGATCGCTTTCACTTTTTAATCCAGTCTTGGGTTGGTGCCCTCCCCGCCGGCGGGGAGTTGCGTCGGGCGGTTGCCAGGTTGCCGGCGGTTAGCAACGGTCACCTCGGCAGTTGCCGGAGTCGCCTCAGTTGCCTTAGTTGCCTCTCTTGGTGGCGTCAGTTGCCTCTCTCAGTTGCGTCTCAGTTTCCGTCTCAGTTTCCGTCTCAGTTTCCGTCTCAGTTTCCGTCTCGGTTTCCTTGAGGCAGCGCGATTCGTCGAAAAAAGCCTCACATTTTCGCTTACCGCGGCGAACAACTCAAATTCGATGTCACCCGGTCACGGAGGCCGAGAACCCGAGCGTTCCCGCCGGCGCAAGGGATCCGGCGCACGGAACCTCCGGCGGCGCGACACACTCTAGACCCTATAATGCGGGTCAGCCGCCCGCCGTCCGCTCGATTCCGCGACGGAGGAAGAAGAAGCTGGAGTTTCCCGCTCCCGCTAGTCCACCGATGAACGATCCCCTGCCTACGAGCTCCGACGCGTCGCGGCCTGTCATGGTGCCGCGGCGCTCGCGGTGGTGGATCGTCATTGTGCTGCTCGGCCTTGCCGCCATCGGCGCCGGGATCTGGTACGCGAGCGGAAAGTCGGCAACGGCGGTCCCGGGCGCGTCGAGCGCGGCGTCCCCCGACAAAGGCGGCAAGTCCCGCAAAGGCGGCGATGCCGCTTCCCGCCCCACACCTGTCGTCGCAATGCCCGTCAAGCAGGGCACGCTCGACGTCTACCTGTACGCGCTCGGCACGGTGACGCCGCTCAACGCGGTCACCGTCAGGAGCCGCGTCGACGGCCAGCTGATGAAGGTCGCCTTTGAGGAGGGGCAGATGGTGAAGAAAGGCGATCTCCTTGCGCTGATCGACCCCCGGCCTTTCGAAGTGCAGCTCACGCTCGCGAACGGGAACCAGGCGCGCAACAAGGCGCTCCTCGAGAACGCCCGCGTCGACGTGCAGCGCTACCGCACGCTCCTCGCCCAGGACTCGATCTCGAAGCAGCAGGTGGACACGCAGGAGTCGCTGGTGCGCCAGTACGAGGCCGCCGTGCAGGCCGATCAGGGCAACATCGACAACGCGAAGCTGCAGCTCACGTATACGCGTGTCGTCGCGCCGATTTCCGGCCGCGTCGGGCTGCGCCAAGTCGACCCGGGCAACATCGTCAGGGCCGGTGACGCGAACGGAATCGTCGTGATCACGCAGCTCTCGCCGATCGGGGTTGTGTTCCCCATTCCCGAGGATCAGCTGCCGCGGGTGATGAAGCGCCTCACGGCCGGCGATCGCATCGCTGTCGAGGCATACGACCGCGCGCAGAAGGAAAAGCTCGGCAGCGGCCACCTGCTCACGGCCGACAACCAGATCGATCCCGCGACGGGCACGATCAAGCTCAAGGCCGAATTCCCCAATACCGACGGCACGTTGTTCGCGAACCAGTTCGTCAACGTGCGGATGCCCGTCGAGACGCGTGCCAACGCGACGCTCGTGCCGACCGCAGCGATCCAGCGCGGCGTCTCGGGAACGTTCGTCTATTTGGTCAAGGATGACAACACGGTGACCGTGACGCCCGTCACTATTGGCTCGACGCAGGGCGAGGTCACTTCGATCGACAGCGGCGTTTCTCCGGGCTTGCTCGTCGTCGTCGACGGCGCCGACCGCTTGCGCGAAGGCGCGAAGGTGGAGGTGGTCACGCGCGACGCGCCGGCGGCGGCTCCGTCGGACGCGGCCCGCCGCGGTCCGCGCGGCGGCAAGGGCGGCGAGCGGGTAGGCAAGGGCGGCGGCAAGGAGGGTGACGGCTCGCCCGCAGCGCAGGGCTCGAAGGCGAAGGGCGGCGCGTAGGAAAGCAGGTTCACAGACGACTTTCCGGAGGCCTCCGGGAAAAGTAGGGTCAGAGACGAGTTTACCGACGCCTCCGCGATGAACAGACCGCCTGCCGAAACTCGTCTCTGACCCTCTCCGTGAGCCCGTCGCGAATTTTCATTCTCCGCCCGGTCGCGACCTCGCTGCTGATGGTCGCGATCCTGCTCGTCGGCATCGTCGCGTACCGCGTGCTTCCGCTTTCCGCGCTGCCGAAGTTCGACTATCCGACGATCCAGGTCGTCACGATCTATCCCGGCGCGAGCCCCGACGTGATCACGTCCTCGATCACGGCGCCACTCGAGCGCCAGCTCGGGCAGATGCCCGGCTTGAACCAGATGTCGTCGCAAAGCTCCGGCGGCGCGTCGGTGATTACGCTGCAGTTCAGCCTCGAGCTGCCGCTCGACGTTGCCGAGCAGGAGGTGCAGGCGGCGATCAACGCCGCGACGACGTTCCTTCCGAGCGATCTTCCGCAGCCGCCGATCTACAGCAAGGTCAACCCGGCGGACACGCCCGTCGTCATCCTCGCGCTCACGTCGAAGACGACGCCACTTCCGGAGATCCAGCAGCTCGCCGACACGCGGATTGCCGCCAAGATCTCGCAACTCTCGGGCGTGGGGCTCGTCAGCATCACCGGCGGCCAGCGTCCGGCCGTGCGCATTCAGGCGAACCCGAAGGCGCTCGCGGCGTACAACCTGTCGCTCGACGACCTGCGCACCGCGATCGCCGCCGCCAATTCGAACCAGGCGAAAGGAAGCTTCGACGGCCCCACGCGGGCATCGACGATCGACGCCAACGACCAGCTGCGCTCCGCCAGCGAATTCAAGTCGATGATCGTCGCCTACCGCAACGGCGCGCCGGTCCGCCTGACCGATGTGGCCGACGTGATCGATTCCGCCGAGAACACGCGCCTCGCGGCGTGGGCCAACGATTCGGCCGCGGTGATCGTCAACATCCAGCGCCAGCCCGGCGCCAATGTCATCGAGGTCGTGGACCGGATCAAGCGCCTGCTGCCGCAGCTGCAGGCGTCGCTGCCCGCCTCCATCGACGTCGTGATGCTGACCGACCGCACGGTGACCATCCGCGCGTCGGTGCGCGACGTGCAGTTCGAGCTGATGCTCGCGGTAGCGCTCGTCGTGATGATCATTTTCGTGTTCCTGCGCAACGTGTCGGCGACAATCATCCCCAGTGTCGCCGTGCCGCTGTCCCTGATCGGCACGTTTGCGGTGATGTATCTCGCCGGCTTCTCGATCAACAACCTGACGCTGATGGCGCTTACCATCGCCACCGGCTTCGTCGTCGACGACGCGATCGTCATGATCGAGAACATCTCGCGCTACATCGAGCAGGGCGAGCCGCCGCTGCAGGCGGCGTTGAAGGGCGCGGAGCAGATCGGCTTCACCATCATCTCCCTCACGGTGTCGCTCATCGCGGTGCTGATCCCGCTGCTGTTCATGGGAGACGTCGTCGGCCGTCTCTTCCGCGAATTCGCGATCACGCTCGCCGTCGCGATCCTGCTGTCGGCCGTGGTCTCCCTGACGCTGACGCCGATGATGTGCGCGCGGCTCCTGCGGCACGTGCCCGAGCGCGAGCAGGGGCGGTTCTTCCGCAAGAGCGGCGAATGGTTCGAGCGCGTGATCGCCGGCTACGCCCGTATGCTGACCTGGGTGCTCGACCGCCAGGGCGCAACGCTGCTCGTCGCGCTCGGCACGCTCGTGCTGACGGTCGTCATGTACATCGTGATACCGAAGGGCTTCTTCCCGGTGCAGGACACGGGCGCGATCCAGGGCATCTCCGAAGCATCGCCGACGATCTCGTTCGCCGCAATGGCGGAGCGCCAGCAGGCGCTCGCGAAGATCATCCTCGAGGATCCGGCGGTCGAGAGCCTGTCCTCGTTCATCGGGGTCGACGGCAACAACCCCACCCTCAACAGCGGGCGGTTCCTGATCAACCTGAAGCCGCTGTCGCAGCGAAGCGGGCGCGCCACCGACGTGATCCGCCGCCTGCAGGACTCGCTCGCCGGCGTCGAAGGCATCGTGCTCTATATGCAGCCGGTGCAGGACCTGACGATCGAGGACAAGGTGAGCCGCACGCAGTACCAGTTCTCGGTGGAGGACGCGGACTCGCAGGAGCTTCGCACGTGGGTGCCGAAGCTGGTCGAGCGCCTGCGCCAGGACACGCGCCTTTCCGACGTCGCGACCGACCAGCAGGAAGGGGGTCTGCAGGCCTACGTCGAGATCGACCGCGCGACGGCGAGCCGCTTCGGCATCACGCCGGCTGCGATCGACAGCGCGCTGTACAACGCGTTCGGCCAGCGACTCGTCTCGACGATCTTCACGCAGACCAACCAGTATCGCGTCGTGCTCGAGGTCGGGCCGGAGTTCAGGAAGGGTCCTTCCGCGCTCGATGGCATCTACGTCACCGCGCCGAACGCTGCCGCTGCGGTCGCAGCGGCAGCGGCGCGACCCGTGGGTACCGCCGCGCCGGCGTCCGCGTCGAACATCCAGCAGATACCGCTGTCGACGGTTGCGCGCGTCGTCGAGCGCACCGCGCCCCTGGTCGTGAGCCGCATCGGCCAGTTTCCTGCCGCGACGATCTCGTTCAACCTCGCGCACGGCGCGTCGCTCGGCGATGCGGTGAAGGCGATCGAGCAGGCGCAGCGCGAAATCAACATGCCGGTTTCCGCGCAGGTGAAGCTGCAGGGAGCGGCCGCCGCGTTCCGCTCGTCGCTCGAAAACCAGGTCTGGCTGATCCTCGCCGCGATCGTCACCGTGTACATCGTCCTCGGCGTGCTCTATGAGAGCTACATCCATCCCATCACGATCCTGTCCACGCTGCCGTCGGCGGGCGTGGGCGCTCTGCTCGCGCTCTTTCTCACGCGGAACGATCTCGACGTGATCGCGATCATCGGCATCATCCTCCTGATCGGCATCGTGAAGAAGAACGCGATCATGATGATCGACTTCGCGATCGACGCCGAGCGCGACCGCAAGATGGCCCCGCGCGACGCGATCTTCGAGGCGTCTCTTCTGCGCTTTCGCCCGATCATGATGACGACGATGGCGGCCCTTCTCGGCGCGCTGCCGTTGATGATCGGCTGGGGCGTGGGCTCGGAGATCCGCCATCCGCTCGGCATCACCATGGTAGGCGGTCTGATCCTGAGCCAGGCGCTCACGCTCTTCACGACGCCGGTCATTTACCTCGCGTTCGACCGCGTCGAACGGAGGATGAAGGCACGGCGCGAGCGGGCGCAGGCGGCGCGCGCCGCGGCCGCATCGGGAACCTAGCCGCGTCGGAACATAGAGATGAACATTTCCTCACCGTTCATCGATCGGCCGGTCGCGACGACGCTGCTCACGATTGGCGCCGTGCTCGCCGGGGCCGTGGCATTCCGTCTGCTGCCCGTGTCGCCGTTGCCCCGGGTCGACCTGCCGACGATCTCCGTGTCGGCGACGCTTCCGGGCGCGAGCCCCGAGACGATGGCCGCCACCGTCGCGATGCCGCTCGAGCGCTCGCTCGGCCTCATTGCCGGTGTGAGCGAGATGACGTCGACCAGCGCGCTCGGCTCCTCCCGGATCGTGCTGCAGTTCGACCTCGACCGCGACATCAACGGTGCGGCGCGCGACGTGCAAGCCGCCATCAACGCGGCGCGAAGCTCGCTGCCAACCGGCCTCAACGGCAACCCGTCGTATCGAAAGGTCAACCCGGCAGACGCGCCGATCATGATCCTGGCGCTCACCTCCGGGACGATGACACAGGGGCAGATGTACGACGCGGCGTCGACGATCATCGCGCAGAAGCTGTCGCAGCTCGAGGGCGTGGGCCAGGTGCAAGTCGGCGGCAGCTCGCTCCCCGCGGTGCGGGTGGAAATCAATCCGCAGGCGCTTTACAAGTACGGGATCGGCTTCGAGGACGTGCGCGCCGCGCTCGCCGCGGCCAACGCGAACCGGCCCAAGGGAGTGGTCGAGGACGGCGCACGCAACTGGCAGATCGACGCCAACGACCAGGCGAAGACCGCGCGCGAGTACCTGCCGCTGATCGTCGCCTATCGCAACAACGCACCCGTCCACCTGACGGACGTCGCGGAGGTCGTCGACTCGGTGCAGGACCTGCGCAATGCCGGCTCGGCGAACGGCAAGTCGTCGGTGCTCGTCATCATCAGCCGGCAGCCGAACGCCAACATCATCGAGACCGTCGACCGCATCGCGGAGCTGCTGCCCGCGCTGCGGGCGTCGATCCCGCAGGCCATCGACCTGCAGGTGATGATGGAGCGGACG
>Ga0207701_10002340_pt1 | contig 19669 bp, 17 predicted proteins | sample KBSSwiSSwithPhiX_FD_184294 | JGI IMG/M metagenome (GOLD analysis project Ga0207701, IMG submission 184294) | Switchgrass rhizosphere bulk soil microbial communities from Kellogg Biological Station, Michigan, USA, with PhiX - S5 (SPAdes) (version 2) | ecosystem: Environmental > Terrestrial >... | reverse complement strand
TCGCTGCATGCGTTGTGCGAGGTGCTCGACATGCGGCTGGCGAACAAGCGCGTGTTCGAGGCGCTGGTCAAATCTGGCGCGTGTGACTCGCTGATCCCTGAGAACCAGGTTCCCGTGGACGGGAACCGCCCGGCGAGCACGGATGGCGGCGGCCCCGGCATTGCCTTCCTGGCGAAGTGGCGCGCACGCCTCTTCGCGGCCATCGACAGCGCCTGCGAGAACGGGAGCCGGCAGCAGCGGAACAAGGATCTCGGCCAGTTCGACATGTTCGGGACCAGCGACGAGGACGCCGCGGCCGCGATCACCGTGCGCCTGCCCGAGGTCCCCGCGTGGTCGGAGATCGAACAGCTCAATTTCGAGAAGGAATCGCTCGGGCTGTTCTGGAGCGGCCACCCGGTCGATCGCTACGCCGACGATCTTCGCGCCTACGGTGCCCGCACGACGGCCGATCTCGTCGTCAAACGCGATGCCGGTGCCGCGCTCGCGGTGGACGACGGAGAGGACGCCCTCGCCGGCGTGGGCGCCGCCGCGCCGCCCGTGGATGGTCCGCCTGCGCCTCGGGTGGCGGAGGAAGTGTCGATTGGCGGCATCGTGTCCGGGTTGCGTCCGCTGAAAACGCGCAAGGGCGATCGGATGTGCGTATTGATGCTCGACGACGCCGCCGGCAGCATCGAGGTCGTCGTGTTTCCCGAGACGTTCAAGCAGTGTGGCCACCTGGCCGAGAACGGCCTGATGGTGCTGGTCAAGGGCAAGTTCGAACGCGACGACGAGTCGGCGCGGATCCTGGCGTCGGAGATCGCGCCACTCGAGATGGTGCGCGAGCGCCTGGCGCGGTCGGTGGCCATCCGGCTCTCGACGCCGCCACACGGACGCGAGACGTTCGAAAAGCTGTGGGACGTGCTGTCGCACCACAAAGGCGACCGTCGGGTCGCCTTCGACGTCGAAGTACAAGCGCCGAGCCGCAGGTTTCGCGTCACGATCGACGTCAACGCACAGATTCGGGTACGGCCCTCGGAACAGCTCGTCTCGGAGGTCGAACGCATCTGCGGCGCCGGGTCGGTCAGCTTGAGACAGTGACCAGGCCTGTCACGAGGAGCGAGTCTAATCAGGAGATAGATGCCCATCCCCCGTATCTGGCAGCCGCGACCCTGTGACGATGCACGAGTCGAGGTGCTGTCGCGCGAGCTGGGCGTCAGCAGCACCACGGCGCGTCTGCTCTGTATCCGCGATCTCTCCGAGCCGGATGCCGCCCGCCGGTTCCTGTCGCCGTCGCTGAAGGATCTGCACGATCCGTTTCTGCTCGTCGACATGGACATCGCGGTGGCCAGAATCCTCACGGCCATCAGTGCCAGGGAGCGGATCACCATCCACGGCGATTACGACGTCGACGGCGTGACGTCGACGGTCATTCTTCGCCGCGCGCTCGAGCTGCTCGGCGCCGACGTCTCACACTTCATTCCGGAACGGCTGCGCGATGGGTATGGGCTCCAGCCCGCGGCTGTCGAGCGGCTGCAGCAGCAGGGCGCGCGCCTGATCATCTCCGTCGACTGCGGGATCCGCGGGATCGAGGCGGCACAGCGCGCGCGGGCCCTCGGCGTCGACCTGATCATCACCGACCACCACGAGCCCGACACGGAGCTGCCGCCGGCGCTGGCCGTCATCAATCCGAAGCGTCACGACTGCCGCTATCCGGACAAGAACCTCGCAGGTGTCGGCGTGGCGCTCAAGCTGGTGCAGGCGCTGTGCATGAAGACCGACCGCCTGTCGTGGCTGCCGGCATTCGTCAAGGTGGCCGCGATCGGGACGCTGGCCGACGTCGTGCCGCTCGTCGGCGAGAACCGGATCCTCGCCAAGCTGGGTCTGGCGATGCTGTCGAAGGGGCCGCACAAGGTCGGATTGCGCGCGCTCCTCGACGGCTGTGGCCTCACGGGCAAGGAGATCGACAGCTATCACATCGGATTCGTGCTCGCGCCGCGCGTCAACGCCGCCGGGCGTATGAGCACGCCCGACATCGCGGCGAGGCTCCTGCTCGCGTCGGACGAAGCAATGGCCCCGGAGGCCCGCGAGCTCGCCGAACAGCTGAATACCGAGAACCTGCGGCGGCAGCAGGAAGAGGCGGACATCGTGACCGCCGCCCGTGAGGTCGTGGAGACCGACCTCGAGGTCGGCTCACGCACGGTGATCGTGGTGGCCGGTGCGGGCTGGCATCGCGGGGTCATCGGCATCGTCGCCTCCAAGCTGGTCGACCACTTTCATCGCCCGGCGATTGTGCTGTCCATCGATGGCGACGTCGCGCACGGGTCGTGCCGGAGCATTCCGTCGTTCAACATGCTGGGGGCGCTGGAATCGTGCGCCGACGCGATGATCAAGTTCGGCGGGCACAAGCAGGCGGCCGGCCTGACCATGGACGCGTCGCGCATCCGCGAGCTGCGGCGGCGGGTCAACGACCATGCGGACGAACGGCTGGCGCCCGACGACCTGCGTCCGCGGCTGTGGATCGACGGCGCGCTGCCGCTCGGACAGATCAGCGAACAGGTGGCGAGCGAGCTGACGGCGCTGGCGCCGTTCGGCGCCGGGAATCCGAATCCGATGTTTCGGGCCAGTCGCGTGGAAGTCGTCGATGGACCCCGTCTGATCAAGGAGCGCCACCTCAAGATGGCGTTCCGCCAGGATGGGCGCGTGATGCGCGGCATCGCGTGGCGCGCGCGTGACCGCGAAACCTTCGTGACCGAGCATCGCGCAGCGATCGACCTCGCCTTCTCCGTCGAGCAGGACACGTGGAACGGCGATCGCTACCTGCAACTGTCGGTCGCCGACTTCCGCGCGCCGGACTAGCGGTCCTGGCCCGCCACGAATCTTCGAAAACCAATCGTTTTCCCGGTGAAGGCCGCCGCCCCGCCGGAGGCGGGGCCAAAGCCAACGCTGGGGCGCCGAATTGTTATCCTTGCAGCACGAATGATGGTCTGGCAACGGCACGCACGCGTGGTCGTGGCGCTGATCGGGATCGGCACCGTGGCAGCGGTGTATCTGACGCTCGGCGAGCGCCGCCATGCGTCGCGCCGGCTCGATGGCGAGCAGCTACCGCCGCAGGTTACGGTGGACAGCACGAACGCAGAGCTCGAGCGCGTTGCCGGGATCGATCCGAAGTATCGCGTGCGGGCCGAGCGGCTCACGACCTACGACGATGGAAGCACGAGAGGGCAGGGCGTCACCATCGAGGCGCCGAATCGAGACGGACGTCACTTCGTCGTGACGGCCCGCCAGAGCTATGCCGCGAAGGGCAACACCGACATCGAGCTGACCCAGTCGATCGATCTGCGCGAGGACGATGGCTTCGGGTTGAAGACGGACAAGGCGACATTCAATCAGGGGACCGGCATTGCACGGGCGGATGGAGAGGTGGCCTTCGGCAAGGGCCGCATGACTGGCAGCGGAGTTGGCGTCACCTACGATGAGCATGCCGACGTTCTCCACGTGACGGATCGGGCGCGCGTGGACCTGACGGCCCAGGGCGGCCTCCCCGCGGTGACGTTCAGGGGACAGTCGGCCACACTCGATCGCGTCAGTCACCTGCTGACCATCGCCGGCAACGTCGTCGTAACGCACGGCGCGCAGCAGATTGATGCGAGCATGGCGACGGCGCATCTGACGGAGAGCGATGACCGGATCCTGTTCGTAGAGCTGCGTGACGGCGCGCGTATCGCCGGCGGGCTCGGCAGCGTCGCGTCGATGAATGCACGTGAGATGGATCTCGACTACGCCGAGGATGGTCAGAGCATCCGGCATGCCGTGCTGCGCGCCCAGAGCCAGATCACGATGAGCGCGAGCGGCGGAGCGATGGGGCGCCGGCTCGAAGGTGAGCGGCTCGAGATCGCGCTGCGCCCGGATCAGTCGCTCGAGCAGGTGACTGGGTCGGGCGGCGTGACCATGAGCATCCCCGCGGCGGACGGCAGTCCGTCCCGAACCGTGCGCGGAGCCACGCTCGACGGCAAGGCCGGCGATGACGGCTCGTTGACGTCCGCCCGCTTCGTCGAGAACGTCTCGTTCGAGGAAGACGCGGCGGAAGGCGCAAAGCGCACGGCCAGGTCGGGCGTGCTCGATCTCGCGATGACCGGCAGCGCCGTCTCCGGCGCGACGTTCGCCGAGCGGGTGACGTTCAGCGATGGCGACCTCCAGGCCACGGCGCGGGAGGCCCAGTACGAGCCGGCAGCCGGCATGCTTCGCTTACGTCGCAACGACGAACGTGGCGCGCCGCGAGTCTGGGACACGCGGGTGGACGTCGAAGCGGAATCGCTCGACATCGAGCTGGACGCGCGGGGAATCACGGCGAAGGGACGTGTGCGCAGCACCCTGACTGCTGCGCGCGAGAGCGGTGCAGGCAAGAAGGGAGCGGCCGCCGACACGCATCTCCCCGGCCTGTTGCAGCAGAACCAGCCGGCGACGATCACGGCGGACGCCCTCAAGTACAACGGCGACAGAGGGGCGGCCGAGTATTCGGGCCACGCGTGGCTCCGGCAGGGCGAGACCGATATCCAGGCCGAGTGGCTGAATCTCGATCAGAAAGAAGGCGACTTGACCGCCCGCGGGGCGGTCCTTTCGAGCATCGAGATGGACGGTGGTGTCTCGAAGGGCGACGCCGACGAGCTCCAATACGACGACGCGAAACGCACGGTTACGTATAGATCGCGTCAAGCCAGGAGCGCGGTTGTCGATCCAAAGGCACTGGCCCACGTTGTCGGCAAGCAAGGCGACCTCCGGGCGAGGACGATTCAGATCCTGCTCGCGAAGGCGGAGAGCAAACTGGAGATGTTGCGGGCCGAGGACGATGTAGTCAGCAGGATTGACGCGCGCACGGTTCGCGGCGGGATCCTGACCTATCGTTCCAGCAGCGAGGAGTACGTCGTCGAGAAGGGCAGTAGCGCGCAAGTTGTACTCGACGAAGTACAGAACGGCAAATGCAGCGAGGCGACTGGGCGAGAATTGACCTTCGCCAGATCGACCGATACGATGAGCATCGACGGAAAGCGCCGTTCCCTCACACAGTGGCAGCAGAAGGCCTCGTGCCAGTGACGGCGCCGCCCGCGGACGGTCAGCCGGCGATGTCCTCCGCAGCGCCCGGCGTTCACGTGTCGACGCTTCGCACCGAGAATCTCACCAAGTCGTACGGCAAGCGCACGGTGGTACGAGGGGCGAGCATCACCGTGGGCGCAGGCGAGATCGTCGGGCTGCTCGGTCCGAACGGCGCCGGCAAGACGACGACGTTCTACATGACTGTCGGCCTGACCGCTCCGGATTCGGGGCGCGTGATCCTGGACGGCGAGGACGTGACGCAGGATCCGATGTACGTGCGGGCGCGGAAGGGCATCGGCTATCTGCCCCAGGAGCCGTCGATCTTTCGTGGCTTGACGGTCGAGCAGAACCTGCTCGCGATTGTCGAAACGCTGAAGATGCCGCGCGCCGCGCGTCGACAGCGGGTGAGCGAGCTGCTCGAGGAATTGAAATTGACCAGGCTGGCGCGGTCGCCCGCGTACGCCTTGTCGGGTGGTGAGCGGCGGCGCGTCGAGATCACTCGGGCGCTGGTGATGTCGCCGCGTTTCATCCTGCTCGACGAGCCGTTCGCGGGCATTGACCCGATCGCGGTGACCGATATCCAGGCGATCATTTTTCATCTCCAGGCGCGCGGCATCGGCGTACTGATCACGGATCACAACGTGAGAGAAACATTGCGGATCACAGACCGGGCATACATCGTGCACGATGGCGTACTGTTTCGCGATGGCACACCGGACAGTCTGGCGTCCGACGACGATGTGCGCCGGATTTATCTGGGGACCGACTTCCGGTTGGACTAAGATGCCTTTCAACGTGCGGGGCATGGGGATGAGGCCGGGGGCAGCGACGCAACCGATGGATGATTTCACGCGCAGGATGACGACGCCGGACGGCACCTCAGCCGCAGTCCGCCGCCGCCGCGCGCTTACGAAACCACACCCCTAGGCTCATGGCAATCTCGCAGAAACTACACACCAAGCTCGTTCAGAAGCTGATTCTGACGCCGTCGCTGCAGCAGGCCATCAAGCTGCTGCCGATGTCGACGCTCGAGCTCTCGGAACTGCTCAACCAGGAAATGGTCGAGAATCCGATGCTCGAGGAAGTGCCGACCGAGGAACTGCAGCCGGTCGAGGCCGCGCAGGAGAAGCAAGAGGAAAAGAAGCCCGACACCGACAAGAAGGACACCTGGGACGATCAGGACTACGAGTACTTCTTCGGCGACTACCTCGACGACGGTTACCGGCCGCGGACGCCCACTGAAGTCAAAGAGCTCCCGCCCATCGAGAACACTCTCTCGAGCTCGGCCTCGCTCTCCGACCATCTGCTGTGGCAGCTGTCGATGCAGACCGACGACGCGCTGGTTCGAGAGATCGGCGAGGCGATCATCGGCAACCTCGATGACGACGGGACGCTGGTCGCCACCGTCGAAGAACTGGCCTCGATGGGTCCGTGGGTCGTGGAGGATGTCGAGCGCGCCCTCTCGGTCATCCAGGGCTTCGACCCGGTCGGTGTGGCGGCGCGCGACCTTCAGGAATGCCTGCTGCTCCAGCTGCGGCACCACGGTCACGCCGGCACACCCTCGGAGCGGATCGTCAGCGAGCACATGCAGCTGCTCAAGAACCATCAGGTGCCCGAGCTCGCACGCAAGCTGGGCATGTCGATCGACGAGCTGAAGCCGCACATCGAGCTGATTCGTCATCTCGATCCGAAGCCGGGCAGCCGCCACAATCCGTCGCAGTCGCAGTACGTGATTCCGGACGTCTATGTGGTGAAGGTCGAGGACGCCTACGTCGCCGTCCTCAACGAGGAAGGGCTGCCGCAGCTGCGTATCAGTCCGGTGTATCGCCGCCTGCTCGACAAGGGGGCGGAGAACACCGACGAGACGCGCGCCTACGTCAAGGACAAGTTCCGTTCGGCGCTGTGGCTGATCAAGTCGGTCGAGCAGCGTCAGAAGACGATCCACAAAGTCGCGACCAGCATCATCAACTTCCAGCGCGACTTTCTCGATCACGGCATCGAATATCTGCGCCCGCTCGTGCTGCGCGACGTGGCCAACGACATCGGGATGCACGAGTCGACGGTGAGTCGCGTGGTGACGAACAAGTACATGCACACGCCGCAGGGCGTGTTCGAGATGAAGTACTTCTTCCACAGCGGCATCGCCAGCTCGTATGGGGAAGCCGTGTCGTCGGTGACCATCAAGCAGCGCATCCGCAAGATCATCGAACAGGAGGATCCGCGCAAGCCGCTGAGCGACTCGAAGATCGTCAGCATCCTGCAGCGCGAAGGCCTCGAGCTCGCACGCCGGACCATCGCCAAGTATCGCGAGGAGCTGAAGATTCCGACCTCCAATCAGCGGAAGGTCCTCTATTAGCCGAACCTTCGAGCCAAACCTCTGAGCGACCCTCCGAGCTAACCCTCCGAGCCAACCATGCGCCTCGAACTCACCGGCCGACACGTCACGGTCACTCCAACGATCAGAAAGCTCGTCGAGAAACAGCTGGCGCCGACGCTGCGCGTCCTCAACAACAACGCCCTCTCGGCGCAGGTCGTGCTCACCCGGCAGCGGACGCAGCATCGCGCCGAGATCACGCTGCACGCGCGGGGTGACAAATTCCTGCATGGCGCGGCCAGCGGCCGCGATGTCACCGAGGCGGTCGGGGCGGCGATGGACAAGATCAATCGCCAGGTGGAGAAGATGAAGGGGAAGTGGGAGGCCCGCAAGCGACGCAAGGCCGCCCCGCCGGCGATGGAGATTGCCGCCGATACCTCGCCGGAGGTCCGCATCATCCGGGCGCGGCGCTATGCCGTCAAGCCACTCAGCATCGCCGACGCGGCGCTGGAAGTGGGCGAGGCGACCGACAACTTCCTCGTCTTCCGCAACCAGGCGAACGATGCAATCATGGTGCTCTTCCGCCGCAGCGACGGGCACCTCGGCCTGATCGAACCCGAGGCTTAGCAGCCCGTGGTGAGCGTCACGGCGGCCTGTCAGTGAGCATCGCTACTCCATGACTTCGCCCGCGGTGACCGTCGCGGATCTCCTGAACGGCCGTGCCGAGGCGTTCGGGCTGTCCATCGAGCTGCTCGGCGGCGAGCAGGGCACGGCGCGCATCATCGCCAGTCCACACATCCAGAAGACCGGCCTCGCTCTCGCCGGCTTCCATGAATACCTCCAGCCGGCGCGCATGCTCGTCTTCGGCGAGAGCGAGGTGCGCTACATCGAGAGTCTCGATCACGGCAGCCGCCTGCACGTGATCAATGCGGTCTTCACACACGACATTCCCTGCGTGATGATCACCGGGGGGTGGGAGCCGGCTCCCGAGCTGCTCGCTGCCTCCTCGAATTACGGGGTGCCACTGCTGCGAACGGCGACGGCGACACCGGTCGCCATTGCGCGGATCGGAGCGATACTTGACGAGGCGCTCGCCGTCCGCAAAGTCATTCATGGTGTACTCGTCGACATCCTCGGGCTCGGTGTGCTGATCACCGGCGAGAGCGGCATGGGCAAGAGTGAATGCGCGCTCGATCTCGTCGTACGCGGGCATCGCCTCGTCGCCGACGACGCCGTGGAGGTCCGACGCCGGGGTGAGAACGAGCTGATTGGCACCTGTCCGGAGCTGACGCGGCACCATATGGAGGTACGCGGTCTCGGTGTGATCAACATCCGCGATCTGTTCGGTGTCGCCGCGACACGGCTGTCGAAGCGGGTCGAGCTCGTCGTGCAGCTGGAGCGCTGGGATCCGTCGCGGGAGTACGACCGCCTCGGTCTCGACGAGAAGACCTATGAGCTGTTTCAAGTGAAGGTGCCTGTGATCCACATGCCCGTCGCGCCCGGCCGCAGTCTGGCGATCCTGGTGGAGGTGGCCGCACGCAATCAGTTGCTGCGCTCGCGCGGCCTCAATGCGGCGCGTGACCTCTCCCTTCGTCTCGATCGCCAGCTCCAGGACGCCGAGGACGATGACGACGACGGGGTCGCGCCCGGAGGCGTGCGGTGAAGCGACTCGCCCCGAAGCGTGTCATCACACCGGCGATCAGGCGCCGTCGTGCCGGCGATCGACGCTTCGTGATCCTCTCCGGTCTCTCCGGTTCGGGCAAGACGCACGCGATCCGCGCGCTCGAGGACCTCGGTTACTTCTGCATCGACAATCTGCCGACGCTGATGCTGCCGACCCTGGCCGAGCTGTCGATGCGCAACGATGCCGGCCTCGACAAGGTGGCCATCGTCGTCGACGTGCGTGAAGGGGGCTTCGTCAAAGAGTTCCCACGGACGTTCCGCAGGCTGCAGGCGATGCCGGGGCTGCGGCCGACCCTGATCTTTCTCGAAGCGAGTCATCAGGCGCTGGTGCGCCGGTTCAGTGAGACGCGCCGCCCGCATCCGCTCGCGCCCGATCGGTCGGCGACCGAAGGCATCACCGAGGAGCGGGGCAAGTTGAACCCGATCCGGGCGATGGCCGATCTCATCCTGGATACGACGAATCTCACGGTCCACGAGCTGCGCGACATCTTCATGCGCATGTCGCGCGAGCGTGGCGTGCGCGCGGAGATGATCGTCAACCTGGTGAGCTTCGGCTACAAGCACGGGCTGCCGGTTGACGCCGACCTGGTGTTCGACGTCCGCTGCCTGCCGAATCCGCACTTCGTCGATCGCCTTCGCGACCTCACCGGCCGTGACGCGGCGGTGGTGCGCTTCATGCGCCGCCACGAGGAGGCCACCGACTTCATCGATCGGCTCACGTCGTTCCTCCGCTTTGCCCTGCCGCACTACGTGCAGGAGGGCAAGAGCTACCTCACCGTGGCGATCGGTTGTACCGGAGGCCGGCACCGCTCGGTGATGATTGCGGAAGCGCTGAAGAAGTCACTCGCGGACGTGCGCGGTGTCAGGCTGCGCGTGAAGCACCGGGACTCATGATCGGCGTCGTGGTCGTCACGCACGGGCAGCTGGCCGTGGAGCTGGTACACGGGGCCGAGACCATCGTCGGCGACCTGCCGCACGTGACCGCCGTCTCGATCGGGTGGCACGAGGATACGCAGGAGGCTCGGGACGAGATCGCGCGGGCAATCGCACGTGTCCAGCACGAACATGGGGTGCTGATCGTGACCGACATGTTCGGCGGCACCCCGGCGAACCTGGCGATGACCTTTCTCGAAGTCGGCAAAATCGAGGTCGTGACCGGCGTGAATCTGCCGATGTTGATCAAAGTGGCCAGCATGACGCCGGTGACGGATTTGCTGACGGTTGCGCGTGAAATGCGGGAGCACGGGCGAAATGCCATCTGGGTGGCGTCGGATCTGCTCCGTGGTGAAAAGGGCTAGCGAGGCGTGCCTCGGACCGTCGAGTATGTGCGTCACGCCAGCCCGCAGCGTTGGCGTTGCCCCGCCTCCGGCGGGGCGGCCATCTTGACCGAAAGGCCTGACTCGTTTGCGAAGATTCCAGGCGGTCAAGACGGCTAGACGGCCCGGCCGGCTGCCGGGTTTAAGATGAAGCGATATGACGACACGTTCCGTGACCGTCGTGAATCAGCTCGGGCTCCACGCCCGTGCCGCGGCACGGTTCGTTCATCTCGCCGCGCGCTACCGCTCGCAGGTTCGCGTGGCGCGTGACACCAAGGTGATGGACGGCAAGAGCATCATGGGCATCCTTCTCCTCGCCGCGGGGCGGGGCACGACAATCACGATCAGCGCCGACGGTCCCGACGAGATTGAAGCCGTCGCGGTGCTGGCGCACCTCGTAGAGACGGGATTCGGAGAAGACGCGTGGAGCGCCTGATCGGCATCGGTGTCTCGAGTGGCATTGCCGCGGGCCCGGCGCTCGTGGCCATCCAGCGGACGCAGGTCATCCGGTTTCCGATCTCGCCGGATCGCGTGGCGCGCGAGCTGTCCGCGCTCGAACGTGCGCGCGTGCGGTGCACGGAACAGCTCCAGCAGATTCGCCGGCGGATTCACGAGCTGAAGGGCGCCGACCTCGCCGCGATCTTCGATGCGCAGCTCCTGATACTCGAAGATCCGATGCTGGTCGGGCGGGCGGCGACGATCCTGTGTGAGGAACGCGTCAACGCCGAGTGGGCGGTGCAGCGTGCGCTCGACGAGCTGGCGGCGGTGTTCGACGACGTCGAGGATCCGTACCTGCACGAGCGGAAAGGCGATCTCCACGACGTCGCCGGCCGGCTGCGGATGAATCTCCGTGACGGCAAGGGGAGCGCTCGCGATCTGCTGCAGGATCTCGACACGCCGTGCGTGCTCATCGCCGACGAGCTGACGCCCTCTGTCGTCGCACAACTGGACTGGACGCGCATCCGCGGCTTCGCCACCGACGCGGGCAGCCGCACCTATCACACCGCGATCCTCGCGCGATCGCTCGGTGTCCCCGCGGTGGTCGGGCTGCACGACCTCAGCCAGCGGATTCCGCCGGGTGCGTCGGTGATCGTCGACGGTGAGACCGGCGAAGTGGTCATCGATCCCTCGCCCGCGGTGCGACAGGAAGCGGAAACCCGCGCGCGGCTCACACGCCTCACCGCGCCGCCGATCGGCGATGCGGGCGTGCCGCTCACGACCACGGACGGCGTGCGCATCGTCCTCCAGGCCAACATCGGACGGGCAGACGATGTGGCCGGCGCCGTGGCGGCCGGCGCCGAAGGGATCGGGCTGTTCCGCTCGGAGTTCATGCTCGTCGGCGGCCCGCCGGACATGGCGTCTGAAGACGAGCAGTACCACTTGTACCGGCAAATCGTCGAACGGATGTCGCCGGGACCGGTGACCATCCGCACCTTCGACATCGACGAGCGCCAGCTGGCGCGCCCGCTCGTCGACGCGGCGCTCGATGCGCGCTGGTTTCCCGATCACGAACGCGAGCGCTCGGGGAACGCCGGGTTACGCGGGATCCGTTTCGGCCTGGCGCAGCCGGCGATCTTCAAGGTGCAGTTGCGGGCCCTGTTGCGCGCGTCGCAGAACCGCGCGCTGCGCATCATGTTTCCCTTCGTCTCGTCGGTGCAGGAGGTCCGCACGGCGCGGGCGCTGCTCGCCGAGGCGCGAGCGGAGCTCGAGTCCCGGGGAATCTTCGTCGGAGATGTACCCGTCGGGATCATGATCGAAGTGCCGTCCGCGGCGTTCACGGCATCGCTGCTCGCGCGCGAGGTCGACTTCTTCACCATCGGTACCAACGACCTGATCCAGTACACGCTGGCCGTCGATCGCACCGACGAGCGGGTATCGGATCGGTATCAGCCACTGCACCCGGCGGTGCTGCGGCTGCTGCGCGAGGTGCGTCGCGCCGGAGCGCGTCGTGGCATACCGGTGGCGGTCTGCGGGGAGATGGCGTCCGATCCGCTGCTGCTCCGGCTGCTGATCGGCTGCGGCCTCACCGAGTTCAGCATGACGCCAGGCGCGCTGGCGGTCGCACGCCGGGTCGTTCAGCAGACGAGCGCGAAGCAGATGGCCCGCGTCGCCGCAAAAGTGCTGACGCTCGGTACCGTCGACGAGATCGAGCAGTTCCTGCTCGAATCGTTCGACAGCACCGGCGCACACACGGAAGTCCCGACAACGACGGGGTAGGGTAGTGACCGTGTAGGACGGGGCCTTGGGGCCCCGCCGGATCCGCCGGTCCGGAAGGGGCCGGCTACGTGGTCAGAACGGAATATCGTCTTCGGAAATAGGTTCCATCGGTGGTTCGTCGCCGCCCGACATCTGCGAAGAGCCTCGGTCCGTCATCGCTCCGCCACCGCCGCCACGGCCGCCACCGCCCCCGCCCAGGAGCGTCACGCGATCGGCTTTGATTTCGGTGGTGTAGCGCTTGTTCCCGTCCTTGTCATCCCACTGACGCGTCTGCAGACGACCCTCGATGTAGATTTGCTTGCCCTTCGTCAGGTACTCCTGCAGGCTCTCGGCCTGCTTGCCCCAGAGAATGACGCGATGCCATTCGGTCTTCTCCTGCCGCTGATTGCTGCGGTCGTTCCACACCTCCGTTGTCGCGAGGTTCAGAGTGGCGACCGCGGCGCCACCCGGTGTGTAGCGCAGTTCGGCGTCACGTCCGAGATTGCCCACGAGAATGACCTTGTTCACGCTGCCCATGTCGTTCCTTTCGAGTCCCGGCACGCGGGACCCCGACGACTGCGGTTGCCGCAGTCGTAATGGTCGGTTGACGCGCGTGCCGGAACACGCGCGGTACGTTCAGTATGCGTCGGGAGAGTGACAGCGCAGGTCAGGGGCGTGATGCTGCCGGCGGCGGCAGACCGTCGAGACGCTGCTTGGCGAGTATCCCTCCGTTGCTGTCAGGATACTTCTTCACGACCGTTTCCCACGCAGTGCGCGCCGCCTCGATCTGGCCCAGCGAACGCTGCGCCTCGCCGAGGTGATAGTACGCCTCCGCGATGCGGTCGCCGCCGTTCGGATAGTTCTGCGTGACGGCGGTATACGCCGCGATGGCTTCGGGGACCTTCTTCAGCCGCATGTTGCTTTCGGCAATATAGAACTGCGCCTCGATGGCCTTCTCGGCCCGCGGGTACTCGCGCAGGAACGTCTCGAAACCAGTGATGGCCAGCGGCAGGTTCCCCGATGTGTAGTCGGCCCACGCCGTGTCGTACAGGCGGCTGGGGGTGATGCCCGAGGGCGGGCGAGGCGCGGGCGGCGCCGGCGCCGCACCACCGGGGATCTCCGTCCCGGACGACGAGGTATCCAGCGATCGCGGGGCCGCTGGCGGCGCCGCAGCGATGGCGGCCGAGAGCGCCCCGATCTCCTCGCGCAGCGTGCCGATGCGCGCGTTCGTGTCCGATGTCCGCTCGCTGATCGCGCGCAGCGTCGTGTTCACGTTGTCGAGGATCGTCTTGTCGTCGGCGAGCGCTTTCCGCGTGGCGGTGTCGCTCGAGTCGAGGCGGGCGGTGATCGCCTTGATGGCCTCGGTGAGCGCGGTCGTCAGCTTCTCGAGCTGGATCGCCTGCTCCTGCTGTCGCTCCTGCACGATGCGCAACTCGGCGGCCATCTGCTGGTGCTCACGGTTCTGTGCACGCGCGGGTGTCGTGCCCGCCGTGATCAGGACCGCCGCCATCGTCGTGACCAAGACCCTCTTCATGACAGCCTCAGGATACGGCATTCGACTCACTCTCATTTAGCGGTGATCACGAAATGCGCCCGGCGGTTCTTCGACCAGGCATTCTCATCATGGCCCGGCTCGAACGGAAATTCCTTCCCGTAGCTGATCGTCTGCAGACGATCCGCCGGAATACCGAGCGAGACGAGGTAGGTCTTCACCGCAACCGCGCGCTTTTCACCGAGCGCCAGGTTGTATTCGGGCGTGCCGCGTTCGTCCGCGTGCCCTTCGACGGTGATCTTCCACGTCGGATACTTCTTCAGGACATCGGCGTTGGCGCTGACCACGGCGCGGCCGGAATCGTCGAGGTCGAAGCTGTCGACGGGGAAGAACGCCGGCTGCAGCAGGGAGTTGCGATTCAGATCGTCCAGCGATCGTGACGACGTGCTGTCTTCGGTGAGACGGACTGGCGCAGGTTCCTCGAGGCGCTGCGGCGGCGGCGGTGCCACCGGTGGCGGGGGCGTCACAGCGGGAGGGCGCGTCGCGGTACTTGTGTCAGCCGTCGTTGGCGGCGGCGCGGTGTTGGTGACCTTTGGCTTTCGCGGGGCGCAGGCGACCGTCGCCGCGAGCAGCGCGATCCCAAGCACCTGGTACGTTCTCGATTTATTCATGTTCATTGCTAACCTCGCCGTCTAGGGCCCGTCGTGAAAACCGCGTCTCCGAGCCTCCAGGCCGTGGCGAGCTCCACCACGACCTGCGATCAGTTCGGCGACCATGAAGGTGTTTGATTGTTGCCTGTTCGTGTGATCTGACGTGGCTCCCTGCCATCACGGCCGACGACCCAGATCTGCATCGAGCCGGTACGCGTGGACATGAACGCCAGATGACGTCCAGTAGGAGAGAACGCGGGACTTTCATTCGAGCCGCCGGTCTCGCTGTTGTTGGTGATCCAGCGGCTGGTCCCCGAGGCGATGTCGTAGATCTTGATGTCGAACCATCCGTTGTGTTTGGCGGAGACGGCGATCTCGTTGTACGGCGCCGGCGACCAGGTCGCGCGGTCGACCTCGGCGTCACCGTCCCTGGAAATCAGCCGCAGCCCGCTCCCATCGACGTTGATCGAGTACACCTGCGGCTTGCCGGTGCGATCCGAGGTGAAGGCGATCTGCTCGCCGGACGGTGACCACGTCGGCACCACGTCCTCCGCCGGGTTGTTCGTGACCCGTCGCAGGTTCGATCCGTCGATATTCGCCACATAGATTTCGAAGTTGCCGTTGCGGTCGGACACGAAGGCGATCTTCGTCCCGTCGGGCGAGACGCTCGGCAGGTAGTTCCCGCCGATACCCTTCGTCGGACGATGCAGCAGCCCCTCATAGATGCGCGAGACGACGATGTCGGAGTTGCCGGTGCTGTAGGAGGCATAGACGAGGCCTTTGGCATCCGGCGTCCAGGACGGGTTGAGATTCAGATTACGACTCACCGTGATCCGCTTCTCGTTCGCGCCGTCGTAATCGGAGACGTAGACCTCTTTCGCCTGACGCTTCTCGATGGTGCCGATGAGCGGCTCGCGGTTGCGGTCGGAGATGAAGGCGAGCTTCGTCCGCGCCACGCCCTTGAGATTGCGCTGCTTCTGCAGGATCAGATCGGAAATCGTGTGGGCGATCAGCCGCGGGTTGCTGCTGTCGAACGCCTGCGACTGCGCCAGCTTCTGCGTCGCGACGTCGAACAGGCGAAACTCGACGACGACCTTGTCGCCGCTCTTGGTGACGGTGCCGGACACGAGTGCATCGACGCCGAGCTCCCGCCAGGAGGCGAACGCCGGCGCGGCGCCGGGGGCGACGCGTGCGACCGAGGATGTGACGTCGCGCGGCAGCATCCGGAACTCCCGCTCGAAGTTCAGGTCGTCCCAGAGGACCTGACCGATCGTTCGCCCGATGTCCGTGGCGTCGGGGGTCGCGGCGGCGAAATCGGGAACGGCGTAAACAGTTGCCGTCCCGCTCCCGATCACGATGTCGACGACGGCCTGGGCGCTCAGCGGCAAGGTGCCGACGGATCCCTGCCCGTACATCAGCAGGAGCGCCACTCCCGTGACCAAAAACTGCTTGAGTGCTCGCGGTCTCGCGTGTCCAGTCCGATCTTGAGTCATCGCACTATCGCTCGTAGTTGAGGGTGAGGCGCACGACCAGCGCCTCATCGTGGAACTGCGCGGGGAGCGCTGGAAGGCGCGCGATCTGCACGGCGCGCTTTGCTTCATCATCGAGATTCCGGAATCCACTCGATCGTTCGATGCCGACATTCGGCGTGTCGACGGAGCCATCACGGCGGATGGTGAACTTGACCACGACGGTTCCGAGCCGGCCTTGCTCGCGTCGCCACGCGTCGTTGATCCGCGCCGTCACCTGCTGGATGTACTCGGGACAGCAGAAGTCGCTCATCTCGAGCGTCACCGGGCCGCCTGCGCCGCCGCCGCTCTTGAGGCCGAAGCCATTGCCTCGGACGCCGGTATCGACCTTCGTGCTGCCGGTCCGCACTTCGTCCCCACCTGCCACCGGCGGTGTGACCGGCGGTGTCTCCGCCCTGGCGGTCACCGTTTCCGGGCGCCGCGGCTTTGGCGGCTTCGGCTCCGGGAGCACCATCTTGGGCGGCGCTTCCGTCGGCGGTTTGTCGACCGGCTTCGGATCCGGCGGCGCCACGTGCTCGACCGGGACGCCGCCCATCGGGTTCGCCCCGCCGACATCCGGCCCCTCACCGCCGACGAGACTGACCGTGAAGACCTTTGGCGCCGGCTCCGAGGAGGCGTTCAGAGACATCAGCGCCAGCACGATGAACACGGCCACGTGTGCAGCGGCAGACGCGATTACCATCGGCGTCATCGACTGACGCCGACGTTCGCGCGCGAGCAGCACGTCGGTGACTGACTCCGTCATGACCGGTTGACCGCCCTCGATCGCCATCTCATCATCGTTTCGGCCGATCGCTCGTCACGATGCCGGCCGTCTGTACATTCGCCACCTTCAGCTCATCGAACACCGAGATGAGCTCCTGGACGTTCAGCTGGCCGTCACTGCGGATAAAGACCTGCGGGCCGGTGCCGCCGGTGGCCTTCTGTCGCAGACGATCGGCCAGGCTGACGAGCGGCACCGCCTGCTTATCGAGATAGACCCGATGGTCCTTCCGGAAGGAGAGCGGAATGTCGAGGTACAGCTGCTTCTCCGGAATCTGCTGCGAACGCGCGGAGACCGGAAGATTCACTTCAATCCCGCGCTGCAGCATGGGGGCCGCGACCATGAAGATGATCAGCAGCACGAGCATCACGTCGACGAGCGGGATGACGTTGATCTCCGACAGCGTCGGTCCGCTGCGTCGTCCGCGGTGATGGCGCCGATTGACCCCCGCTCCCGATTCCATGACCTTCGGCATTACGTGAAGTTCCTCTCGGCGATGTTGAGGAACTCGAGCGAGAAGTCATCCATGATGGATGACAGCTCTTTCACCCGATGTGTCAGATGGTTGTAGAAGTAGACGGCGGGGATCGCGGCCAGCAGTCCGGTCGCGGTCGCGATGAGCGCCTCGCTGATACCCGGGCCGACGACGGTAAGATTCGTCGAGCCCTGTACCGAAATCCGCTGGAACGTGAGCATGATGCCGACGACGGTGCCGAACAGGCCGATGAAGGGCGTGATGCTGGCCGTCGTGGCAAGGAATGTCAGGCGGTGCTCCAGTTTGTTGATTTCGGCGGTGGCGGCGCGAGTGAGCGCGCGGTCCACCGCGTCGAGGCTCTTCAGCATTGGACGCGGCGGAACGCTGGCGGGACTGGCCTGCGTCGCGCCGGTCAGCCGGAACTGGGCGTTGAGCTCGGCGTAGCCGGACTGGAAGACGCCGACGAGGGGGCTGTCGGGCAGGGAGGCGCAGACCGCCTGGACGTCCGAAAACTTCTGGCTCTTGCGGAAAGTGTCCAGAAAGATCCGGGACTGACGCTGGACACGGCGGAACATCAGAACTTTCGCCACGACAATCGCCCATGAGGCGACCGAGAACGCGATCAGAATTGCGAAGACGGCGTAGTTGAGCGGACTGGTTTGAGCGAGAATCTGTGCGAGCTCTCCCCCGATGGGCGGAGCCCCAGCGCTGCCCTGCACCTGTAGTGCAAGGACGAGCAAGCCAAGCGTGTGCAACGAAGCCTCCGATGCATTGCAACGCGCCGCTGGGACAGCGCAGACACCGCAGGTTAGCACGCAGCCATAATGCTGTCAAACGTCTGATACGATGGAAGTTCTGCCCGCATGCTCTCCTTCCTCCGCATTCGCAACCTCGCGCTGATCGAGTCGGTCGACGTCGAATTCGAGCCCGGCCTCAACGTGCTGACCGGCGAGACGGGCGCCGGCAAGTCGATGCTCGTCGAGGCGGTGGGCCTCCTGCTCGGCGGCCGAGCCTCCTCCGACCTCGTGCGCACCGGGGAGACGGTCGCCTCGATCGAAGCGGTCTTCGACGACGACGGGAAAGAAATCGTCGTGCGCCGCGAAATCACCGCCCAGGGGCGAAGCCGCTCATTCGTGAATGGCGCCCTGGCCACCGCGGCCGCGCTCCGGGACCTGTCGCAGCGGCTCGTCGAGCTGCACGGCCAGCACGAGCACCAGGCATTGCTCGACGCTGCCGTTCATCTCCCGCTGCTGGACGACTACGCGGGCCATGGCGCGCTGACGGCCGAGGTCGCATCCGCGTGGACTGCGGTAGCGGAGCTGCGGGAGCAGCTCGATCGCGTCACGATGGAGGCGGGCGAGCGGGAGGCGCGGCTGGATCTCGTCGCTTATCAGCTCGGGGAGATCGAGAAGCTGTCGCCGGTCGATGGGGAAGACGAGGAGCTCCGCACGACGCAGCAGGTGCTGGCGAGCGCCGAGCGGGTGCAGCGCCTCTGCGATGAAAGTCACGCGGCACTGTACGAGAGTGACACCGCCGCCCTGGGGATTGTCGGCGGAGTGCGCAAACGACTGACGGAGCTTGCCGCGCTCGACCCGCAGTTCGGTTCGTACGTTTCATCGATGGATGCGATCAAGTCGCAGCTGGAGGACGCCGCGTGGTTCGTCCGCGACTACGGCGCCCGCATCGAGTCTTCGCCGGAGCGGCTGCAGCAGGTGGGAGACCGCCTCGCCGGACTGGAGCGGCTGAAGCGCAAGTACGGACCGGCGCTGCAGGACGTCATCGAGAAGGGACGGGCGTTAGTCCGCGAGCGCGAATTGTTGACCACCGGTACCCAGCAGGCGGGTGAGGTGCGCGCCAGACTCGATGAGGTCAGCCGATCGTACCTGGCGAGTGCGGAGCGGCTGTCGGCCTCGCGCCGCCAGGCGGCCCAGCGCTTTTCTCAGGACCTTCAGCGCCTGCTCGCCGACCTGGCGATGGGCGGTACCCGGTTCGAGGTCCGCTTCAGTCCCGGTCCGATCGGCGCCGACGCGTGGAGCGCCAGCGGGATCGATCGCGCCGAGTTCTTCATTTCACCGAACCCGGGCGAAGAGCCGCGGGCGCTGGCGCGCATCGCCTCGGGCGGGGAGCTCTCGCGGATCATGCTCGCCCTGAAAACGCTCGGAGCACGCGCCGGGCGGGCCT
>Ga0207701_10002339_pt1 | contig 19672 bp, 16 predicted proteins | sample KBSSwiSSwithPhiX_FD_184294 | JGI IMG/M metagenome (GOLD analysis project Ga0207701, IMG submission 184294) | Switchgrass rhizosphere bulk soil microbial communities from Kellogg Biological Station, Michigan, USA, with PhiX - S5 (SPAdes) (version 2) | ecosystem: Environmental > Terrestrial >... | reverse complement strand
CGAGCATGCCGGGAGGGCACCAGCCCGCGCCCATGTCCGGAACCGTTTCGAGCACCCAATCGACGATCGAGTCGGACGGATCCAACATGACGAAGTTGGCTTTGTTCTCCGACCCGCCGCCCTTCGCCGCGATCTTCACCTCCACCGTGTCTCCGGGAACGAAGTCGAAGTGCGTCACCGCCGGCGTGTTGTCGCGGGTGTTCTTCCGTGCGCCTGCCGGATCGGCGACGATCGACGCGCGCAACTTGTTGTCCGGATGAAGATACGCGCGGCGCACACCTTCGTTGACCATGTCGGCGATGGACATCGAAGCGTCGTTCCAGCGAACGTTCATGCCGACCTTCACGAACGCCACCACGATGCCCGTGTCCTGGCAGAGCGGACGGTGGCCCTCGGCGCACATCCGCGAATTGGTGAGGATCTGCGCGATCGCATCTTTCGCCGCCGCCGACTGCTCGGCGTTGTACGCTTCGCCGAGCGCTTCGATGTAGTCCTGCGGATGGTAGTAGGACATGAACTGAAGCGCGTCGGCGATGCTGGCGATGAAGTCTTCCTGCTTGATTGCGGTCATGGGGGCTTTCGTACCGGCGTGACGCGAGGCGGTGGCGACGGCTAACGCATTGAACGAGAATGCAAGTTTAGCATCGGAGGGCGTCCGATTGCGGCACACGCAGGCGTTTGGTTAGACTGCAGACGGCAGCAATCTCGACAGCAAAGTCAGCGACCCCATCGCGCCACGAATTGGGTCTTCCGGAGGAGATGAAAACATGTCAACGATCGAATCGGTATCGCACGAACACCGGATCTTCGAGCCGCCGCGCGACTTCGTCGCCAAGGCGACCATCAAGAAGGCCGATTTCGACGCGCTCAATGCCAGCGCCGCCCGCGACTACCCCGGCTTCTGGGCGAAGCTGGCGCGCGAAGAGGTGCTGTGGAAGAAGCCGTTCACGAAGACGCTCGACGAGTCGAACGCACCGTTCTACAAGTGGTTCGAGGATGGCGAGCTCAATGTGTCGTACAACTGCCTCGATCGCAACATCGCGAACGGCAATGCCGAGAAGGTCGCGATCATTTTCGAGGCTGACGACGGCACCGTGACCAAGGTCACGTACCGCGAGCTGCTGCAGCGAGTCTGCCGGCTTGCGAACGGGCTGCGCTCGCTTGGTATCGAGAAAGGCGACCGCGTGCTCGTCTACATGCCGATGTCGATCGAGGGCGTGGTCGCGATGCAGGCGTGCGCGCGCATCGGCGCCACGCATTCGGTGGTGTTCGGGGGCTTTTCGGCGAAGTCGCTGCAGGAACGGATCATCGACGCCGGTGCGGTCGCCGTGATCACGGCCGACGAGCAGCAGCGCGGCGGCAAGGCGCTGCCGCTCAAGTCGATCGTCGACGAGGCGCTGGGCATGGGCGGGTGCGACAGCATTCGCCGGGTGATCGTCTACCGGCGCACCGGCGGCAACGTCGCGTTCGACGCGTCGCGCGACATCTGGCTGCACGAGCTTGCCGCGAAGCAGGCGGACACCTGCGAGCCCGAGTGGGTCGGCGCCGAGCATCCGCTTTTCATTCTCTATACGTCGGGATCGACCGGAAAGCCGAAAGGTGTACAGCACAGCTCGGCGGGTTACCTGCTGTGGGCGATCCTGACGATGCGCTGGACCTTCGACATCAAGCCGACGGACGTTTTCTGGTGCACCGCCGACATCGGCTGGGTGACGGGCCACACTTACATCGCGTACGGGCCGCTCGCGTGCGGCGCGACCGAGGTCGTGTTCGAAGGCGTGCCGACCTACCCCGACGCGGGGCGCTTCTGGTCGACGATCGCGAAGCACAAGGTCAGCGTCTTCTACACGGCGCCCACGGCGATACGCGCGCTGGTGAAAGCGTGCGGTGTGACGCCTTCGACTGCGCCCAAGAATTACGACCTGTCGACATTGCGGCTCCTCGGCACCGTCGGCGAGCCGATCAATCCCGAGGCCTGGATGTGGTACCACGAGCAGGTCGGCGGCGGCCGCTGTCCGATCGTCGACACGTGGTGGCAGACGGAGACCGGCGGCCACATGATCACGCCGTTGCCCGGCGTCACGCCGACCGTTCCCGGCTCGTGCACGCTGCCGCTGCCGGGAATCATGGCGGCGATCGTCGACGAGACGGGCCACGACGTCGAGAACGGCCACGGCGGAATTCTTGTCATCAAGCGGCCGTGGCCGGCGATGATCCGCACTATCTGGGGCGATCCCGATCGATATCGCAAATCGTATTTTCCCGACGAGCTGGGCGGCAAGCTTTATCTCGCGGGCGACGGCGCGGTGCGCGACAAGACGACTGCGTACTTCACGATCATGGGCCGCATCGACGACGTGCTGAACGTGTCCGGCCACCGACTCGGCACGATGGAGATCGAATCGGCGCTCGTGGCCAATCCGATCGTCGCCGAAGCGGCCGTCGTCGGCCGTCCCGACGAGCTGACGGGCGAGGCGGTCTGCGCGTTCGTCGTGCTGAAGCAGTCGCGTCCGACGGGAGCGGAGGGGGAAAGGATCGCGAAGGAGCTTCGTGACTGGGTCGGCAAGGAGATCGGTCCCATCGCGAAGCCGAAGGACATCCGCTTTGGCGACAACCTGCCGAAGACGCGCTCCGGCAAGATCATGCGGCGCCTCTTGCGCTCGATCGCGAAGGGCGAAGCGATCACCCAGGACGTGTCGACATTGGAGAATCCAGCGATCCTCGAACAGCTGAAGCAGGCGGTGTAGGCGCGGCGCGATGTTCGTGCGCGACGGGCGAGGAAACCCGCAAGGAAACCGAAGGGAAAACTGACAAAAAGAAAAGGGGGCCAGACTGGCCCCCTTTTCTTTTGCCACCGGGACGCCCGACGAGCGCCCCGGAAAGCCCGGCAACGCCTACGCGTGCTCGTACGTGCGAATGTCGCGGTCCTTCGTCTCGTGCAGGAAGATCGAGCCGATGATGAGCGTCATCACCGCTACCACGATCGGATACCACAGACCATAGTAGATGTCGCCGGACGCGGCGACCATCGCCGTTGCGGTGAGCGGCAGCATGCCGCCGAACCAGCCGTTGCCGATGTGATACGGCAGCGACATCGACGTGTAGCGGATCTTGGTCGGGAAGAGCTCGACCAGGAACGCCGCGATGGGCCCGTACACCATCGTCACGTAGATCACCATGACGAACAGGATCAGCAGCGCCATCCCCCAGTTCACCGCCGCCTTGTCCGCGCTCGGCGGGGCGCCGGCAGCCTTGAGCGCGGCCGCGAGCTTCGCTTGATCCCAACCTTCTAGTTTCTCGGTGCCGATCGTCGTGACGACCTTGCCGGGGTCTCCCGCGACGGACTTGAACGACAGCCCCTGCTTCGTGAGGAAGTCCTTGACGCGGTCGCAATCCGAGAACTTGCTCCACGGCCCGACGAAAATGTGGAATTTGCAGTCGGCTGCGTTGGCGGCGACCGAGATCGGCGTCTTCGCCGAGAACGCCTCGAGTGCGGGATTGACGTAATGGGTGAGGCCCTGGAACAGCGGGAAGTAGGTCACTGCTGCGATGAGGCAGCCGGCTAAAATGATCTTGAGCCGGCCGATCTTGTCCGACAGCCAGCCGAAGAAGATGAAGAACGGCGTGCCGAGCAGCAGTGAGGCGCCGATCAGCGTGTACGCGGACACGTAATCGAGCTTGAGCGTGATCGTGAGGAAGAACAGCGCGTAGAACTGCCCCGTGTACCAGACGACGCCCTGGCCCGCGGTGGCGCCCAAGAGCGCGAGCAGCACGTACTTGTTGTTCGGGTATTTGGTGAAGCTGTCGGTCAGCGGGGACGTCGAGCCTTTGCCTTCTGCCTTCATCTTCTGGAAGATCGGCGATTCGTGCAGCTTCAACCGGATGTAGATAGAGAAGACCAAAAGGATCAGCGACAGCCAGAACGGGATCCGCCAGCCCCACTCGGCAAACGCCTTCGCGTCCATGTTGCTGCGACACAGGTAGATGATGAGCAGCGCGAGGAACAGGCCGATAGTCGCCGTCGTCTGGATCCACGACGTGTCGTAGCCGCGCTTGCCGTGCGGCGCGTGCTCGGCGACGTAGGTCGCGGCGCCGCCGTATTCGCCACCGAGCGCCAAGCCCTGGACGAGACGCAGCGTCACCATCAGGACGGGAGCGCCCCAGCCGATCGATTCGTACGTCGGCAGGAGGCCCACGAGAAACGTTGCCAGACCCATGAAGACGATTGTGACGAGGAACGTGTACTTGCGTCCTACGAGGTCGCCAATCCGGCCGAAAACTAGCGCGCCGAACGGGCGCACCAGGAAGCCGGCCGCGTAGGCAGCGAACGCCGACAGGAGAGCGGCGGTCTGGTTGCCCGGCGGGAAGAACAGTGCCGCAAAGAACGGCGCCAAAACCGCGTATAGGTAGAAGTCGTACCATTCGAACACCGTGCCGAGCGAGGAGGCGAATATGACTTTCCTCTCCTCCGTGCCGATGCTCTGGATCGACTCTTCCCGCATCACTCCCACTCCTCGTGCTCTCGCTTCCGCCATCGTTTCCTCCTGAGTTCGAAATCCCCGAGTAGGTCTCTTCAGAATGGTGCAACCGCGTTCGCGAAACTAAGGGACTACTCGCGGACGCATTCCATTCGGCGCGCGCTCCCCTGCCTCGCGCCGCGCCATAGTATCCCAGCACGCCCTTACAGCAAACTTACAAATATGCAGCTTGCTGCAGTGCAGCATCGCTGGCTCACGCGTGGGCACCGCCGGTTGTCGTCGCGAGCAGCCCTTCGATCTTCGCCATGAGGTCGCGCGTCGAGAACGGTTTCGTCACGTAGAGGTCCGCCCCCAGGGTCAGCCCTCGCACCACTTCCGAGTCGCGTCCCTTGGCCGAGAGCATGACGATCTTGATGTGGCGCCACTCCGGACGCCTGCGGATCGTCTGGCACACGTCGTAGCCACTCGCCTGCGGCATCATCACGTCGAGGAGGACGAGGTCGGGAACGACCGCTGCGACGATGGAGAGCGCCGCGGCGCCGTCGGCCGCGGTGTGCACCTCGTGGCCGCGCTGCTTCAGCAGGAACTCGATCGCGGCGACGATGTTCGGCTCGTCGTCGGCGATCAGTATCTTTTTCATCCGGGATCTCTCCGCTCGTTCAAGTAGCTTCGTGGCGAGCATTCGGGTATTCGCCCTCGGCGCGTCCCGGCGACCTCATGCGCCGAACGCCCGCGGTGTTGCGCCGATCGGCACGGAAAAGGAGAACGAGGCGCCGCAGCCGACGTCGCTGTCGACCCAGAGCCTGCCGCCGAAGTGCTCGATGATCTGGCGGCTGATGTGAAGGCCGAGCCCGCTGCCGTGCGGCTTGTCGGTCAGCTTGTCGCCGACCTGGTGGAACTTGCTGAAGATCTCCACCTGGTGCTCCGGGCTGATTCCCCGGCCGTTGTCCCGCACCTCGACCTCGAGGTTGCCGCTCTTTTCAACGAGCGTGATCTCGATCCGGCCGCAGCTTTCGTCGCAGAACTTCGCGGCGTTCGACAGCAGGTTGAGCATCACCTGGATCATGCGGTCGAGGTCCGCAATGACCGGTGACACGTGGTCCGGCAGGCGGGCGACGACCTCGATGTTCTTCTCCTTGAAGACCTGTCCCATCGCGGTCAGCGTATCGGCGATCACGTCCGTCATGTCGACTGGCGTCTCCGCCCATTCCGCCTTGCCGGATTCGATCTTGGCGAGATCGAGTACCTGGTTGATGAGACGCGTCAGCCGCTCGGTTTCCTTCGTGATGATGCCGAGGAATTTCTTCCGCTGGCCAAGCTCGACGTCCGGGTCGTCGAGCAGGATCTCGGTGAACGCGCGGATCGACGTGAGCGGCGTGCGCAGCTCGTGCGTGACCGTCGAGACGAAGTCGTCCTTCAGCCGGTCGAGCTCCTTCAGTCGCTCGTTCGCTTCCCGCAGCTCGGCCGTCGCCGCCTCGAGCTCGCGCGATTTCTGCTCGAGCCGGTGGCTGTAGACGACCACCTGCGACGCCTCGTCCAGAATGTCGCGCACTTCCTCGATCGTGAGCGTTTCCTCCTTGACGACCGAAGCCACCATGATGCGCGCCGAGGCGCCACCCACCGCGCCCGCAAGCTGGACTTCCACGTAGTGGACGAGCTCGGCGTCGGCGACGAGCGCGGGGTCGGGCCAGGCGAGGCCTCTGCCGCGCGCGTATTCTTCGAACGCTTCGTCGGCGGTGGACGTGCCGAGGAATCGCGCCAGCAGGTTGTAGAGATCGGGGACCGACGCCGTGCCTCGCCAGAAACGTGCGCCGCCGGCTTCGACCGAGTGGCGGAAGACGTCGACGAACACGCTCGCCTGGCGGTGCTCGTCGGCATTGGGCGACGCCGAGAGCGACACGCCGACGTACGCGCCGACGTTCGCGATCATGCTCCAGATCATTGCGTGGCTGATCGAGTCGAGGCCGGCGAGCCCGAACAGCTGGAGGGGCTTCAGGAGGGCGATGCCGAAGGGACCTTCGTCGAGCAGGCTGACGGGCAGCCACCCCGAGCGCGCGATCGCGGGCAGCAACAGCGTGTAGAGCCAGATGCCGAAACCGGCGGAAAGGCCCCACAGCGCGCCGGCGCGAGTTCCGCCTTTCCAGAAAATGCCACCCAGAATCGCGGGGGCGAACTGCGCGACGGCGGCGAACGAGATGAGGCCGATCGACACCAGTGCATAGGCCTCGCCTGCGAGCCGGAAGTACAGATACCCGAGGATCAGTATCAGCACGATCGCGCCGCGCCGGATGCCGAGCAGAAGTCCGGTCAGGTCCGGGCGCTCGTTGAGGCGCAGCCGGCGCAACCGCAGGAGCACCGGCATCACGAGGTCGTTGCACACCATCGTGGAAAGCGCGATCGTCTCGACGATGACCATGCCGGTCGCCGCGGACAGTCCGCCGATGAAGACGAGGAGCGCCAGCAACTCGTGCTTTTCCGCCATCGGTAGCGTGAGCACGAACGTGTCGGCGTCCACGCTGCCGTCGGGAAAGCGCAGCAGTCCCCCGAACGCGATGGGCAGCACGAAGATGTTGATGGCGAGCATGTACAGCGGGAACATCCAGATCGCCTTCGTGAGATGTTTCTCGTCGACGTTCTCGACGACTGCAACCTGGAACTGCCGCGGCAGGAACATGATGGCCAGCATCGACAGAACGGTGAGCCACGCCCAATTCGAGTAGCCGCCGGCAACGCCTTCGAGCGGCGTCATCATCTCGCGCAGCCTGGGCTGCGACGACGCACGCGCGAAGAGGTCGCCGAAGCCGTCGTACATGCCGAACGTGACGAACGCGCCGGCGGCGAGGAATGCGAGCAGCTTCACGAGCGATTCGAAAGCGATCGCCGCGACCATTCCCTGGTGGTGCTCGGCGGCGTCCAGGTGCCGCGTGCCGAACGCGATGGTGAACGCGGCGAGCAGCAGCGCCATCCACAGCGCGGCGTCCTCGCGAATCGACGACGTCCCCGCCTTCGAAGGCATGATGATGTCGGGATACTGGACCAGAATCGAGAAGCTGCTCGACACCGCTTTGAGCTGGAGCGAGATGTAGGGCAGGATCCCGATGACGGCGATCACCGTGACGAGCCCCCCCAGGAGCGCGCTCTTGCCGTAGCGCGACGCGATGAAGTCCGCGAGCGAGGTGATGCGGTTCTGCTTCGAGATCCGCAGAATCTTCCGCAGCACGACCCACCACAGCGCGATCATCAGCGTGGGGCCGATGTAGATCGGCAGGAAGCCGACGCCGTCGCTCGCGGCGCGCCCCACGCTGCCGTAGAACGTCCACGCGGTCGCGTAGACGGCGAGCGACAGACTGTAGACGTACGGGCTCGCGATGACCGAGCGGCCGGCGTCGGCGCGGCCGTCGGCGAAATACGCAATGGCGAACAGCAGGCCGAGGTACGCGACCGAGATGAGAATGATCGTCGTGCCGTGCAGCATGGCGCTTCGCTTCGGCAGGCTTGGGGCAGCCCTAGCGCTTCGACTCCGCGAGCCACGCCATCGTGGCGATCAACGCCGCCCAGGCGATGAACATGTACACGTACAGCACGGGAACGCCGAGCACCGTGCCCGGCACGTTGAAAAGCGCGAGGATCGGGTAGTTGAAGAGCAGCGTGCCGAGGAGGCACAGCGCGACGAAGCGTTGGCCCTTGCTCTGGAAATCGCTCATGGCACCTCCTGTTGGCGGGTGAGTTTAAGCCCGAGGCCGGATCACCGTCACCGTGCACGGCGCGTTGCCGACCACCTCGCGGCCCACGCCGGTGAAGCGCCAGCGAAGGGCACCAGCGCCCGGCGCGCCGATGAGGATGCGCGCGACATCGTTCATCGAGGCATAGTCGACAAGCGCCGCGGCCGGCTTGTCCGATTCCAGCACGTGGTACGTCACGCGTTCCTCCGGCAGCTCGAGTGGCTTGGCCCACGTGCGCAGGTCGACGAGACGCCGGATATGTCGGCCGGTCGCGGAATTCTCTTCGCCCGCGCCGGACAGCGACGCTGCGGGCGGCACCACGGTAATGCAGGCGATGCGGCAGCCGGGATCGGCCGCGATCGCCTCCTTCGCGGCCTCGCGCATCGCGATCCGCAGCGCCTCGTTGGCTTCCTGCGGCGCAAGGGCCACCGCGATGACGCGGCTGGCCGGAGGCTTGAGCAGTGGCGGCGCACACGGCGCAGGCTTGAATCGCGCTGCGCGCAATCGGCGTCGCGCAAGCGTGGCGAGGCCGGCGCGGCGGGTCCGCGCTGCGCGCTCGGTCAGCGGGACGGCGCCAGGCGCGGACAGCGCAACTGCGAGCTCGTGGGCGGAAGCATAGCGGTCCCGAGCATCGACTTCGAGGCAGCGCAGGACGATTTCCTGCAGCCATCCGGGGATCGCAGGCACGAGGGCGCGGGGCGGAACGGGATCGCGATATAGGCGTCCGCGCAGTTCGGCGACGGTCGCAGGACGGCCGAACGGAAGTCGCCCGGTGGCAAGCTCGTAGAGCATGCCGCCGAGCGCGTAGAGGTCGGACCGCGCATCGCACCGCACGCCCGCGATCTGCTCGGGCGCCATGTACACCCAGTTGCCGAGCGGAACGCGCAGCTCTTCCGCCAGGAGGTCCGGATAGTAGCCGTGCCGCGCGAGACCGAAATCGATCAGGACCGCCTCGCCGCTGGCGCGGAACAACACGTTGGTCGGCTTGAGGTCGAGATGGACGACTTCCTGCTGGTGCACGTCGTGCACCGCGAGCGCGATGGCACTGCCGATGCGCGCGACTTCCTCCGGCGGCATGGGCGCGCGGTGCAGCCAGTCGTCGAGCCGCTCGCCGTCGATGTGCTCCATCACGAGATACGGCGTCGTCTCGACGTCGCCGTAGGCGATCAGCGTCGGATGGTGACGGCTCTGCGCCATCGCCCCCAGCACCGTCCGGCAAACCTCGAAGCCGACCACGTTGACGGCCCGTTCGCCGGGGCCGAGGCGCGGGACCTTCATGACAAGGGGAAGCGGGCCCCCGCGCCCGACCAGCCGGAAAATGGTCGCCATGCTGCCGGCGTGGATCAGCTCGCCCAGCTCGAAGCCGTCGATCACGCTGCCTTGTTCCGGCACGACACCCATCACGTCCCTCGCTCGAGACGCAACGCTAGTCGCTCGGGAAGCCCGGCCGCACGAATCTTGCGGACGGCCGACGGATGATCGTACGGGACGCGAAAGAACGTGAGACGCTCGCGATCGGTATCGAACAGCGCATAGCACGCGGCGTTGTTGCCGTCGCGGGGCTGGCCGGCAGAGCCTACGATCGCGAGCCAGCGGTGATGTCGTGCGACGGGGATCGGCATGCCCGCGACGGGCTGGAACGCCATCGGCTTTCTGCTCGCGCCGGTGTAGTAGAGCTTCTGCTCGTGCACGTGGCCGCTGAACACGTAGGTCCCGGCGGCAGCTGCCATGCTTTCCGCCGCTTCGCGCGCTCCGGTGATGTAGATCCATTGCTCCGGCGCCGCCGCGCTCGCATGCACGTACAGTGCGTTGTCGCTCCGGACGGTGAGCGGCAGCGATGCAAGGAACGCGCGATGGCGGTGCTTGAGCTGCGCACGCGTCCATTCGACTGCCGCCAGGGCGCTTCCCGTGAGCGCATCGTCCGCGCGGCCGAGCGCCGCCGCATCGTGGTTGCCCAGCACGGCGATGGCGCCCTCAGACACGTGGCGCTCGATCAGCTCGATGACGGCGACCGGGTCGGCGCCGTACCCGACGAGGTCGCCAAGGAACGCGCGGCGGTCAGCGCCCAGGCCTTCCGCGTGCGCGAGACACGCGGTGATCGCCTCGACGTTGCTGTGGATGTCGGCGAACAGGGCTATTTTCAGGCGGAGCTCGTTTTCTGGATGCGATACCCGACGCCGCGCACCGTTACGATCTCGACGCCAGCGGCTTCCAGCTTGCGCCGGAGCCGATGCACGTAAACTTCGATCGCGTTCGTGCTGACTTCATCGCCCCACTCGCACATGTGGTCGAGAAGCTGCGCCTTGCTCACCATGCGATCGGGGCGCTGCAGCAGCACCTCGAGCAGCACGAGCTCGCGCGCCGAAAGGTCGAGCGGCTCCCCGCGAACCCTCGCGACCCGTCCGATGCGGTCGAACGTGAGGCCGCCGCACTCGACCTGCGACGATGCGGTGCCGGAGCCGCGGCGCGTCAGGGCACGCACGCGCGCTTTGAGCTCCTCCAGGGCGTACGGTTTGGCAAGATAATCGTCGGCGCCGAGATCGAGACCGCGAACGCGGGCCTCGATGCCGTCCTGCGCCGTCAGGATCAGCACGGCCAATCCGGCGCTTCTCGCGCGGAGCCGCTGCAATACTTCGAGACCGCTCATCCGGGGAAGGCCCAAGTCGAGGATCAGGAGATCGAACTCGAAGTTGGCGACCGCGGAGAGGACTTCGGCGCCCGTCGCCACGCGGTCGACCGAATAACCGCACTCGCGCAGGCTTGCGGAAAGACCCTCCGCCAGGACGGGATCATCCTCGGCAATCAGAATGCGCATCCGGCGCGTCCTTAAGTCCGGCCTCGATCGTTGTCGTGCGCGCCTGAACCAGCGAACCCGATTCGAGTGTAGCAAAGGGCCGCATCGGGCGCACGCCCCGCGGACGTCGAATTGGCTACAATCGTGATAAATGGCGGTCACCACACGTTACGCGAAGACGGACAAGGGCCTGGAGGAGATCCGTTCGCGGGGCAAGAATCTGCGCGGACGCCTCCGCACGATGCTGATCCTGATCGACCCGTCGAAGACCGACGCCGAGTTGCGCACGAGCGCGGCGCAGATCGGCGTCGAGCCGGAGTTCCTCGAGACGCTGCTGCGCGACGGCTACGTCGCCCTGGTCGGCGGGATCGACACCGCCGGGTCTGCATCCGGCGAGGCCACTCCTCGCGTCGTCACCCGCGACGAGCTCGCGCGCTTTCGGGCGGCGAAGGCGTTCATCAACGAGACGATCGTGGACGCGCTGGGTGTGCGCGCGTTCCTGTTCACGCTCAAGCTCGAGCGCTGCTCGACGCGCGCCGACCTGACCGCGCTCCTGCCGGACTACGAGAAGGCGATCCGGAAATTCCGCGGCGAAGCGGAGACGAAGCTCCTGGTCGAGCGGGCGCACGAGCTTCTGGCGTAGCCGAGCCAACGATGGCCGAATCCCACACCGCGCGCACCGCCCTCACTGCCCTCTCGCCGCTCGATGGCCGTTATGCCGCGAAGACGGCGCCACTGGCGGCGCATTTCAGCGAATGCGGTCTCGTCCGTGCGCGGGTGCGGGTCGAGGTCGCCTGGCTGCTCGCGCTCGCCGACGAGCCCGGCATTCCGGAAGTCACGCCTTTCAGCGCCGATACCCGCGCCGCGCTCGCGCAGGCCTGCGATGGCTTCTCCATCGACGACGCTGCGCGCATCAAGGCAATCGAGCGCACGACCAATCACGACGTCAAGGCGGTCGAGTACTGGCTGAAGGAGCGCTTCGCCGGTTTGGCCGAGGTGGCGAAGGTCGGCGAGTTCATCCACTTCGCGTGCACGTCGGAGGACATCAACAATCTCGCCTATGGCGTGATGCTCACGAACGCGCGCGCCGAGGTGCTGCTTCCCGCGCTGCGCGGCATTGCCGGCGTCCTGCGCACGCTGGCGCACCACCACGCGGCGGTGCCGATGCTCTCGCGCACGCACGGCCAGCCCGCGACGCCGACGACGCTCGGCAAGGAGATGGCCAACGTCTATGCGCGGCTCGAGCGGCAGATCGCTGCGATCGAGCGCGTGCCGCTCAAGGGCAAGGCGAACGGCGCCGTCGGCAACTACAACGCTCATGTCGTCGCCTATCCCGATGTCGAATGGGAGCGTCTCGCGGCCAGGGTCGTGACGGGGCTTGGGCTGGAATTCAGCCCGTACACGACTCAGATCGAGCCACACGACTACATGGCGGAGCTGTTCGACGCCGTTGCGCGGGCCAACACCGTGCTGATCGATCTCGATCGCGACCTGTGGGGCTACATCGCGCTCGGCTACTTCCGCCAGCGCGTCGAGGAAGGCGAAGTCGGCTCGTCGACGATGCCGCACAAGGTGAATCCGATCGACTTCGAGAACTCCGAGGGCAATCTCGGGCTGGCGAACGCGCTGCTGCGCCACATGGCCGAGAAGCTGCCGGTCTCGCGCTGGCAGCGCGACCTTACCGATTCGACGGTGCTGCGCAACGTCGGCGTGGCGCTCGGCCATACGCTCCTTGGCTATGTATCGCTGTCGCAGGGGCTCGCGCGCCTGGGGGTGGACGAGGCGCGCCTCGCAGCCGACCTCGACACGAACTGGGAAGTGCTGGCGGAGCCGATCCAGACGATGATGCGTCGCTACGGCGTGCCCAATCCTTACGAGCAGCTGAAGGCGCTGACGCGCGGGGTGACCGGCATGACGCGCGACAGCCTGCACGCGTTTATCGACAACCTCGCGATTCCCGGCGACGCGAAGGCGCGGTTGCTGGCGTTGACGCCGGCGACGTACATCGGCAAGGCCGCCGAGCTCGCGAAGCGCGTCTAGAGGAGCGCCCGTCCCGAAACCCGTCTAGACGACCGCCGACTTGGAGCGCGCGGATTCCTTTTGCGCGCGCCGCTCCTTGAGGTACGCGGTCACCACCGGGATCAGCGAGACGACGATGATCCCGAGGACGATCTTCTCGAGGTTGTCCTTGACCCAGGGCACGTTGCCGAACAGATAGCCGGCGTAGCACAGCGATGCGATCCACGCGACGCCGCCGATCACATTGAACGACAGGAACCGGCGATAACTCATCCCGGCCACGCCGGCGAGGAACGGCGCGAACGTCCGGATGATTGGAACGAAGCGGGCGACGATGATGGTGAAGCCGCCGTAGCGGTCGTAGAAAGCCTGCGTCCGGCGCAGGTGCTCCTGCTTGAACCAGCGCGAATCCGGCTTATCGAAGACGCGCGGCCCGATGTAGTGGCCAATCGAGTAGTTGACCGTGTCGCCGAGTATCGCAGCCGCGGTGAGGATCAGGACGAGCACGTGGATGTCGAGCTCTGCCGAGGCCACCACGGTACCGGCGATGAACAGGATCGAGTCGCCCGGCAGAAACGGGAATACGACGAGCCCCGTCTCGGCGAAGATTACGAGGAACAGCAGCAGGTAAAGCCAGTGCCCGTAGTCGGCGGCAAAATGCGCGAGCGTCTGGTCGAGGGCCAGCAGTGAGTAGATGAGCGCCGTCATGGAAACATGGAGATAGGGGCAGAGACGAGTTGAGCCGGGGCGTCAGGCCCTGTTTGATGGCTCTGCCCTGGTTTACGGCAGGATCTTCTCGCCTTCGAGGCCCTCGCGCTTCTTCTCGGGCTTGACGAGATCCTCGCGCGACACGCCCATCCACATGACGAGCGGCGCCATGACGAGCACCGACGAATAGATGCCGAAGCAGATGCCGATCGTCAGCGCCAGCGCGAAGTAGTGCAGCGTCTCGCCGCCGAAGAACAGGATCGACAGCACCATCATCAGCGTCAGGCCGTGGGTGATGATCGTACGTGAGATGGTCTTCGTAATGGCGTCGTCGATGACGTGCGTGACCGTGGCCTTGCGCATCTTGCGGAAGTTCTCGCGGATCCGGTCGGCGATGACGACTGACTCGTTCACCGAGTAGCCGAGCACCGCGAGCACCGCGGCGAGCACCGGAAGCGAGAACTCCCACTGGAACAGCGCGAAGAAGCCCAGGATGATGATGACGTCGTGCAGGTTCGCGATGATCGCCGCGACCGCGAACCGCCATTCGAAGCGCATTGCGAGATAGCCGACGATGCCGAGCGACACGAGCAGCAGCGCGAGCGCGCCGTTCTCGTAGAGCTCCTTGCCGACCTGGGGCCCGACGAACTCGACGCGGTCCTGCCGGGCGCTCGGGTCGTCGGCGCGCAGCGCACCCATCACGCGCTCGGAAAGCTGCGCGCTGGACACGCCGGGCTTGAGCGGCAGCCGGATGAGCGCGGTGTCGGAGCGGCCGAAGCTCTGTGCCGCGTATTCGCCGATGCTGAGCGTGTCGATCGCCGTGCGGACGCGGTTGAAATCCACCGCATGGCCGTACGTGACCTCGATCAGCGTGCCGCCGCGGAAGTCGACGCCCAGGTTCAACCCGCGGAAAGCGAGGAAGATCACGGCGAGCACGAACGTGACGAGGGAGATCACGTTGAACGTGAGCGCGAACCGCATGAACGGGATGTCGCGCTGGATGCGGAAGAATTCCATTGGCGGGTCTCGGGCTAAGGCTCGGGTGGCGCTTACTTGCGTTTTACTTGGCGGGGACGGAGGCGCCCGGCGCCGGCTTCCACACTTGCCCGATCGAGATGCCGGTCAGGTGCTTGCGGCCGCCGTAGATCAGGTTGACGATCCCGCGCGAGACAAAGACCGCCGAGAACATGGACGTCATGATGCCGAGGCAGTGGACGACGGCGAAACCCCGCACCGGCCCGGTGCCGAAGATCAGGAGCGCAATACCGGCGATGAGAGTCGTCACGTTTGAGTCGAGGATCGTACCGAACGCGCGCTCGTAGCCGGCGGTGAGCGCCGCGTGCGGCGTCGCGCCCCAGCGCAGCTCCTCGCGGATGCGCTCGTTGATCAGCACATTTGAGTCGATCGCCATGCCGAGCGTGAGTGCGATAGCTGCGATGCCGGGCAAGGTGAGCGTCGCCTGCAGCATGGACAGCAGCGCCACCAGCAGCATCAGGTTGACCGAGAGCGCAATCGCCGAGATGAGTCCCATCAGCAGGTAGTAGGCGCACATGAAGACCACGAGCACGATGAAGCCGTAGAACACCGAGTTGAAGCCCTTGTCGATGTTCTCCTTGCCGAGCGACGGTCCGACGGTGCGCTCCTCGACGATCTCCATCGGCGCGGCCAGCGCGCCGGCGCGCATCAGCAGCGCGATGTCGTTGGCTTCGCGGGTGTTCATCCGGCCGCTGATCTGCACGCGTCCGCCGCCGATCTCCTCGCGGATAACGGGCGCCGTGATGACCTCCGCCTTGCCTTTCTCGACGAGGACGATCGCCATCCGCTTGCCCACGTTCTCGCGCGTGACTTCCTTGAAGATGCGTGCGCCGGTGCCGTCCAGGCTCACGTGCACGGCCGGCTCGTTGCTGCGCTGGTCGAAGCCGGGCTGCGCATCGTTGATCCGGTCGCCCGTCAGCACGACCTGGCGGCGGACGAGAACGGGTCCGCCTGAGCGCTCGGTGAAGAGATCGCTGCCGAGCGGCGGCTGGCCGGCGATCGCCGCCTCGACCGCGCCGGGCTCGTCGTTGACCATCCGGATCTCGAGCGTCGCGGTGCGGCCCAGGATGTCCTTGGCGCGCGCCGTATCCTGCACGCCCGGAAGCTGCACGACGACGCGGTCGGCACCCTGCTGCTGGACGATCGGCTCGGCAACGCCGAGCTCGTTGACCCGGTTGCGCAGGATCGTGATGTTCTGCTGTACCGCGCCGTCCTGGATTTTCTTCTGCGCCTCCGGCTTCAAGCTGTAGACCAGGCGGAACTCGCCCGGCGCTTCCATCTCGCGCACCGCGAGATCCGGAAAGGACTTCTCGATCTCGGCGCGGGCCTTGTTGCGCTCCGACTCGTCGCGAAAGCGGACGACGACGTTCGTCGCTTCGCGCCCCACGCCGGCGTACTGGACCTTCTTCTCCCGCAGCAGCGACCGGATGTCGGTCGTGTAGCGGTCGGCCGCCTTGTCGAGCGCGGCCTTCATGTCGACCTGCAGCAGAAAGTGGACGCCGCCGCGAAGGTCGAGGCCGAGATACATCGGCAGCGCGCCGATCGCCGCGAGCCACCGCGGAGACGCGGACACTAGATTCAGCGCGACGATGTAGTTGTCGCCGAGCTTCGTCTGCAGCGCATCCTTCGCCTTGAGCTGCGTGTCGGGGTCGTCGAAGCGGAGCTTGATGCCCGTCGCGTCGAGCACCGCTCCGCGATAGGGAATCGAGGCGCTCTTGAGGGTGTCCTCGACCGTGCCGAGGAGTGCGCTGTCGACCTTGACCGTCGCCTTCGACGACGACACCTGGACCGCGGGAACCTCGGGAAAGAAATTCGGGATCGTGAAGACAATGCCGGTGAGGAGTGCGACGGCGATGATCACGTACTTCCAGATCGGATAGCGGTTCACGGTCAGAGCGCCTTCATCGTGCCCTTCGGCAGCAGCTGGGCAACCGCGCCGCGCTGGACCACGATCTCGGTGCCGCTCGCGATCTCGATTGTCAGGTACTGGTCGCCGAGCTTCGAGATCTTGCCGAGCACGCCGCCCGCGGTGACGATCTCGTCGCCCTTTTGCAGCGCCTCGAGCATGGCGCGGGCTTCCTTCGCTTTTTTCTGCTGCGGGCGAATGAGCAGGAAGTAGAACACCACGAAGATGGCGATCATCGGCAGGAACGCCATCAGATCGCCGCCGAAGGGCGAGGAAGCGGCTGCGGGCGCGCTCTGGGCGTGCGCATCAGCGATCATGAGGTCGATCAGCACGTTCTTGTCCTCCGAAACTAGGGGGCTTCCCGGGCATCCTGGTCCGGCATCGGAAGGCGTCGCCCTCATCCGTCATCGGATGTCCTGACTGGCATCGGTCGGGCGCCGGCCCGGGTGCGAGCCGGGGGAAGTGTGGCTAACCCGTCATTCTACCACGCAGGAGCGATCGCGCCTGAACCGCAGCGTCCACGCGTCGAGCGTCTGCGCGCGGATCGCCGCGCGCAGCTCGCGGCCGAGACGAAGGTAGTAATGGAGGTTGTGAAGCGTGTTGAGGGAGGCGCCCAGAATCTCGTTCACTTTTTGCAAATGATGGAGATAGGCGCGGGTGAAGTTCGCGCACGTGTAGCAATCGCAGGTCGCATCGAGTGGACGAGTGTCGCTGCGATGCTTCGCATTGCGGATCCGGACATCGCCGTACCGCGTGAAGAGGTGACCATTGCGGGCGTTGCGCGTCGGCAGCACGCAATCGAACATGTCGACGCCCGCGACGACGCCCGCGACGATGTCCTCCGGCGTGCCGACGCCCATCAGGTAGCGCGGGCGGTCGGCCGGCAGGCGCTGCGCGGTGTGCTCGATCACGGCGAGCATCTCGTCCTTGGGCTCGCCGACGGACATGCCGCCTATCGCGTAACCGTCGAACCCGATCCCGGCAAGGCCCCCGAGCGATGCATCGCGAAGATCGTTGTGCATGCCGCCCTGGACGATTCCGAACAGCGCGTGCGGATTGGCGAGCCGGTCGAATTCGATCCGCGACCGCTTCGCCCAGCGCAGCGACAACTCCATCGATTGCGCGGCCTGATCGTGCGTCGCCGGGTACGGCGTGCACTCGTCGAACACCATGACGATGTCCGAGTCGAGCGCGCGCTGGACCTGCATCGAGATCTCGGGCGTCAGCAGCAAGCGGTCGCCGTTGACGGGCGAGGCGAACGTGACGCCGTCCTCGCGCACCTTGCGCAGCGCGCCCAGGCTCCAGACCTGGAAGCCGCCGGAGTCGGTGAGGATCGGGCGTTGCCAGCCCATGAAGCGATGCAGCCCGTTGTGGGCCGCGATCACCTCGGCGCCGGGACGCAGCCACAGGTGGAACGTGTTGCCGAGAACGATCTGTGCGCCCAATCCCGCGAGCTCGCGCGGGGCAACGGCCTTGACGGTGCCGTACGTGCCGACGGGCATGAAGACGGGCGTTTCGATCGCGCCGTGCCCGGTCTCGAGCCGGCCGGCGCGCGCGCGACCGCATGTGGCCTCGAGCGTGAATTGCATCGCGGCGATTCTACCAGCGGGGTCCCGCTCAATCGCCGTCGGCAGCGCGCGTGAGCAGCATCGCGTCGCCGTAACTGTAGAAGCGATAGCGGTGGGTGATCGCGTGCGCGTAAGCGGCGCGAATGTTGGCGTAGCCGGCGAATGCCGCGACGAGCATCAGCAGCGTCGATCTCGGCAAATGAAAATTCGTGAGCAGGCGGTCGACGACGCGGATCCGGTAGCCGGGCGTGATGAAAAGCCGCGTCTCGCCTTCGCTCGCGCGAACGCGACCTGAATCGTCTGCAGCGGACTCGAGCGCCCGCAAACTCGTCGTGCCGATCGCGATCACGTTGCCGCCGCGCTCACGTGCGCCCTCGATCGCTGCGGCGGTCTCCGCGGGAATGCGATAACGCTCGGCATGCATGCGATGAGCGGACAGGTCTTCGGTCTCGACCGGCTGAAACGTTCCGGCGCCGACGTGCAACGTGACGAACGCCGTCGCGATCCCCGTGGCCGCCAGCTTAGCGAGCATCTCGTCGTCGAAGTGCAGTCCGGCAGTCGGCGCCGCGGCGGCCCCCGCATGTCGCGCGTACACCGTCTGGTAGCGCGACGCATCGGCCGCCTGCGGTGCGCGCGTAATGTACGGCGGCAGCGGTACTTCGCCATGGCGGTCGAGATAATCGAGGAGCGGCCCGGTGCCGGCGAGCTTGAGATGGAAGTACCGCCCGTCGCGCGCGACCACGCTCGCGTGCGCTTCGCCAGGCAGGAGCAGCGTGCCGCCCGGTTTCGGAGGGTGGCTCGCGCGGAGCTGAAACAACCCTTCGTCGCTGGAGAGCGCACGCTCGAGCAGGAGCTCGACGCGTCCGCCGGTTGGCCGGCGCGCGTACAGACGCGCCTTGATCACACGCGTGTCGTTGAACACCACAACATCGCGGTGGTCTACAAGGCGCGGAAAATCGGAGAACGCAACGTCTTCGCACGCACGCCCGTCGACGTGCAGCAGCCTGCTGTCGCTGCGCCTTACAGCGGGCGTCTGCGCGATGAGCTCGGGCGGAAGGTCGTAATCGAAATCGGAGAGCGTGAGAGCACGCATGCGGAGGATCGGGGCTCAGGCGAAACCGTTCGTGGATGAAAGCGCGCGAAACACGCGAACGCTCGACGGCCGGGGTGGCTTCGAACGGTGCGAACGCACTCCAATTGTCGAGTGAATTTACAGCGCCGTGACGGCGCACTGGCGAAGGTTTCCTAAGTTTTTGTTTGGACAGTGTAAATAGACACGGGCCTCGTTCTTGCTATTAATGTGTTGGGCGAATCGTTTGCAAGCAAACGCGTTTCAAGGGCACGCGGCTGCAGGCATCGGTTCCTCGCGACGCCTAGGAGGACGAGTCAAGGCGCCGCGTGCGGTGGCACTTCCTGTAACTCCTCTGGCAAGACTCCAAACC
>Ga0207701_10002338_pt1 | contig 19680 bp, 11 predicted proteins | sample KBSSwiSSwithPhiX_FD_184294 | JGI IMG/M metagenome (GOLD analysis project Ga0207701, IMG submission 184294) | Switchgrass rhizosphere bulk soil microbial communities from Kellogg Biological Station, Michigan, USA, with PhiX - S5 (SPAdes) (version 2) | ecosystem: Environmental > Terrestrial >... | reverse complement strand
GCCCGATGAGAACAGCGGTGCGGCGGTCTTTCTCGACCCACGCCACGCCGCTCGCCGGCGCGAGCCAGCATGCGAACTGCGGAGACAGGAGCGCCGACATGACGAGGAGCGTGCTTATGCCGCCGGCCCACCCGGCGCCCACACGCCTGACTCGCGCGCCGCGCCACACGATCCACAGGCAAGGGACCACCCCGAGCACGAAGAGCAGAACGGAAATCGGGCCACTCGTCGTACCAACCCGCCAGGCCCCCATCTCGAGGCGCAGCGAGCTCTGATCGAACAGCATCCAGATGCCGCCCACGGTGCTCTCGACTTCATAGCCGCGCGCGCCGCGAAACGTGAGCACCTGATAGAGGCCGGACGGTCCGGCCACCCACAGCCAGCCCGCGAGAACGACCATGCCGGCCGCGAACGCCGTGGCGATGGCTGGGGTGCGTCCGCGCGTGGGCGACGGCACCAGCAGGAGCGGGAGGAACGCAAACGGCCAGAGCTTGTATGCGGCGCCGGCGACGAAACTCATCGCCGCCAGGTTTCGACGCTCGCGGCTCCACGCCGCGACGCCAAGGGTCGCGAAGGCGGTGGACCACAGGTCCATCCTCAGGAAGAACAGATCGACCAGCGGGATCATGACGAACGCATAACACGCGGCTGCCGGGATGCCCCAGCCCCAGGCCAGCAGGCCGGCGATCGCCAGGTCGGCGGCGAAGTTGATCAGGACCAGGATGAGACAGAATCGTTCGAAATTGCCCGCCATCGGGGCGAGTGCGCGAAAGGTCACCAGGGCCGCGACCGGGAACTCGACGGGAAAGTCCTTATAGGGACGCCCCGGCCTCGTGCCGATGTTGTAGTAATTGTCGAAGTCGGCGTCCTTCACCGTGCTGTGGGAGACGGCGACGACTGCAATCGGCACATGGACGGCGAGCGAGGCCAGGAGCAGCCAACCGGCGAGGCCAGAGCGTAACCGGGAGGGTAGCGAGAAGGTCATGCTAGCGAGCGCCGGCCGTCTTTGACGGTGTGCCCCAGCGATGGGGCGACGCAGGGTCCCCTTCGAGCAGCTCGTTCGCAACCGCGAGCACCTCTTCGGGAGCCATCGATTTCAGGCACACATTGTTGCCGTCGCACGGCGACCGGCGGTGATTGTAGGCCGTGAGGCACGGCGAGCACGACAGCGGCTTGTGGAGGTTGACCGCCCGAGCCGAGAGGCTGCCGTAGAGCACCGGCGTCTCCGGGCCGAACAGCACGATCGACGCAATGGGCGTGAGCGACGCAACGTGTCCCGTGCCGCCGTCGTTCGTGATGAGCAGAACGCCGAGGTGCAGGAGCACCGCAACGTCGCGCACCGTCTCGGTGAAGCCGGTCAGATCGACGCAGGCCGTGTTGTTGCACTCGCGTTGAATGGTCTGCGCCAGCTCGCGATCGGCTGCCACGCCAATGATGGCCACCGCATAATCCCGGCCGATCAAGTCCTTTGCAACAGCGCTGAAAGACGCCAACGGCCAGGCGCGGATCGGCAGCAGGCCCGCGCCCGGGCACAGGAACACGAGGCGGCGGCCGGCGATCGACGGATGACGCCGAAAGAGCCCGTCGCGAGCTGTCTCGAGCTCGCCCGGGCGGAGCATCACCGGCGGCAGCCGCAGAGGCGTCGGGCTCACGAGGCGTTTCGCGGTTGGCACGTCGGTCGATCCGATGGCGTCGGCGAGCGTGACGAACTGCTGCGCGATGTGCTGGTGAGTGTTGTAGAGAACGGGTCTGTTCATGGCATCGCCACGGTAGAGACCCTCTTGAGTGAATCGATGAAAACCGACTCGGATCTTCGCGCCGCTCAGGCCAGCCAGAATGGCGCTCACGCGGGCGAACAGCTCCAGGTCCAGCACGGCATCGAGCCGGAGGGCGCGCATGCGTCGCACGGCGCGGACGCCGTCGGTTGCCAGTGCGGTCAGCGATCCGCTTCGGATCGTGATCACACGTTCAGCCGGAACCTCGTCGAGCAGGTCGAGCACCGCGTCGTTCTTTTCGGAACAGAGCAGGTAGAAGGTCGCCGACGGATGGTTTTGTCGAAGCCGGTCGAACATCGGACGTGTCAGGACGAGCGCCCCCATCTCTGACAACACGATGATCAGAATGCGCTGCACGTCGCCCGGCACCGTTTCGGTGCGACGCAGACGATGCAGGATGGTGACGAGCCAGCACAGAGGTGCGCCGACCACGCGATCGAGCCAGCGTTGACGATTGATATTCAAAAAGCCTGAAAGAGCCCCCGAGGTTTTCGCCAACCGGATGTCCCCGTGCAGCCGGATGCTAGCACGGTTGTTCAGACGACCGCGATCCGCCCGGGGTTCGAACTCTAGTCACCGACCCTGCGCAGTACGGCTGTCACCAGATTCGGTTGCGGCGCCATCACGATGTCGTTCACCAGGTTGCCCTGATCGACGATGACGAACGCGGTGTCGATGGGAGGTGCGCCGGGAATCATGAGGGTGGACGTGCCCGAGCAGTCCGCATTCACGGTGTACATCCCGGTTGACAGGACATTGGTCGTCGCACCGGTCACCGTTCCATGCGAGTTGTCGACCTGTTCGAAGTTGCCGCGTCCATCGTAGGTCCGGATGGCGGTGCCGATGAATGACTCGGTCACGCCCGGTCCGAGCGCCCGCACGCCGGAAACCACGACGCCGTAGTCGCCTCGAAGCGTTCGGTTGCTGCACCCTCGCCGGACATCCTGGTTGGCGGACAGGGTCCGCTGGAACGTCGACGCGACCATTGTGGCGGCGCCCGAAACCAGCGCGACGAAGATCGCCAGGCGCACGAAGGGCACGCGGCTCAAATGGCTGAGACGATCGATCATGAAGTCCTCCTTGACTGTTCGCACAAGCGCGACGCGTGGTCATCGTGCCGGGGACGCTCCGGCTGCGCTATGGATAGAAGCTGAAGATTTTCTGACTTTTGGAACTGGCGAAGGCAGAGGAGTTATGGCACCGTAGCCCCTTTCAAAGACTCCATGAGGCCGCCGCCAATCCGCCAGGTGTTTCGATTCGCAGACTTCGAGCTCGATGTGCGGGGCTACGAGCTGCGGCGCGGCGGCCAGCCGATTCGGCTCGAGCGCCAGCCGATGGACTTGCTGATCCTGCTCGTTGAGCGAAGCCGGGAGCTGGTGACACGAGAGCACATCGTCGCGCGGCTGTGGGGCGATGACGTGTTCGTCGACGTGGAGACGAGCGTCAATACCGCGATCAGAAAGATCCGGCGGGCCCTGAACGGTTCGCCCGGAGGTGCCGACTTCGTCGAAACCGTGTCCGGCAAAGGCTATCGCTTCGCCGCGGACGTGACGGTGTCAACAGTGGACGCCGACCGTCCCGCGGTGATGCTGGCGGTGTTGCCGTTCGTCAACCTGAGTCCGGACGCCGATTGCGAGTACCTCGCCGATGGACTTACCGAGGACACGATTGCTTCGCTCAGCCAGATCGACCCCTCGCATCTGCGCGTTATCGGACGCACGTCTGCGATGGCCTACAAACGGGCCAACCGGTCGCTCGCGTCGATCGGCGCGGAGCTGAACGCCCAGTTCATCGTCGAGGGTTCGATCCGGAGCGAGGATGACGCCTTGCGAATTCGCTGCACGCTCAACCGGGTGCGTGACCAGGTCCAGCTCTGGTCCGCGTCGTACGATCGATCGATGAGCGGCCTGGTCAGCGTGTCACGCGAGGTGAGCCTCGCCCTCGCAGACCAGATTCACCTGCAGATGTCCCCCGAGGGCATGGCGGCGGTCGCTGCGCGCCAGAGTCACGATGCGGCCGCCTACGACGCATATCTGCGAGGTCGCCGCTTCTGGAACCAGCTCACGCCCGCGACCACCCGGAAGGCCATCGAGTACTACACGCGTGCGACCGAGATCGACCAGAACTACGCATTGGCATGGGCCGGCCTTGCAGAAGCGTACGCGTCGGCGCCGATCAATGGCGATGCCGACCCGTTGCTGATGTGGCCGCTGGCACGTGACGCCGCCGACAAGGCGATGGCAGCCAACGCGAAGTTGTGCGATGCGCAGCACGTGCACGGCCAGGTGAACTGGTTCTTCGAGTGGGACTGGCTGGCCGCGGTGGCTGCCTTCCGCCGCGCCATCACCCTCGACCCCAGCAGCGCCTGGTCGTCCAGCATGTTGGGACACGTCCTCTCCCAGTTGGGTCGTCACGAGGAGGGCCGGCTGATGATGGACCGCGCCTGCGCGCTGGAGCCGATGTCGCCGCTTCACTTCGCGATGTCATCGCAGGTGGCCTTCCAGGCAGGCGATTTCGCCGCCGCCCGGCACCTGGCGCGGCGGGCGATCGTGATCGACCCCGAATTCTGGGTCGGCTACATGATGCTCGGTCAGGCCTGCGAACAGCGTGGTGAGGTGGACGTGGCACTCGACGCGCTGGTGACGGCCACACGGTTGTCCGACGGCAACAGCAAGCCGGTGGCGTTGAGGGGCTATATCCTCGCGAGACATGGCCAGGCGGCCGCGGCGCGGGAGGTCCTCACCATGCTCGAGGAGCTCTCGCGCGTTCGATACGTGCCGCCGTTCGCCATGGCACTGGTGCACGCGGGCCTCGGCGAAGACACTCAGGTGTTCGATCGCCTCGACGCCGCGTATGCCGTCCGCGACGTTCACCTCGCGTTCCTCACTGTCGATACCAAGTGGGACCACTATCGTTCCGCGCCCCGGTTCAGGGACTTGCTCGCGCGCTGCGGGTTCATGGAGGCTCGCCTGCCAGATTCGGTCGTGCTGGCAACGAGCGAAAGCGAGTTGTCGCATCACCCCGAAACAGGCCGGGCAGCGAACGACTGAGCGTCGGCGAAGGAGTTGGTGGGTGTCAGGGACGGAATCCGCAACTACCTGATTACAGCCGCCTGAACACGACTCCACGCAACGATCGATCTGCGCGGCGTTAGCGCGCAGGCTCGCTCACTCGCGCATGACAGCGTGCCGGACGAGGCGGCCGGCACCAATCGGGCGACGATCGACGAGGGCACGAACTAGAGCGACGCACTTCTCGTAGCGGCGCCCCCGAGCGGCCCACCGGCAGCGCCATGCCGACGGCGAGCAGCGCGCGGACGCCGGCGGCTGGAACATCAGCGCAGGCTCTCATCGCCCTCGGCGACGCAAAACCCCGTGGTCGAGGGCGTTAATCCTCTGCGCCGAACGGGCAAGACCTCGTCGGACGAGCAACGGCCACGAATCTGGAACTCGCAGCGGCCAAATCGTCACGCAGGTAAGATTCTGGTCGGTTTCCTGTAACGACGGCGCCGGCTGGAGCGTATCTGGCAGTGAGCCAACGAACAGGACAAAACCTGGGGGCGGCTCGCACAGGCTTTTGAGTGGATGCCGGAACCAGCTCAGGGGTTCTACACAATTACACGTGCTCGAGCCAGGGCTCGATGCCATGCAGAGTTGATACATGATGACCCCAGCGAAACCCGCGCAGGCAGCACTTGCGCTATTCGTGCTGCTCGCTATCGGGTCGGGCACCGGCCTCTTCGCCCAGACCATGGCCACGCTCGCCGGTTCCGTGGTGGACGCCTCCGGCCGCGTCTTGACGGGCGTTCAAGTCACCCTTCATCACCCGGCGACCGGCTCGACGCGCACGGTAGTCACCGAAAACGACGGCCGATTCGTGGTCGCCGGTCTCACAGCCGGCCAGTACCAGCTGCGCGCCGAGCTGTCGGGGTTCCGTCCCGCGTCGAGAACAGACATCATCGTGACGGTCGGCGAGATCGCGTCGCTGCCCGTGATCACGCTCGAAGTGGGAGGCATCGAAGAGGCAGTCACCGTGACGAGCAGCGCCTCGCTCGTCAACACGCAAACCTCCGAACTGAGCTATCTCGTAAATGAGCAGGCGATCTCGACGCTGCCGCTGAATGGCCGCAACTACACCGACCTGACCCTGCTGCAACCGGGCGTCATTGCCTACCCCTCGCGCGACGGCGGATCAGTCGTGGCTCATGGTCTCGGCATGAGCGTGAACGGCCAGGACTACCGGTCGAACGTGTACCTTCTGGACGGCACGCTGTTGAACGACTTCACGAATGGCCCGGCGGGCAGCGCGGCTGGCACGGCGCTCGGCGTGGAGTCGATTCAGGAGTTTCGCGTCGAAGCCAACGCCTACAGCGCCGAGTACGGCCGGAACTTCGGCGGCCAGATCAACGTGCTCACCAAGTCGGGCACGAACGCGCTGCGCGGCAGCGCTTACGAGTTCCACCGGAACGACGCGCTCGACGCGCCGAACTACTTCGACGTTGCCGGCAAGCCCGATTTCACGCGCAACCAGTTCGGCGGCGCGTTCGGCGGTCCGCTCGTCAAGGATCGGCTGTTCTACTTCGTCGGGTACGAAGCGCTGCGCGAGAACCTGGGCAAGACGATTTCCAGCTTCGTTCCCGATGACAACGCGCGCGCGGGCCTCCTGCCTGACGGCCCCGTCACAATCAGCGAGGCGATGCGTCCGTACCTGAACGAAATTCCCCGCGCCAACGGTGCCGCGATCGGCTCCGGGCTCGCCACGCACACGTTCAACTTCGACCAGACGGTCGATCAGAACTTCTTCCAGGGCCGGCTGGATCACCGGATCGGTCCGTCGCACCAGCTCTTTGCGCGGTACACCTACGACGATGTGAAGCAGCAGCTGCCGACCGACTACCCGCAGTTCCCGCGCTCGTTCATTTCGACCAACCAGTTCGCCACCTTTGAGTATCGCAACGTGCTGTCGGCCCGCACGTTCCAGACGGCGCGCTTCGGCTACAGCCGGACCCGCATCGGGCAGAACGTCGAGGCGAATCTCGCGTCGCCGCTCCCGCCGTTCGTCGAAGGGCGCGAGCTCGTCGGCGACATCGACATCGGCGGGATGCAGCGATTCGGTCCGCAGAGCTCCGCGAACCTTCGCCTGGCCCAGAACGTCTACAGCGGCCAGTACGATCTGACGCACTCACGTGGCGCGCACCTGATCAAGGCTGGGGCGATGGCCGAGCATTACCGCGACTTCATGAGCAACCCGACGTTCAGCCTCGGCATCTACACCTTCGCGAACGTCCGCGCGTTTCTCGAAAACCGGGCGACGCGGTTTGTCGGTCTCGGCCCGTCCGGCGACATCCATCGCGATTGGCCGTGGACGTTCTTCGCCGCCTACGTGCAGGACAACTACCAGCTCATGCCGCGAGTCTCTTTGAATGCCGGCCTGCGCTACGAAGGGACCACGATGCCGGTGGACGAGCTCGGGCGCGACTCGGCGCTCGTCAATCTGACCGACCCTGCCCCGACGGTCGGCCCGCTCTATGAGAATCCGTCCACCTTCAACCTGTCGCCTCGCGTCGGCGCGGCGTGGGACGTGCTCGGCGACGGCTCGACATCGGTACGTGGCGGTTACGGGATGTACTTCAACACCAACAACCAGCAGAACCTGATCGTCACGGTCACCAACCCGCCGGTGACGCCGCGGTTCGTGATCGCCAACCCGGCCTTCCCGGTACCGCCCTTCGATCGCGGCGTCGGCAACACGATTCGTCCGGTTCAATGGGAGCTCGAGGTCCCGCGGCTGCACATGTGGAACGTGAACGTGCAGCGGCTGCTTCCGGCCAACCTGACCGCCACGATCGGCTACGCCGGATCGCGCGGCAAGCATCTCTTCCGCAACAGCGACGTGAACATCCCGACGCCGACGACCACGGCGGACGGCCGCTTCTTCTTTGCCGCGGGCCTGCCGCGCCCGAACCGCAACTTCGGCACGATCGAGTTGAAGAGCAGCGACGGCGACAGCTGGTACGAGGCAATGATTCTCGAGGTGCGCCGCAACTGGAGCCGGGGCTTCTCGGTGCAGTCGTCGTACACGCTTTCGAGCAGCGAGGATACGACGCAGGCATCGACGTTCTTTTCGGATGCGACCAACGGGACGACGGTCGCCTTCCCGGAATTCGACCCCGACTACAACAAGGGACCGTCCGACTGGGACGCGCGCCACAACTGGGTGATCAACGCGATCTGGGACGTCCCGTTCGCGCGCGGGACGACCGGAGTGACGCACGCGCTGCTCGACGGCTGGCAGCTGAGCGGCATCAGCACGATGCGGAGCGGGCAGCCGCTGACGGTGTTCGTGCAGAACAACTGGTCCCGTTCGCAGTGGTCGCCGTCGATTGCGCCCACGACCGGCCTCGACCGCCCGGATCTCGTGGCCGGTCGCTCGGCCGAAAGCGCGGTAATCGGGCGTCCGGATCAGTGGTTCGATCCAACCGCGTTCGCGCTGCAGCCCCAGGGCACGCTCGGCAACAGCACGCGCGGCGCGTTCCGCGGTCCGGGCCTCTGGAGCGTCGACGTCGCCGCAAACAAGCGCGTGCCGCTGAGGGCCTCCGCGCGGCTCGAGCTGCGGATCGAGGTGTTCAACATCTTCAATCGCGCCAATTTCGGCAACCCGACGCTCATCGCGTTTGCCGGGGCGGCCGCCAACGAGGCACCGCTCGCAAGCTTCGGACGCATCCGCTCGACCGTCACATCCGCCCGGCAGCTGCAGCTCGGCGCCAGGCTGACCTTCTAACCGTTTCACGCTTTCGAGGTATCTCATGGCCGCACGCTTGCGAAGCATCACGCTCGCCCTCGTTCTCGTAACGGCATCGGCGACGCTCGACGCGCAGCGTCCATCGTCGGACTGGACGCAGTATCGCGGTCCGGGACGCGACGGCGCCGCGACCACCTTCACCGTGCCGGCCGCATGGCCCGATACCCTCGTCAAGAAGTGGACGATTGAAGTCGGCACCGGTTACGCGACGCCGATCGTCGTCGGCACTCGCGTCTACGTCTTCTCGCGGCGCGGCGACAACGAGGGGATGAGTGCGCACGACGCCGCCAGTGGGCGCGAACTGTGGCGCCAGGGATATCCGGCGCCGTTCACCATGAATAGCGCGGCAACGCGTCACAACCAGGGACCAAAGTCGACACCGGTGTACGTCGATGGACGGCTGCTCTCGATCGGCATGACGGGCATCGTGACGGCGTGGGACGGCGAATCGGGACGGCAGCTCTGGCAGAAGCCCGGCTCGCAGCCAGTGCCGCTGTACACCACCCACGCGTTCTCGCCGGTCATCGACGGCAGCAACGTCATCTTTCATGTCGGCGGACACGACAAGGGCGCGCTGACGGCGTTCGACATCGCGACCGGCGCCACGCGATGGAGCTGGACCGGCGACGGTCCAGGCTACGGTTCGCCGATCGTGGCCACGATTGGTGGTACGCGGCAGATCATCACGATCACGCAGTCGAAGGTCGTCGGCGTGGATGCCACGAGCGGCGCCCTGCTCTGGGAGCGGCCGTTCCCGAGCCAGGTGCAGACCAACTCGAACACGCCGATCCTCTACGGTCAGACGATCATCGTCTCGGGCAACGGCGGGCCGACCGTCGCATTCACCGCGGCAAGGGACGGTGCGCGGTGGACGACCACGACCGTGTGGGAAAACGCCGATGTTCCGCTGCGCCTCACCAACCTGTCGCTCGCTGGCGACGTGCTCTTCGGCCTCACCAATCGCAACGCCGGGCAGTACTTTGCGATCGACGCGAAGACGGGCAAGTCGCTGTGGGTCTCACCCGGACGTCAGACCAGCAACGCCGCGATCGCGCGAGCCGGCGAATATCTCTTCAGCCTCGAGGACGACGGCGACCTGGTGGTGCTGAAGAACAGTGCGAGTGCGTTCGAGGTGGTGAAGAAATACAAGCTGGCAGAAGGAGAAACCTGGGCGGAGGCGGCGTTCTCCGGCAACCGCATCTTCGTCAAGGATTTGAGTCATCTGACGCTCTGGACACTGAGCTGATGCACATCCGACGCAAGCACGCCATCGCGGCTTTGGCGTTTTCCGCTCGCCTGGTCGTGGCGCAGGCAGGAATGGCAAGCGCTCAGTCTCCCGATCCGCAGCCGCCTCCGGATCCGCTGCGCATCACCGAGCCCACGGTCTATGTGAGGGCGCAAAAGGAACCCGAGAATATTCAGCGGACACCGGTCAGCGTCACGGCAGTCTCGAAGGAGATGCTGCAGGCTGAAAACATCACCACAATCAGCGGTGCCGGCATCTTCGCACCCAACACGTTCTTCTCGGAATTCTCGGCGCGGAAGTTGAGCTTCCCGCATTTCCGGGGTATCAGTTCGGGTCCCGGTAACCCGGCAATCACGACCTATGTCGACGGCGTGCCGATGATCCACACCAACGCGTCGAGCATGGAGCTCGTCGACGTCGAGCAGGTCGAGTTCGTGCGCGGTGCGCAGAGCGCGCTGTTCGGCCGCAACGCGCTCGGCGGCGTCATCAACGTCGTCACCAGCCGTCCGTCGCTCACGAACTGGACGGGGAGCTTCGCCGTGCCCTTCGGCAGCTACAGCGCGGTCGATGCCCGTGGCACCGTTTCGGGTCCACTCTCGGGAAGGAGCGCGATCAGCCTGTCTGGGGGTCGCAGCGGACGCGACGGGTTTACGATCAACGATCTCCGGAATCAGGACGTCGATTCCCGTAGCAATACGTTCGGCAAGGCGCAGCTGTTCTGGGCACCGGCGTCGAACTGGGAAACGCGCGTGATCGTGAGCGGCGAGCGTGCCCGCGACGGCGACTATGCGCTGGCGGACCTTGGCGCACTCGAGAGCAACCCCTTTCACGTCCAGCGCGACTTCGAAGGACGTACCGACCGCGACATCGTCTCCGGCACGTTCCTCGCGCGCCGCGAAGGCGCCCGGATGACGCTGTCGTCCACGACCGGCATCGTCGACTGGGGCGCGAAGGACGAGACCGATCTCGACTACTCGCCGTTCCCACTCCTCACTCGAGCCAACGCCGAAAATGCGACTCAGTTCACTCAGGAAGTGCGGCTGGCATCGACGGCGACCGCGCCCGTGCACGTGGGCGGCACGCCGATGCGCTGGCAGGCGGGATTCTTCCTCTTCACGCAAGGCTACGATCAGGACGCAGTAAACAGCTACCTGCCGTCGCCGCTCGTCCCCTTTGCCGTGCAGGAACATTCGCCGACGGCCGAACTCGACGACTTCGGACTCGGCTTTTACGGACAGGGTACGTTGACAATGCGCGAGCGGCTGGAGCTCGGTGTGGGTGCGCGAGTGGACTACGAAAACAAGGAAGCGAGGATTGATACCTCGTTCGATCCGCCCATCGCGCCACCCCACAGCGTCGTCGACGAGCGCTCGTTCGCGAACGTGTCGCCACAAGTGTCGGTCAGCTACCGCGTGCAGCCGGAGCGGGCGGTGTACGCGTCCGCAGGCACCGGATACAAGTCGGGAGGATTCAATCCGGCGTCACCCGTCGGCACGGAATCGTACGATGAAGAACACGCCTGGCAGGTCGAAGGCGGGATGAAGACCACGTGGGTGAACGATCGAGTACTGTTCAACGCTGCCGTCTTCTACATCGACTGGGACCACCTGCAGCTGAACGTCCCCAATCCCCAGGTCCCGGCGCAGTTCTACATCGCCAACGTCGGGGCGGCGCGCAGCGCCGGGGCCGAATTCGAACTGAGCGGACGCGCGGCCCCCGGGTTCGATCTCTTCGCGAGCGTCGGTTTCAGCAGCGCCACCTTCAAGGAGGGCAGCACGTCGAGCGGCGTCGACGTCTCCGGCAACGCGCTGCCGAGCACGCCGGACTACACGACGACGTTTGGTGCGCGCTATCAGCGCCCTGTGTCGAGCGGGCTCTCCGTCCACGGCCGAGGCGAGGTCGTCCTCGTCGGCGCCTACGACTACGACGATGCGAACACTGCAGGGCAGGACGCATATTCGCTGACCAACCTGCGCGGCGGAGTGCAGTGGAACCGTCTGACAATCGACGGATGGATCAGGAACGCGTTCGACACACGCTACGTGCCGATCGCTTTCGCCTACCCCGGCCTGGCACCCTCGGGATTCGTCGGCGAACCTGGCGCGCCGCGCACCTACGGTGTCAGCGTCTTCGTGCAGTTCTGACGCTCAACGCGCGCGGATGTCGTAGCTGGTGAGCGTCCCGAGATTGCGGATGTAGAGCCGGCCGTTGCTGACGACGGGATGCGACCAGGCCGGGAGGCCGAGATCGCGAATCTCGAAGCGGCCCTTCTCGCGATATCCGGACGCCGTCGCTTCGACCAGGCCGACGACGTGATCTTCGCCAAGGATGTAAAGATGTCCGTCGGCTGCCGTGAGCGAGCCTTTCCCGACCGATCGATTGCGCCACATCATCTTTCCGGTGGCGAACTCCAGGCACGTCAGGATCGCATTGTTATACCCAAACAGGTAGCCATTCACGAGCACGACGCCGCCGTGATGGTTCTGCATCTCGCGCGTCATGTAGATTTCCTGCGCCCGTACTTCTCCGTTCTCGGCGCGCAGCCCAAGCAGCACGCCGCCCGTTCCGTAGGCAGACGCGTAGAACACCTTATTGTCGAAGAAGACAGGGGTCGCGATGTTCGCCGTGTTGTTGGCGGCAGGCCTGTGCCGCCACATCAACTTGCCGTCGGAGGCACGCACGCCGACGCCGGCGTCGGCGGTGTAGGTCATGATCGTGCGCACGCCCTGGACGTCGGCGACGATGGGCGACGCATACGCAGCCTCGTCGCTCAGTTCCGTGCTCGTCCAGAGGGTCGCGCCGGTCATCTTGTCGAGCGCCACGATCCCGGCATTGCGTCCACCAGGCGAGACGATGACCCGGTTGCCGTCGACGAGCGGCGACTCACTGATCAGCCAGGGTATATTGCGGCCGTTGAAGTCGCGCAGGATGTTGCGCTGCCACACTACCGCCCCGTCGTGCTTGAGACAGGCAAGGTCGCCGTTCTCGGTGAGCACGTACAGACGATCGCCGTCGACGGTCGGCGTGCCGCGCGGCCCGGAACCGCGATCGTTCTCGCCGCCCCGCCCCAGGTTCTTCGACCACAGGCCCCGTCCATCGGCCACGTTGATCGCCGAGACAATGCTCTGACGATTGCGCAGACCTTGAACGAAAATGTGATCGCCAGAGACGGCAATCGACCCGTAGCCGTCACCCAGGTTCTCGGTCGCCCACGCCTGCGGCGGCCCGCCCGAGGGCCACTGCGAGAGCAGCCCGGTCTCCGAAGACACGCCAGTCCGTTCAGGCCCACGCCATTGCGGCCAGTCAGCGGGGGCGGCAAGTGCCACGGTCGTCAACACGGCGGCCATCGAGAATGTCATCGCGGCGGCAGGTTTCATCGGTTCCCCCTGGAACGAAGGCTAGAATACCTCCCGGTCGCGCCGGACAGCGCCTCGACCATTCAACCTATTTCGGGGTAAACACGCCCTGGAATCGGAACGTAGTCAGAAGCAGTCGGGAAGGTGTGCCCATGCTGAGAAAGTGCATCGTGCCAGCGCTGCTGGCGCTGGGAATCAGCGCGTCCATGTCGGCGCAGGCGCCTCGCCGTGTGGCGCTCGGCGACTGGCCGGAAATGCGCGGACCGAACCGCGACGGCATCTCCCGCGAGACAGGGCTCATCGACAAGTGGGCGCTGAACGGCGAGAACTTCCTGTGGCGCGTGCCGTACGGCGGACGCTCGGCCCCGGTCGTCATGGGCAACCGGGTCTACGTGCAGAATCCATCGGGACGCGGCACCAGCCTCCAGGAACGGGTGATGGCGCTCGACACCGACACCGGCCGCGTGGTCTGGGAGTACAAGTTCAACCTCTTTCAGAGCGACGTTCCGGCACACCGCATCGGCTGGGCGTCGCCCGCGGTCGATCCCGAGACGGGCAACATCTACGCGCTCAGCGGCGGCGCGCAGGTGATCGCCCTCAGCCCCGACGGCAAGTTCGTGTGGGATCGCTCGTTCGGCGAGGAGTTCGCGGCGTTCACCACGCACGGCGGCCGCACGATGTCGCCGGTCGTCGACGGCAATCTCGTGATCGTCAGCGCGGCCGTGTCGAACTGGGGCACGTCGGCAACTCGCGCGCACCGGCTGATTGCCCTCGACAAGCGCACCGGCGACGTCGTCTACGTCTCCAATCCCGGTGGCCGGCCGTACGACACGGCGTATGCCTCGCCGCTCATCGCCACGATCAATGGCCTCCGCATGCTGATCGTCGGGCTCGGCGACGGGGCCGTGCACGCCGTCAAGCCACAGACAGGGGAGAAGGTCTGGAGCTACGTGGCTGCCAAGCGCGCCGTCAACACCGGCGTCGCCGTGAAGAACAACTCGGTGCTGGTGTCGCACGGCGACGAGAACATCGAAGGGAACTCGCTCGGCCTGCTCGCGTCGATCGACGGCTCGCTGACCGGCGACATCAAGACGACACAGTGGTCGGTCAAGGGCACGGAGTTCGCCTTCTCGTCGCCGCTGGTGGACGGCACACGGCTCTACCAGATCGACGGGAGCTCGACGCTGCATGCGTTTGAGATCGAGAAGGGGACGGCGCTCTGGGAGCTGGCGCTCGGGACGCTGCAGAAAGCGCCGCCGGTGATGGCCGACGGCAAGATCTACGTCGGCACCGATAACGGCAAGTTCTTCATCGTGCGCCCGCGCGTGGACAAGGGCGAGATTCTCAGCGCGGTCGAACTGCCGGTCAGCACGAACAGCTGCTGCGGCTCCGAGGGGACGCCAGAGCAGATTCTCGCCGGCGCTGCGATTTCGCGCGGCCGCATCTTCTTCGTGTCGAGCGACGCCGTGTACGCGATTGGCGCTCGGCGGGCGACGTCACTCACAGGCTTCGCCGCCGACGAGCCCGCGGTGCGCGGCGAAGGGACACCTGCCTACTTGCAGGTCTTCCCGACGGAGCTCGTGCTCTCGCCCGGCCAGAGCGTGAAGCTGACGGCGCGTGCCTTCGACGACAAGGGTCGATTCCTCCGCGACGAGCAGGCGGAGTGGTCGCTCGAGGGGTTGAAGGGCACCGTCGCCGCCGGCACGTTCACCGTGTCGAACGATCCGATCGATCAGGCGGGGTTGATCAAGGCCAGCGTCGGCTCGTTGTCCGGCCAGGCGCGCGCGCGCGTCGTCCGTCCGATGCCGTGGAAGGAGACGTTCGATTCGTTCGCCGATGGCGCGGCGCCGGCAGGATGGGTGAACACCACGGCCGGCAAGATCTCCGTCGCGACGCTCGACGGGCAGAAGGTGCTGCAGAAGGTGCCCGACGACACGATCTTCAAACGCGTCCGTGCCTTCATCGGACCTGCGACATTGTCGGACTACACGTTCGAGGCCGACGTGCGCGCCGGCACGCGACGCCGGCAGGTGGGCGACATCGGCATCACCGCGCAGCGCTACTCGCTCGTGCTCTATGGCAACTCACAGAAACTGAAAATTGAACCGTGGGAGCCGGAAACCGCACGCACGGTCACCGTGCCGTTCGCGTGGAAACCCGACACGTGGTACCGGCTGAAGCTGCGCGTCGAGAACCTGCCGGGCGGACAGGTCCGCGCGCAGGGCAAGGCGTGGGCAGTCGGAGAGGCGGAACCGCCGGCCTGGACGATCGAGAAGGTCGATCCGATCGGCAACCGCCAGGGCGCGCCCGGGCTCTTCATCGATGCGCAGTTCGGCGTGTATCTGGATAATCTGTCGCTGACGAAGAACTGACTTCAGTGTTGGGACGACATACATGACTGGCAGACAGCAACTCCGGCGGCTCGCACTGACCACGGTTTCGACCCTCGCCCTGATCGTTTCGGCTGGCGGACGGGCGCAGCTCGCGGCGGGTGATCCGCCGACGTCGTCCGAATGGCCGATGTGGGGCGGTACGCCCGACCGGAACATGGTCTCGAACATGAAGGGACTGCCGGCCGAGTGGGACGTGAAGTCGAAGAAGAACGTGAAATGGGTCGCGGATCTGGGCTCGCAGAGCTATGGCAACCCTGTCGTGGCCAATGGCATGGTCTTCGTCGGCACGAACAACGAGCTGATGCGCGACAAGAACCAGGGTGGCGACCGCGGCGTGCTGATGGCGTTCCGCGAGTCGGACGGCGAGTTCCTGTGGCAGCAGACGCACGTCAAGCTCGAAGCGGGCCGCGCCAACGACTGGCCGTTCCAGGGTGTCGCCAGTTCGCCGCTCGTCGAGAACCGCCGGCTTTACTACACCAGCAATCGAGGCGTCGTGTTCTGCCTCGACATCGAGGGCTTCCGCGACAACGAGAACGACGGGCCGGTGAAGGACGAGAAGCTCACCGGACAGTTCGACGCCGACGTGATCTGGTCGTTCGACATGATGGAGGAGGTCGGCTCCTACCCGCACAACATGTCGAACTCGTCGCCGGTCGTGCACGGCAACCTGATTTTTGTCTCGACCTCCAACGGCCAGGACGAGAGCCATGTCAACGTGCCGTCGCCGCGCGCGCCGGCGATCATCGCGATTGACAAGAACACAGGCAAGCTCGCCTGGGAGGACAACTCGGTAGAGGACCGCATCCTGCACGGGCAGTGGTCGACACCGTCGGTCGGCACGATCGGCGGCGTCCTGCAGGTCGTCTCGGCACAGGGCGACGGCTGGGTGCGCGGCTACGAAGCCGAGACCGGGAAGAAGCTGTGGGAGTTCGACACCAACCCGAAGGACGCGGTGTGGCCGCGGACGCGCAACGAGCTGATCGCCACGCCGGTCATCTACGACGACAAGGTGTACATCGGCAACGGCCAGGATCCCGAACACGGTGAGGGCGTCGGGCACTTCTACTCCATCGACGCCACGAAGCGCGGCGACATCACGACGTCAGGCCGCACCTGGCAGTTCGACAAGATCCGCCGCTCGATCTCGACGGCGGCGATCGCTGACGGGCTGGTCTACATTTCCGACTTCAGCGGCTACCTCCACTGCCTCGACGCGAAGACCGGCCAGGAATACTGGGTACACGACGTGTTTGCCGCCGTCTGGGCATCTCCGTTCGTCGTCGACGGCCGGGTCTATCTCGGCGACGAGGACGGCGACGTCGTCGTACTGCAGGCCGGCAAGGTGCTGAAGGTGCTCCACGAGATGAACATGGGCAGCGCCGTCTACGGCACGATGGTTCCGGCCAACGGCACCATCTTCCTGAACAACCGAACGCAGCTCTTCGCCCTGGCCGTGAAATGACCTCGCGGCTGACGCGGCTTATGCTGGTGCTGCTGCTCGCGCCGACGCTCGCGGCGCAGCAGCCAGCCGCCGCGGCGATGTCGCCCGCCAGCGAGTGGCGCAGCTTCCGCGGCAGCTACCAGCAGACTGGCCTGTCGGCCAGCGTACCGCCGGCCACCCTGAAACTGCTCTGGTCGTACGACGCCGGAGAGATCGTCGAGTCGTCTGCCGCCATTGCCGACGGCGTCGTCTACATCGGCGGAGGCGACGGCGATCTCGTGGCGCTCGATCTCGCCTCAGGGGCCGTGAAGTGGAAGTACAAGACCGCGGACAACCTGATCGGCGAGTCGTCGCCCGCCGTGGCCGACGGTGTCGTCTATGTCGGCGATCTCGGCGGTCTGATGCACGCGGTCAACGCGGCTGACGGCAAGGGACGCTGGACGTTCAAGACCGGCTCGGAGATCAAGTCGTCGCCGACCGTGGCCAACGGCGTCGTGCTCTTCGGTTCGTACGATGGAAACCTCTATGCCGTCGATGCGACGAGCGGGCGTCAACGGTGGAAGGTGCAGACCGACGGGCAGGTGCACTCCACGCCAGCGGTGGTTGAGGGGCTCACGTTCGTCGCCGGTTGCGACGCGATGTTCCGCGCAGTCCGCATTTCGGATGGCCGCGAGATGTACAAGATCGACTCCGGCGCCTACACCGGCGGCTCCCCCGTGGTGGTTGGCGATCGCGCTTACTTCGGGAATTTCGACAACGAAGTGCTGGCGCTCGACCTGAAGAACCGGAAGATCCTCTGGCGATTCTCCGATCCCGATCGGCAGTTTCCCTTCTATTCGTCGCCGGCCCTCTTCGACGGCAAGGTGATTCTCGGGGGCCGTGACAAGATGATTCGCGCGCTCGACGCCTCAACCGGCAAAGCGGCGTGGACCTTCGCGACGCGCGCGCGCGTCGACTCGTCGCCCGTCGTCGCCGGCGGTCGCGTCTACGTCGGCTCGAGCGACAACCGCTTCTACGTGCTCGACGCGACGTCGGGGCGGAAGTTGTGGGAGTTCGACACCGGCGCGGCGGTGACATCCTCGCCCGCCGTCGCGGCCGGCAAGGTTGTCATCGGAACGCAGGACGGCACGGTGTTCGTCTTCGGCTGACTCTTTGCCGGGAGCTCACTGCGTCAGCGGGTCACCGGGCGCCAATCGCGAACAGGTGCTGATTCGTGCGGATGTACCACCTGTTGTCGACGAGCGCCGGCGAGGCGAGCGTCCCCTCGCCGATGTTGTTCACGTGCATCAGCTCGAACGCAGGACCCGCCTTGACGACGAAAGTCTCGCCTTGATCGTTCGTGAAGAAGACTTTCCCGTCGACGGCCACCGGTGAGGCGGAGAATCCCTCTCGCTCGGCCTGTCCCAGTCGTCCCTGCCACAGCGTCCGTCCCGTCGCCGCCTGAAATGATGTGACGATGCTGGCCATGTCGTTCACGGTGTAGAGCTGGTCGTTGTAGAGGACGGGCGACGGCACGAAAGGAGACCCCCGCGGGGTGCTCCACGCCAGGTGACTGCCGGTCACGTCGCCCTTGCCGCCAGGTTTGATCGCCAGCGTCGGTCCGGCGCGTCCCGAGGAGCAGAACACGAGGCCGTAGCCGACAACCGGCGTCGGAATTACCTCGAAACCCATGCCGTTGCAGAACCACAACTCGGCGCCGGTATCGGGGTGATAAGCAACCACGCGCGATTGGCCGTTGACGATGATCTCGTCGTGATCGCCGACACGTACGGCGATTGGCGTTCCCCAGCCAACCGATTGCTGCCGCGCCGTCCGCCAGCGCTGCCGGCCAGTGCGGGCGTCGAACGCGGCAACGAAGCCGCCACGTGACTGATCCTGGTAGAGAATCACGCGGTCCTTGTAGAGCAGGGGCGAACCGGCGGCGCCGTGATAGTTGCCAATCGACCCGAGGTCGCTGCGCCAGATCTGCTTGCCACTCAAGTCGAAGGCAAACAGTCCACGGCTGCCGAACGAAACGTAGATGCGCTCGCCGTCGGTGGCTGGCGTTGCGGATGCGTAGCCGTTCTTCTGGTGCGGGCGATCGCTCGTTCCATCCGGAGCGAACGCCTCCCACACCTGTTTGCCGCTCGCCCGGTCGTAGGCTATCAAGGACAGACGCCGGCCGCCGTCATGCGCCGTCGTCAGGTAGATGCGATCGCGCCACACGATCGGCGACGAGTTTCCCGCGCCGGGAACGGACGTCTTCCAGAGGATGTTCTCGGTCGCGGACCAGCGGTCGGGATAGCCTGCACCGCTGACCAACCCCTGCCCGGAGGGACCGCGCCAGCGGGCCCAGTAGCGCGCCGCTTCTCCCTCGTCGGCGACCATCCGCACGCCGCCGCTCGCCGCCGGTTCCTGGGCGGTCAGCACCACAAACCGCGGTCCGGCGAGCGCGATCGCCGCTGACGCGATAAACACAAGGTTGATTGCCTGCACTCGAACCCTCCTGCCGTCAACCGTGCCGACGAAGACTCAGTCCGATCGCAGAGACCCCAGGAGCGGCGATTTCGCGACCGCCGCCATGGCCGTCACTGACGAGAGCATGGCAACGACGAGCACCGAAAACAGCAGCAGCAGCGCGCCGGCCGAGAGCGGGAGACGGCCCCCGCGGTCGGCGACCGCGGGGGCG
>Ga0207701_10002335_pt1 | contig 19693 bp, 14 predicted proteins | sample KBSSwiSSwithPhiX_FD_184294 | JGI IMG/M metagenome (GOLD analysis project Ga0207701, IMG submission 184294) | Switchgrass rhizosphere bulk soil microbial communities from Kellogg Biological Station, Michigan, USA, with PhiX - S5 (SPAdes) (version 2) | ecosystem: Environmental > Terrestrial >... | reverse complement strand
AGATCGCAACCTGGGAATCGTCAACATCTGGGTCGGCTTCGCACCACTCAAACCAGCTGAATTTGTAATCCTCTACCTGCAACAAATGGCCGGACAGATTGAGACTTAACTGAAGGAGCGCAGGCGTCCTCGCCTGCAGTGGTTAGTTACAACGTTTCGGAATTACAACGCGTGCAGGCGAGGACGCCTGCGCTCCCAAGGAGCTGAATGAATCATGGCTGCACCACAATTTCCAGTAAACACCAGCCGCTTCGATCCCTACAAGAATATGAAGTTTCGCATCAAGTGGGACGGAAAGTATGTGGCTGGTGTCAGCAAGATTAGTGCTCTGAAACGCAGCACAGAAGTGGTAGAGCACAGGGAAGGCGGGGACCCAAGTACTACCCGGAAATCAGCGAGCATTCATAAGTTTGAACCCATCACTCTCGAACGCGGAGTCACTCACGATCCCGAGTTCGAAGCCTGGGCCAACCTTATCTATAGCACCGACGGCGACGCCGCTATCTCGCTCGAGAAATTTCGCAAAGACATCATCATCGAGTTGTTGAATGAGCAGGGCGCAGTGGCGAAGGCTTACAAGATTTATCGCTGCTGGGTGAGTGAGTACCAGGCGCTGCCCGAACTCGATGCGAACGCACATGCGATTGCGATCGAGCACATGGTTTTGCAGAACGAAGGTTGGGAACGCGACGTCGCCGTATCGGAGCCGAAGCAGACCTAGTTTGCATGTCCGATGTGCTTCAGCTGGTCGTGACTTTAGCAACAGACGCTTTTGGACTCAGCGTGGTTCTTAGGTTTAGTCACGATAAGACAGACGCATATCGGACGTGAACGATCATGTTTTCTGAACTCATTCCATTACGTTTCGCTGGTTCGATAGAAAGCGCGCGACTTCGTGAACTTACAGGTCGAGACGAGTTCCAGGTCCTGGGAGCCAGCACTGCTAACGCGATCAGTCTTCTTTCAGCGTTGCTGGAGGACATAGATGCTTCAGATCTTGTCACATCAGATCGAGATCGGTTGCTTGCTGCAGTCTATAACCAGGCGTTTGGTGATCGAATTGAAAGCACTTTGACATGTGTACGCTGTTCACAGCCCTTCGACCTCGACTTTTCACTGGGGCACCTCGTCAAGAGTATTGAGCATGAAAGTCTTGTTGAAGAGTGGCGATCTTTGGGTGACGGGCGTTTTGAAAACTCGACCGGATTTAGCTTCAGACTCCCGACAGGTCGTGACGAGCTTGAGCTTTCATCACTTGAACCCCAATCGATCGAGTCCATGTTGTTGAGCCGATGTACCGATGACAAGGATTGGCCGGAAGGAGCGGGTGCATTCGAAGAACTGCTCGAACGTATCGCACCTTTACTCGATCTCGAACTTGCAGCTCGTTGTCCCGAATGTGGCCATCAACATGCAGTTCAGTTCGACATTCAAACTTATGTCCTTGGCGCGATTGTTGGTGAACGACGGCGCTTGTTGACTGAAATCAATCGACTCGCGCGCGCTTATTCCTGGTCACTCGAGGAAATTCTTTCACTGCGAAGAAGTGACCGGCGACAGTTCGTTGAATTGATCGAGAACGAATACGTCACCTAATGACTCTTGTCAGCGATGAAAAGCTATTTCGCCAAATTGGCCGACCGCGCCACCATCGGAAGTTCAACTGCCTCGCTCGCGATGCGCGCAAAGCAACCCCGCGTCATTGAGGACCCGATCGAAAAACCTGATCCGGAGCCACTTTCCTACTCTCAATCAACTGCACTTCCAGGGAAAAAACCATCGCCAGTTGACTCCTATTCACATCCTGAAGCTGTCCAACAACGGGAGGAACTATCTAAAACGAGCGACTTATTCTCACCACCTGAAAAGAAAATGGAGGAGGTTGATGTCCGGGTTGCGAGTCGCTCTCCCGTCGATTTACCCAGAATTAGAAAAGAAGTTGAACCTGTGAAAGAGGGCGTCGCACCTCTCGCGAGAGATGAGTCGATGACTCACAGTATAGAAGAGCGCCGAAAGTTTGACGAAAACTTTGACGACCCCGAGATCAGTTTTGACTTTACGCGATTCGAGGCACTTGAGAAGGATCAGATTAGTCTGCTGCGACGCGCGGATGAGTTCATGAGCAATCTGCTAACGCCGAAGCGTCACGCCGATGACGAAGCGCGCGAAGTAGAAGTTGAAAACAAACAAGAGACAGCAGCTATTTCACGTCTGCAACCCGTTTCGACGACGCGGCCGACATTCCCCCCACCAGCCAGTCGAACCGCTGAAGACGCGGAGACACCATCGCTCGTTATCGGAAAACTAACCGTGGAGGTTAGCTCACCCGCACCGCAAGCGCCTCAGTCAAGCCCGATCATCGTGGTCCAGCGAGGAAATAAAAAGAACGGTGCAATGCCGTCATCGCGCAGATTCGGGTTGGGCCAATTTTAGAGCATGCCGGTAAACGACCTGTCACTCGTTACGTCCACGCTCTTGCGCTTGTTGAAGGCGCGAGTCGATCCGTTGTGGACAGCATTCTTTCCGCCAAGTCCGCCAAACCCGCCACCTCCGACTATCAATTACACCGGCGTAGGAAGTGTGGGTCTGGCGGGTGATAACGCGCTGAGTCTGTTTCTGTATCACGTAACGGAAGATCCGCACTTCAAAAATCAACCACCAATTTTTCGCGATCAGCCGCCAATTCGTTTTACTCCGATGGGTCTGCAACTCCATTACCAATTGATGGCCCAAACAGTAGATGCCGGAGGTGGCGACCCTAACCCGGCGGTGCTGCGCGCGCAAAGGTTGTTCGGCCTTGCCTTGAAAACACTTCACGATTTTCCGAGCGTCGATAAAACAACCCAAATTGCAGGTTCACCGGTTTTCCCGCCAGCGATTCAGGGGACCGACAATGTCTTTCGGGTAGTACTAAAGAATCTCACTGCTAATGAAGTCAGCACCTTTTGGACACCGGGCGATCAGTCGATTCGCCTTGCTGCCTATTACGAAGTCAGTACAGCATTTCTGGAAGCGGATATTCCTCAACTTCGCGTGCAGCGGGTGTTGCGTTATGGCGTGCAAGTGTTTGTTAACGGGGCACCACGTCTAGACAATAGTCGCAGCTCAGTGACTTTCCGTCTGCCGGGCGAAGCAACGGATCGAATTGCCGAAGTTCAACCGGCCGAGGCGGCGACTGGCGACAACCTTTCCTTCGATGGCATCGATCTTTCTGGCGACAGTACAACGCTAATCATCCGAAAAACTTCATGGACCGATCCACAGGAAGTTGGGACCGATTGGGGAGTCACTGCTGGACCGACGAGCCTCCTCGCTCGCGTTGGCACCAGTGCAGGGACGCAAACGATCGTTCCCGATTTTTATACTGCTGCTGCACGAGTTACCAGAAACAAACTAATGCCTGATGGCAGCCTGCGATCATTTCCCCAGGAATCGAATCAGGTCGCTTTCACAGTTGCGCCAGCGATTACGAACCCTGCCTTCAATTCCATTGCGGTAGCAGTTGGCCCACAGCAAATCGTAACTGTCGACGGTGGTCTGTTTCAGCACCCGGAGATCAGTAACGTTCGTGTGTTGGTTGGCGCCGAACCGGTTTTGTTGGAACCAACGGCAACCCTGACGCCGGGCCATTTCGAGATCGTAAATGCCACTCAGCTACGTTTCCGTTTTCCACTCGCAGGCGTTGCGTCGGGTTCGGTGTTGCCGCTGCGAGTGATTGTAAACGGAGCTGAGAACGCTCCTCGGTGGGTGCGTGTGCCATGAGCCCAGCGCGAGCAAAAGGAACAAAACGAAAAAAGAAAGCGCCGAGCTCTACTAAAACGTCGCGCAAAACTAAACACACAAGGTCTACCAGTGCTCGGCGTCACAGTGAAAGCGATTTGATCATTCAGTGGTTTCGACTTTTGGCCCAACGTCGAGGAGCGTGGCTCCAGCATCTTTGGATGAACGAGGGTTCCACGGACGGTCGCGCAACTGTAACGCACGCGGAACTCGCCGGAATTCTTGCCGATCAAGATTCTCCGGAGGCCGAAGTCGCCTGGACCAAAAATCATCAGTCAGTGCGCAGCTGGATGATCGAAGCGCAGCAAATCAAAGAAGAGCTCGATTCACTAGCTGATTCGAGAAGTGCACGACTGGCGAAGGTATTTGTGCTTGGAACTGAAGAAATTGATTTGCTTCAACTCTGTGCTGGGGTCGAATTCGACCCGCAACTCGCCCGAGTGTGCGCATACCTTCACGACCATTCAGGAAGAACATACATGACTCACGACCTCGCCGCTCGATTGTTAATGAAGGGGCGATCGAGTGTTTGGTTTTCCGAAATGAATGTTTTTCGTTGGGACTTGATCAGGCTTCGAGATGCGGGTGTCGGTGAAGCGACTGCTTTGTTTTGCGATCCACAGATCGGCGATTGGTTGCAGAGTAGAAGCACGCTGGATGAAGCACTCGTCGACTCCGCAAAGCTTCTTGAATCGAAGGGCGCGCCTCTACCAGAGTGGCCCGTCGACCAGCTCGCAAAATGGATTGATAAAACGCTAACAGGCGCGAATCCGCCCAGGGTGCGAATCGTTGTCGTTGCGCCTCAAGGTGGAGGGAAACGAGGTTTCGCTGCCGCAGTTACGGCAGAGCTTGGCATGCAACTGTTGGTTGTTGATGCTGAGAGTGTGGAAGAAAGCAAGTGGGCTGAACTATTCAAGCACGCGCAACGACAAGCCTTTCTTGAAACTACACCCTTAGCCTGGGAGGGACAGAAAGCAGCTCAGTATCGTTGGCCCGTTAACGAGGTCACGTTTCCACTACAGTTTGTCTTATGTGAACCCGGCTCATTGCCTGGAGAAGTTCCTCACGTAATCGATCGCCTGGTTCATTTACCAATGCCAGAGGCTGAGACGCGCGAACGACTGTGGCAGGAGTTGTTGCCAGCAGCTTCAAAGTGGTCCACAAAAGCTCGACGGCAGTTAGCAGAACAGCACACTTCATGGCCCGGTGATATCGAACACGTCGCCGCGATTGGTCCTGACACGCCTGAAGCTGCTTCAAAGATCATTCGCGAACGATCTCGAGGTCGATTCAACAACCTTGCCCAAATACTCGAGTGTCCTTTTACGCCAGATGATCTGGTTGTACCTGAAGGCGTCAGGCAACTTCTCGACACAATAATCTTCGAAGCGCGCGAACGCATTTCTTTTTGGAAGCAACCAGAACCGCGTCGTCTCTTTCCGCAGGGCCGAGGGGTGATTGCGATGTTTAGTGGTCCATCGGGAACTGGAAAGACAATGGCCGCTCAGGTGATTGCGGGACGTTTGGGGCAGGACCTGTGTCGCGTAAACGTTGCACAGTTAGTAAGCAAGTGGGTAGGTGAAACACCGAAGAATGTTGAAGCAGTCATTCGTGTGGCAGCGGAGAGCAATGTGGTCCTTTTCTTTGATGAAGCCGACGCCCTCTTCGCTCGACGCTCAACCGAGATACGCGATGCTCAAGACAAGTTTGCAAACACCGACACCGCCTTTCTGTTACAGGCAATCGAAGATTATCCGGGGGTCGCAGTTCTTGCGACGAACCTTCGCGCAAACGTCGATCCTGCATTCCTGCGAAGACTCCGATACATAGTCGAGTTTCCTAAACCAGATGTCGCACTGCAAAGAGTCCTCTGGCTGAAATTAATCACCGCTCTTGCCGGCAAAGCAGAGGCGACAGTGCTTGAATCCGCCGTTGAGCTACTCAGTCGATCAGGCGAAGCCACCGGAGCGCAGATCAAGTACGCGGTTTTGAGTGGAGTTTTTGCCGCGCGAGCCGAAAAGAAGCGGTTGAACGTTCGTCACTTATTACTTGGATTCGATCGCGAGCTTTCAAGAGAAGGCCGAACGCTCGCACCTTCTGAACGCGAACGAATACTAAAGGAGGCCGACGGACAATGAGTTCTAAGCGCATTCAGATTGATCAACTAAAGCTTCGTATCCACGACCTTTCACAACATCAAGGTCGCGAACTCGGAAACAGAGTGGCGAGCCTGTTGAGTCGGATAGAACCAAAGCACGAGCGTCAAAAGATTGAGCACTTAAACGTTGTGATAACTAAAGGTCAGTCGGGTTCTGTTGAAACGATTGCACAGCAAGTAGTCACCGAAATCAAACGCAGGCTGATTTAAGGCATGAAGGCTTTCGCACAAACTGTAAAAAGCGGTCCTGTACCAGCACCTCGATCGAGCGTCGAAGTGACAGGTCTCAAGCGACGAACCGGCGCTGCGAACCGACTGCGCCAAAAAACAAATGCGCACGAGAGGGAAGCCAACGACGTTGCGCGAAAGGTTGTAAAAGGAAACGGATTACCTCGTAGTCTTAGTAGCGCACCGGTGGCCGGTTATGAATGTCGCGGCAGTCGCGGTTTACCTCTAGCAACTGATCTCAGGTTAGAACTTGAGGATCGATTTAATGCAGACTTCTCTCGCGTACGAATACATACCGACAGCGCCGCCTCTCTTGCGGCGCGTGCAGAAGCCGCTCTGGCGTTTGCCACAGGCACTCACATCTATTTCGCTGAAGGACAATTTCGTCCCAATTCCGAAGCTGGCTCACTTCTGTTGTCTCATGAGTTAACTCACGTCCTTCAACAGACCGGACGCGTCAGTAGTGGCAACAGGATAGTTGCGACTCCGGTTACGGGTGCTGGTCCAATTCAATGTAACCCGGATGATTATGCAGACAAGAAAGTTCTATTTCTTGAGACGGGCCAAACTGCCTGGAAAGCGCTAACGGAACGTCACAGTGTCGCAAGTCCCACGGACGAAACTCTCAAAGCGCTTATTGAGAGGATTAATCTGATAGTAGCGGGATGGATCCCGCTGCATGACTCAACCCTGGTGCCTTTTCTTGTAAACATCGCGACGACACATTCGTTTCAACCAGCAACTAAGACGTCGCCTCTCACCTTAACCATTCCTGCAACCAGCTTCTTACTCGACTGTTTGAAAGTATCTAAGACGGATACAGCTTTTGAGGCCGCTGCGACGTTACTCGAAGAAGATAAAGCAGGTGATTTGAGATCGACCTTTGGGCCACGTACCGACTTCCGCGAGTTTCTGGAAAAAAGTAATCGAGGCGATATGTGGCTCTCGCAGGTGTTTGAACAGGAACCACTCAAAGCCTACTGGTCTATCTACTTGAATACCTTTAAGCAGTTCTTACTGAATCCATTCAGACCAATTCAATCGTTATACGGTTTTGACGAAGCAAAGAAAAAAGCCCTGGCGAACCTCGACGGCAAAGAGTCGACTCTTCTCCCTTTTAACGATCGTGTGCTAATGGCGTTCGAACTGATGGAGCGCGCGGATGGTTTCAGAGTGGCTTTGATGTCCCGTGTTGATCAGAAGAGCGAGGAAAAATACAAGAATTCAACAGCGGAGCAGCGACGATTGGAACGGCCCGATCTGTTAGTTGCGGCTTGTGATGAACTTATTGAGAAGCCACTCGATAAAACAAAAATTTTCCTGGATCCAGAGATCCAGATCGACATTGCCAAAAAAGTGCGAAGTCTTGCTGTCCAGGCGCAAGGGTTCTGGCTGAAAGTACGACAATTTCAAACTCAAATAATCGATCGAATGATTCAGTCAGACAGAGACACTCGTTTTGAAGGTGTCGTAAAAATGGATCATCCGTTCGCCGAAGACCATCCGCTGATGGCGCCACTTCGTAAGGCGCTATCTACTGTTGGAGATCCTAGTGGGCTTTTCTTTTTGGATGACCAGCGAAAGACAACATCGATACCGAGTCCAATTGAATACCAGAAGCGAATAAAGGCCCTCATGCAGGCAATCGACTTCCAGGGTCGGTTGAAAGACAACTTTCTCCTGGCGCTACAACAAGCCCTGGTCAAATCGCAAAACAAGGGTGAACTCGATTCGCAAGAAGCTAGAGCGATCGGTTGGATGTTGCTCTGGAACGTCGAGTTCCTTGCCGTCCTTTCCAGTTACTCACCGAAGAATGATTCCGCGACTTTTGCAGATGGCCGGCTCGCCCACCGCCGACTCGTCGGAGCGGAACTTCTTCTTCTAGCGCAAGCGGCGCAATGGTTTGAACTGCGTGATCTTTTCGCGCACATCATGCACGGAAGAGATCGAGACAAAAGTTACCTCGTAGTGCCAGGGCAATGGGAAGTGCATGAGGAATATCCCGTCAGCAAATTGCAGCAGGACTTTGCTGACGTGGAGCTTGTTGGTTACCACGGCCTTCGGCCCAGTCATTTGTCTCACTTCTTTCAAGGAGAGTTCCTTGAGTCGATGGCGAAAGCGATTAACAAGACTATCGACCTTTTACGAAAGGATCCGAAAAGAGAATTCAAGAAGAAAGATTCTGATGAACTAGAAGCTCGAGTGCAGGCATTGTCTCGTCCGTGGCGCTGCGAGCCGGACAAGTCTGCGTTCGTGATACTGCGCGATGAGGACCTTGATAAAAGCACGTCGAAGCTGACTCAGAGCCAACTCATAAACGGCACTGATTCAAAGGACACAAAGAGTAGATCAGAGCTAGAACGCCTACTCAAGGTACGTGGACTGGGAGCTTCCGGTGATTGGATAACCAAAGTAGCTCCGCCTGTCGAATTACCTATTTATGCCTGGATTGTTCCTGACTTCACGCCTCTGATCACCGCTCTGAAAAACACAGAGCCATTTAAGTCACGGATGATCGGCAAGGGCTTACAGAATTTGAATGAAGGAGAGTGGCTGGAAGAGCTAATAAAAATCAGCGGTCCCACCATTAGTGATGACCTTCTTACCGCAATTGACAAAAGAGTTAAAGACCAAAAGGCGTTCTTTGACGACACGATGCAGCAGCACGTGGCGTTTCAGCGACGTTTGTTGACGAGAGAATGGGCCCCAAAGCTTAAGAAGTACAAAAACAACTTCAAGTACAACCGTGAGCTGCAAGTTCCCAAAAAGGTGGCTGAAGCACTTTGGCACTTCCGCGGTTACTCGGAGCCGATGATCGACGTCGATCGTCAACAAGCTTTGCTCATCCTTGGTTTGGCAGATGAATTTGAGGACGCTTTTGATAACCCGCGAAAAGCAATCAACATTCCCGCCTGGTTTCTCGATGCACTTACCAAGACGCTGAACTTCATCAAGCCGGCACAAGATTCAAAGGATCCTAAGGCCTCACCCGAACAAAAGAAGTTCATCGACGAAGTGTTGTTCAAGAACAACTTCGATCCCACGCAAAGCGAAAACATCGACGACTTCCTCAAGAACGAACAGAAAGTCAAAGACCTCATCACTCACATGGAGGATGCGCGAACAGCAATTCAGGAGGAAATGGGTTTTGAGAGTGTTGATGGTGAAACCCTTCAATCGGTGGACTACTCGCAGAAGCTAAGGCCCGGTCCGGACAACGCGATGGAGATACAAGGCGATGAGTGGGAACTAGTCGAAGTCTCGAGAAAGTTCACCTATCACCCCCCGCTTGGCTTTAGTGCTATGTCAAGCAAGACCAGCCATGCGGTCCTCAAAAACGAAGATGGCAAAGAGATTCCTTTCGACGGAAAACCACTCGCGACCTTTTTGATCAATGGCAATGAAATGGAACTCTTCGCGTATGACGATGATGACCATCTTTTGGAGCGTGGGAATCTAAAAGCGTTGTCAGATGCGATGCTTAATTACTCGATTTCGAAGGACATGGGCGAGCTCGCTGACGCTCTCGAGTCGGGCGCAATGTTCATGATCGATGTGATGGAACTCATCCCGGCGATCGGCCAGGAGATGATGATTGCTCGCTTAACAATGAGCATGATCACTTTTGCCGGTGAAATTCCAAAGATTGCCGATGCTCTGAAGAAAGATCCCATCGGGTACTTAACCAGTGCTGCCGAGAAGCTCGCAAACAAATATCTCAAACCCGAAAACATTATTCTCTTTTTCCTCTTAGGCAAAGGCCTGGAACCACTCGGCAATCCTGACGAGCGCAAACCTGCGCCTGATACCACCAGCAAGCTTAAGGTGAAAGGAAAACTGGCGAAGGTGATTTCAGCGCTCCGAAAGATCGCGTTACGTCTGGCTGATGCACTTCGCTGGATCCGATTGCGCGTGGCGGGTCCTGTTCGTTCCCTTCAAAGTTCACTTGTTACACGTCCAAAACTTGGATGGTTACTCCATCGCGCCATCGATGCGCTTTTCATGCTAGGTCGGTTGTTTCCCTCAAACGGTGCAACAAAAGAAGAACGCATGTACGCAGTCTTGATGGAGCTGGTTCCTATCGGCACTTCCATGCCTGAGACGGGAACGGACGAAGACAAGCAAACAAGTGCAAGTGGAATGCTCTCGAGTGTTAGTGGCGAAATGAAGGACCACGGATCGTTCTTCAAAGATCAACTCGACAGCGTGTTGGACCATTTGGTTGAAGTGTCAGTTCCAAAACAGATTTTCCCACTCGATAAGATCATAGGCGCTGTGATCGATTACTTTCTTGGTCGCCTGGGCGCAAAAGTAAAAATGGCCAAACGGGTGTTGGAACACACGGACATCTATCAACAATTCTTGGACAAAATATCTTCGGCACTTAAGGATTTGGTGACTGGATCGAAGGTTGATCCTAACTATTACTGGCAGACTTTGGTGCTCGACAAAGTCGACGAATTCCTCATTGATGCGCGCAAACAACTCATCGAGGAAGTCTACAAACGTACCGACGAGATAGCTTCCGTAACGGGACTTGATTTCCTGCGACTTCCACAACCAGCCAAAGAAAAAGCCGAGTTTCACCTGGGCCGTGAAGAAAAGCCGATGGTTGAACTCGACGCGATACACGGTGAAGTACCAGCGCGCGGGAAGTTGGCCCAACTGCCGGAATCGCCAGGCCAGCCACTCGCAGCATCTGTACGACTCGCCGAGGAGCGGCGCTTCGGACACGACTTCAGACATGTGCGTCTCCACAGGGGAAGAGAAGCCGGCGTAAATCTAGAGGATCTTCGTGCGAACGCATTGACGTCCGGCAGTCATGTCTTCCTTAGACCAGGCCTCGATCCAATGATTGGTAAGGGCGCAAAAGTGTTGCGTCACGAGCTAACTCACGTCCTTCAGCAAACAGGACCACGCCCTAAAGGCACCGTACGGGAAACTCGTCCCGTTCGTGGCAAGTCGAAGAAGGGAATCACTGTTGACCAAATGCGTGAAGCCGCAGCTGATGCCATGTCCAAAGTCGATAGGGCAGCTGTTGCACGTACACCTGTAGAAGTCGATTCCGGGGCTGAAGGAATTCAGCCCAGTTTTGAGGATGCTGTAAGCACGGTTTTGGACACACTGACAACTTTTCAGGGTGCGGAGGATTTCGAAAAGCCAACCGTTGGACGAAAAGTACCAGGTGAGGCTCAGGCCAGGATGGCTTGGGCGCTAGTACACGCCGGCTTATCGAACTGCAAGACCCAGGCATACATAGTCCCTGCCGCTAAGATATTGATCGAGGCACACATCACCAGTCTCGTAAAAGAAGAAGACATAGTCCTCGTTGCAAACATGGCCCAGAAACCAAAGAAAGGGGCGCGCGGCAAGAGACCAAAGAACACCGACCTCGACTTCGAACGTTTCGTGACGCTTCTTGAAGGATTCATTTTCGCGAAGACGGGTATCGGCATGCAGTTAAAGCTTAGTAATCCACCATCAATCAAGCTTACGAGTGCCGAGATGACATACGTCAATTTCGGTGTGATTTCACCAACGTCAAAAACCGGCATACCCCTTTGGGACAAAGTGATGAAAGCTACGCCGGGGTTTGGATCTGAAGATCAAAAGAAACTCCGAAATGAGTTGTATGGCCGTTTTTCAGGATTGGGTCCTGATCCTTTTATTTGGAAAGCAGGCAGGGCCGAGTTCAGGTTCAGTGAAGAGTTTGTTGAAGCATTCGGCAAAGTAAGAGTCGCATCACGCAAGCCTAAATTAGACAGTGAGCTTCCGAAAAAATCTGACTACGTTGCGAAGGGTGGCAAAGAAGGCGTCGGGTTAAAGACTGGGGTTCACAAGGACCAAAGAGGAACTGATCGCGAGTCGCACCACACAACTCAATATTTGTTGGTCCAATACTTCCGTAACAACAACACCGTTAAGGCCTGGAAGGGCGGACGTGACTATCCGGGTATCACACCCACAACCGGGACCGACCGTCGTGCATTTACGGTCGGTGGCAAGGATCGCTTAGGACTCAAATCTTTGGATCCGAACGACAGCAGTCGTGGCGATCAAATGCCCGCCATTTTAGTGAGCGCTGACCTGCATAAACGCGGTCGTCTCCATATTGATCGAGAACCACGCTGGACTGGTCGGGAGGAAGATCCAGATGGAGACGAGGCGCAAGGTTCGGCTCGTCAGGGTTTCGCTATTGATCACGCGTTTAAGTCGGCACTCAAAGGGAATTTCGGAACGACTGATGAAGATGCCGCCGCATGGGACAAGGCGGTGAAAGGGAAAGGAAAGCAGGCCGAAAATCTTATTGAAGACGCGATGCTTCAAACGTACAGCTGGATGCGCTCCATCATGATCCCGGCGCTCGAACGTGGTCTGCTCACACGCGAGCTTGCTTACTACCGTGGCGTCGCTTCCCGACAATATCTCGACGGCAACGAACCACCAAAACTCAAGACCGAATACAACCTGACTGCAGATGATTTGCGATCTGTTTTCAATGATGCAAAGGCTAACAACGATACGGTGATGAAAGCTGCTGGGTGGGTTGCTCGTTAAGGACTAAACCATGACTACTGGATACACGCGGAGTCCGAAACTTCTGAAAGGTGCATTGATTCAATTTCAGTCGCAGATGCTGATACCTGTGCCCAACATCATCGTCTTCCAATACAACCCGGAAACGATGACGCGCACGCTTATTCCATGGAAGCCACGCGAACAAGTTGTCTATAAAGATGACGCCGAAGCTGCACAAGGTCGACTCAAGTTGCTCAACGAGTTGGTTCAACCATTCGATCCGGACGAGACGTTCACCATTTCACTTGAACTTGACGCGTCGGATGATCTTGAGCAACCAGTGATCAATCCGGTTGCAGTTCTGGTAGGCGTCGCCGACCGAATCGCTGCGCTCGAGATGTTGTGTTATCCGCCAGCGAACATAGAACTCAACACACCCGTCACCGTCACGGTCCAGGTTGGACAAGCTCAAGCACAGGCTGAAGGCGTCAAGACGCTGCCTCGGCTTGAAGTGCCAATCGTCCTCTTTGTGTGGGGCGCCGGTCGTATCGTACCTGTTCGCATCACGAGTTTTTCAGTGGAAGAGCAGCAGTACTCTCCGCTGCTCTATCCCATTCGCGCAAAGGTGACGTTGGGTATGACAGTACTAAACGAAAATCATCTGCTCAATGTCGCCGGTGAGACCAAAGACTCTGCAACTGTGAAGCTCGCGCGAGCTTGTTACAAATACACCCAGGGTCAAAAACGAGGTCTCGCAACTTTCAAATTAGCTCACCTGGCAGCGGAGAACATCATCGGGCAATTGCCATTCTGAGGAGATTCGGATGTTCGATTCAAAGAGTCGTTATTCAAAAGCCGAGACATATGTCGTCCAGGACTCGCGTGGACGAAACGTCAACGTAGTTGTTCCTCCGCCTCCACCAGATCAGTCGTTACTTGGTCTGCACCTGCTAATTCAAGGCGAACGAATGGACCTGTTGGCTGCGAAATATTTAGACGACCCGGCTGGCTTCTGGCGAATTGCAGAACAGAACGACGTGATGTTGCCTGAAGCACTCACAGAAAAACGAGAGATCGAGATACCGACTAAGAAGCGCTAAATGATATGGCCCAGAGCGTAACAATTCGTGTGAATGGTTCGACCGATGCGACTGTCGCTGCCGCAACCCTGGTGCAGGTTACTGAACGCGTCGGCCAGTCGACTCAGTATCGAATTGAGTACAGCCTCGACATCGCCGAAGGAGATTTTCCTTTACTCAAAGAGGGAAAGCTTGGTCCAGGGGCAGAGTTGGAAGTTCTAAGTGTTACTGACGATGCTACGGAATGCCTGGTAAAGGGACCGATATATGGACAGGAAGTTCATTTTGAGCACGGAGGAAGCGGTTCCTCCCTGATTGTTGTAGGCGCTGATTCATTGATCAAGATGGACCGTGAAGACAAAGCAGTCGCATGGACCGACGTAACGGATAGCGATGCTGTCTCCTCGATTCTGTCACAAGCGGGTTTGGCTGCTGACATTGAAAGTACTAGCGCCGGACACTTCGAACGCAAGCACACGTTGATTCAACGTGAAACCGACCTGGCTTTTGTGCGACGCCTTGCCCGACGCAATGGAAACCTGTTCTGGGTGAGTTGCGACCCGGATGGAAACGAGACCGCGCATTTCAAAAAGCCGGTGCTCGAGGGCGAGGCAAAGTGTGAACTTGTTGTCAACTTGTTAGAGCCGCGCGCGAATGTCATGTCGCTCGATCTGACATGGGACGTAGAACGACCGACTAAAGCCGAAGCAACTGAAATTGATCTCAATACTAAGTCAGACATTTCGGGTGATGTGTCTCGCCAGCCTTTAACTGCGCTCGGTGGCAATGGTCTCGCAGACATCGTCACTGACGCGCGCGTGGTCCATGTTCGGGCACCGACTGACGATAACGGTGATCTGCAGGCGCGAGGAGAAGGAGCGCTGATTGAATCATCGTTCTTTGTTAAGGCTTCCGGATCGACCACGTTCAGTGCACTCAAGAAAGTTATGCGGTCGAACACACTCGTGAATCTTGAGGGCGTTGGCTCGCGACATAGCGGACTTTGGTTTTGTTCGGCAGTGACACATTCGATTGATCTGACTGAACACACGATGGAGTTTGAGCTGATCAGAAACGGTTGGACCAACTAGAGATGTTTTTCGACGAACTCAGTAACGATCTTCTGACCTGGGTCAAGGGCCACTACTTCGGCAAGTACCGCGGCATAGTGAGCGACAACAGCGATCCGGAGAACAGAGGTCGAATGAAAGTGAAAGTGCCAGCTGTACTTGGCGCAGTTGAAGCGTGGGCCATGCCCTGCGTTCCGTACGCGGGTGACGGAGTTGGCTTTTACAGTTTGCCGCCGAATGGTACCGGCGTGTGGGTGGAGTTCGAAGCTGGCGATCCGAGTTTCCCAATTTGGACTGGTTGTTTCTGGGCTGACAACGAACTGCCTGATAAAGGTGGAGCGTCAATCAAAATTTGGAAGACGGACAAGGTGACGATCCGCATTGACGATGGTGGAGATGAACTCAAGTTCGAAAATAGCGGTGGCTCCCGAGTAATTATCGCGTCAGATATTCAGAGTGAAAGTGGCGGGGGCAAGCACACGGTGGGTGCAACTGGAGTAGTTAGCGAATTAGGTGCGGGAAAAGTTGATGTGAAGCCTGCACTGGTGATCGTAAATAACGGATCGATTGAAGTCATTTGAAATGGCATCGAAACCACTAACAGTCAACTCGGTTCTGATTTGTCCGCACGGCGGGTCCGTGCAGATCTCTACGACAAACTCGAAGGTCAAACTGAACGGCGCATTCTTCGCCCTCGCCACCGACCAGTTTTCTATTTCGGGTTGTCCTTTTCAAATTCCAATCGGCGTTGGCACTAAACCAAGTCCCTGCTTAACCGTGCAATGGCTGGTTGTAGATCTGAAGAACAAAGTTATCGGATCTCCAATCCTTAATGAGGCGAGCGTCGGCCTGTGTCTAACGGCTGAACAGATACCTCAAGGACCAGTAAACATCGTGAGTGCCTGAGAGGATTCATGGCAACAACATTCACCAGCATCAAGCACCCGTTTTCAATCGACGTCGGTCGTGGTCGACTCGCCGAAGAAGAGAACTATGCCGCACACGTTGAGCAAATGATGCTTCAAGTGCTTTTCACTGCACCGGGTGAACGAATCAATCGCCCCGATTTTGGTTGTGGCGTTAAGCGGCTCGTGTTTGCGCCGAACAGCGAAGTAACGGCTGCGTTGGCCCAGGTGACGATCTTCGAAGCATTGACTCGCTGGCTGGGAACAGCAATCGACGTCAACGACGTGAAGGCACTCGCTATCGACTCGCGAATGGAAATCAAGATTGCTTACACACTTAAAGCACGCGGTGAACGCCGCTATTTGAATCTTCAAGTAACGAGATAATCATGGCTGCAATCGATCGCATAGAAGTTCTACGCACGCACGACGACATCGTCGGCATCGACTTCATTTTTGTCAGCCAGAGTCAGACAACCCTCTTCGTATACTTCCATCCGGCCGCAACTCTGAATGCGGAACAGATACTTGGTCCAATCACTGCAGCTCAAATCAAGATTTTTAGTCCTACCGGTGGCGAGTGGCTTCCGGTTGTTCCACTTGACCCGACGTTTCCGCCAACGTGGATAACTCGAGACGGTCGACGTGTTCTTAGTGTACGCACTTCACAGCCAGGCGATTTCTCACGTTACGTTTTCCAACTCAATCATCCGCTGGTTGATCCCTACTTCCATGAAGTCGGTTTCAGTTTCAAAGCGAACTGTCCGAGTGAACTCGATTGTGAAGCAAAACCTCACGAGTGTCCTGATGATGAGTTAGTCGATTATCCAGTCAATTACACGGCCCGTGATTTCTGGAGTATTCGACAAGCGCTGCTCGACTTCGCTTCAGAGCGTCATCCCGATTGGAAAGATCGCCTTGAAGCCGATCTCGGAATGATGCTGGCCGAAATGATGAGCGCGATGGGTGACGAGTTTGCCTATTACCAGGATCGCATTGCTCGTGAACGTTACTTCGAAAGCGCAAGTCAGCGACGTTCTCTCCGACGTCACGCGCGGATGGTCGATTACTTCCTGCACGACGGAAAGGGCGGCACAACATGGCTCGATTTCACCGTGGACGCGGCAGCGCCTGTACACGTTGTTTCCTCAGGCACGCCAGTGTGGGTTAGGCCACCATCCGTTCTGCCAGGAGAGACTGCGGACCAGCGACGTGGCCGCAGTCCGTCAGTTTATGAAGTTGGTCATGGGATTGTTCAAGGACACAGTGGTCTAACTCCACCGCTCGGAGTGTTGGCTTCACAAGCGAACATCTATCACAGTCCAAACTTCAATCTTCGCAACGGTGCGAACGAGTTGAATGCGTATCAATGGGACGACAACGATAAGTGTTTACTTGTTGGTTCGACGTCTGTGTACGTGAGCGGGCATCACGCTGCTGATCTCCCACTCGAAGACTTCACTAATCCAGACGTAGCGGGGAAGTGGGTTGTACTGAAGACCAATCCAAATGACGCGAGTGTTCCGGTTCGGACGTGGTTGGTGCGTTTGACTCGCGTCACAGATGAAGTTGATCCACTGATTCCGCAAAACATCACCAGGCTCGAATGGGAAGAAGCACAGGCAACACCATTTGAGATGGAACTAGAGACGTTGGTAGTTCGCGGCAATATTGTTCCTGCAACTGCAGGCGAAACTTTGGAATCTTTCTTCGAAGTCGAACCCGATCCAAACGCCTTAACGCTGCCGCCACTTCAACCAACGCCGGCGCCAACGACCAATACCTACTACAACACCGGGAACTTCTCGCGCTTCACCGTTGAACGTTCCGCCTTGTTGTTCACTCTTCCCGGTTCTGAAGATCGCGACCTCGTTTCACATGGCCGGGACATCGATCACACGGCACCGGAAGTTCGTGTGATGGATGGAACTCGCATCGCCGGTGTTTGGATCACTTCGAGCGAGTGGGAGTGGAAGCGCGCGTTCCTTAGCGTCAACTCATCTTTCCCAACGGACAAGCATTTCACTATTGATGATGGCGCGTGGCGACGGGTCGCCGGGTATAGACGCGTCGATGAAACCGGAACAGTGCAGGAGTTTGTGCAGTTCGATTACGCGAATGGTCTGGGTGCAACGGTCGAGTTCGGTACCGGTGAATTTGGTGAAGTCCCAACTCGAGGCACGCAGTTAAGAGTTGTCTACCGACTGGGCCATGGTCGAAGTGACAACGTCGCAGCAGATTCTTTAAACGACTTCGATTCGCTCGCATTGAATTTTGCTAGTGCGGTTACCAATCCGTTTGGTGTTCTCGACGCGATAGATCCGGAAACGCCCGACGAAGCGCGTCACGTTGCGCCACAAGCGTTTCGCGCTGAAACGTTTCGTGCAGTTCGTGAAGAAGACTACGCAGCAGCAGTTGAGAAGCTCGATTGGGTTCAACGGGCTGGCGCGAAGTTTCGTTGGACTGGAAGTTGGCTGACGTTGTTTGCGACACCAGATCCAAAAGGAAGTTTCGCGTTGACTCCCGCCGAACGAGTCGATCTTGAACGTCAACTCGACCGCTATCGACTCGCCGGTCGCGAAACTTACGGAATGGATCCGAAGTTTGCGAACCTCGATCTCGAGATTCACGTCTGCGTTGCACCGAATGCTTACAAAGGTGACGTAAAGGAAGCAGTACTCGAAGTTCTGTTTGGCAAACGTGGAGTTCATGCACACCTCGGTTTCTTCTCACCCGACAACTGGACTTTTGGTGATCCGCTTTATCGCGCGCGTCTTGAAGCGGCAATCCAGGAAGTGCCCGGGGTGCGCGCGGTTGAAGACATGTACATTCGCAGACGAAGTTGGTTTCCAAAGCGTTTGTTTAGCGAGCTGGTCTATCAAGTCTCGAAAGACGAAATCATTCGAGTCGAAAACGATCCTAATGTGCCCGAACGCGGTGCAGTGCGACTTGTCATGGAGGGTGGCGCATGAACTGTATCTGCGACGAATTCATTTTCCCTCCAGCGCTGTCGATACGAGCTGGACTCTCCCAGCTGCCGCGGCAGATCGGAACGTTCGCGGAGTTTCGTCGCGCGTTGTTGCACGCTGCGTCGATCCGAACGACAGCCCAAATCGAGAATCATCCACTTTGGTCGTTGCGCTACTTGATCGAACGTGATCGTGAAGGATTGAAGAAATCACTCGAAGCGTTTGGTAAGTGGCGCGGTCGTCATCCCGAAGATTTCGGAATGATGCTGATCGAGATGTGGGCCTACGTATGTGATCTCACCTCGTTCTACGACAGTGTCTTCGCGAACGACTCGTACCTTGGTACGTCGGTTCGTCGCGACTCTATAAGAAAGCTAGTTGATCCACTCGGCTACATTCCTCGGCCAGCCGTCGCGGCACTCGCCGAACTCGCCGTGTTCGCTGACGGTCGGCAAGCGGTGGATCTTCCCGTTGGAACAGCTTTCAGTTCGGGCGCGTTCTCAGGTCATCCTCCACAAGTATTTGAGTTGAACCAGGAGACGGCAATTCATCCATTCTTCAACGAGTGGAGTGTGTTGCCCATTCGCCGCTCGACATTTGGACCAACAGGAGCAAGCCGCGACAAACTGTTGTGCGAGCTTGGTTCTGTGTCGGTGAAGGATGGAGACCTGGTTGTTGTTAGCGTTGGGTCGGCGAGTCACGTTCGGACTATCACCAACGTAAAAACTGAAGAGGGCGTAGACCACCAGGATTATTCTGCGGTAACCCTGTCTTCGTCCGTTTGGATTCCCGGCTCGACTCCGGTCGCCTCGGTAAAGCTGCTAAAACCCACCAGCAAGACTTCATTGTGGAGTCGAACTGGAGGTGCCTATGGGCCAATTTTCTCAGGCTCACCACTCGCAACAATCACTGCCACGAGTTTTTTATTGGAGTCAGTGTCAAGTGCTTTCAAGAAGAACCAGAATGTGATCGTAGAAAAAAGTTC
>Ga0207701_10002334_pt1 | contig 19697 bp, 15 predicted proteins | sample KBSSwiSSwithPhiX_FD_184294 | JGI IMG/M metagenome (GOLD analysis project Ga0207701, IMG submission 184294) | Switchgrass rhizosphere bulk soil microbial communities from Kellogg Biological Station, Michigan, USA, with PhiX - S5 (SPAdes) (version 2) | ecosystem: Environmental > Terrestrial >... | reverse complement strand
CAAACATCCTAGTAGTGGACGACGAAGTTATCTCGCGAGAAACGATCTGCTCCGCGTTGGGAAGGGCCGGTCTTCATGCCAAAAGCCTGGATGATCCGCTCGCCGCGCAACGCCTCCTGGAGGGGGAACATTTCGACCTCATTTTTCTCGATGTCGAGATGCCGGGGCAAACCGGTCTCGAGTTGTGTGTGAAGATCCGCGGGATGGAGCCTAATCGGACTACCCCGATCGTTTTTGTCACTTCGCATTCTGATTTCGGAAGTCGCGCGCAATCGACTTTAAGTGGAGGAAATGACTTCATCGCGAAACCGTTCCTGCTGGTTGAGCTAGCCTTGAAGACGCTCACCCGGTTGTTTAAGGAAGGCCCGCAGCCACTTCCAATCGCAAGTGTGCAAAGTGCCGTTCCGCCCAAAGCGGGTAGTCATGAATCGCAACTCGCCGCGGGTCACGGCCCGCCGAAGGTGCGCCGCAGATCGTCAGCGAGATGAAAATCCTCATCGCCGAAGACGACGCTGTTGCTTCGCAAATCCTACAATTAACCCTCGAGCGTATGGGCCACGAAGTGGTGGTGACGCGCACTGGAACCGAAGCGTGGGAAACGTTCGATCGCGCTCCTGTGCGTGTTGTCGTAAGCGATTGGATGATGCCGGGGATAGATGGCTTGGAGTTTTGTCACCGAGTGCGGGCGCGTCGGAACACACCGTATACTTATTTCATTCTTCTCACCGCCTTGAATACGGGTGCGGAAAACTACGACCTCACCACTGAAGCCGGCATTGACGATTTCCTAACGAAGCCGCTTGATGCCACCGCTATTCGAATGCGACTGCGCGTGGCGGATCGAATTCTTTGGTTTACGAGAGAAGTTCACCAGCTCAAGCAATTGATCCCGATTTGTGCCTATTGTCACAAAATACACACCGCCGAGGACTACTGGCAGCGTTTCGAAACCTACATTAAGCAACAGACCGGATCGGAATTCAGCCATGGCGTTTGCCCCGCGTGCCTTGAAGGTGAAATGGCGAAACTAAGATGCACCCGCTGATTTTTGTGCGACGCAGCCAAGTTGCATCAGCTTTCCTCATCAAGGATCTGCTTGAGCTGGCGAATATTGAATCGAGTAAAGCGAGACTTCCGAAAAAAAAGAGCTGCAAGTTTTTGCCCGAGATTGAGTTCGTGAGTGGGGGCTGGTAAAGGCGCGAAGCTACTGGCGACAAAGACCATGTGGGAAACGCGTTGGCATCAACGCCGTATTTGAATTTGGAATGCGTCCTGCTTCGACCACATGATGCAACCAAAGAAAGAACGACCAAGATTAAACACCGTTTCTCGATCGGTCCATCTCGGGCGAACCGCAGGACGATCGTAGGCGAAGTGGAAGCGCTTCAAGTCGACCATGAAGACAGTTGTCATTGTTGACGATCACGAAGACAACCGGGCACTGCTCATGGCGACGTTGGAGCCCCGCGACTATCGCCTGGTCGAAGCCTCCAGCGGAGAAGAAGCGTTGAAGCTGATCGGCAAAGAAGAGCCGGACCTGATTATCGCCGATGTGCTCATGCCCAGGATGGATGGCTATGAGTTTGTCCAGCAGTTGCGGCAGGATCCAAGAAACGCGCAAACGAAAGTAATCTTTTATACCGCCAGCTATATCGAAGAAGAATCACGGAGATTAGCAAAGGCGTGTGGGGTTAATCATATCATTGTCAAACCGACGGATCCCGATACCGTCCTCGAGATTGTTGATGAAGCGCTGGGGGAGAACTCGAAATCGGCGGCGATTGTTCCGACACCAGATTTCGAGCGTGAACATCTCCATCTTGTTACGGACAAGCTCTCCGAAAAGGTGGAGGAATTGGAGACGCTTACTCACCAACTCGAGCAGGAAATCGTAGAGCGTAAAAGTGCGGAGGATGCGTTACGTGCAAGTGAGGCTCATTTGCAAACTGTCGTCGAGAACCTCGACGAGGGTGTGATTGTCTCCGATCTCAAGGGCGGATTGGTGCAGTGGAATCGTGCCGCATTGACGATTCATGGGTATACCAAGTTGGAGGAGGGTCTTCGATCCCAGAGCGACCTCGTTGACACCTTCGAACTCTCGGCCTTGGACGGCACCCGCGTTCCGCTGGAAGAGTGGCCGCTATTTCGCATCCTTCGTGGCGAAAATCTGCGCGATCTCGAACTGCGTGTAAGAAATATTCGGGCGGATTGGGAGCGTATTTTTAACTATGGCGGTACTCTCGTTCACGATGGGAGCAACGAACCGGTGCTGGCGATCGTCACCGTAAGCGACATTACTCAGCGCAAGCGCGTGGAGGAACGCCTGCGAGAGCAAGCTGACATCATCAATCATGCACGGGACGCGATCATCATCCGGCACTTCCAAGATGATCGCATCACCTTTTGGAACAAAGGAGCGGAACACTTATACGGCTGGACCGCCAACGAAGCGCTGGGAAAGCCAAGCGGGGAATTGCTCTACGCCGATGCCAACGAGCGTGACGCCCCTTTAAAAGTTCTGCTCTCTACCGGCGAATTTCATGGCGAACTTAAGCAGGTCACGAAAGGTGCCCGGGATATCGTTGTCGACTGCCGCGCCACCCTCATTCGCGGTCCCGCCGGGGAGCCTCGCTCGCTGCTCCTCATCAACACGGACATTACTGAGCAAAAGAAACTTGAAATGCAGCTACTGCGCACGCAGCGACTTGAAAGCATTGGTACCCTGGCGGGTGGCGTAGCTCACGATCTTAATAATGTCCTTGGTCCGATCTTGATGGGCGCGGAATCACTGCGTTGCAATCGGACGGGCGAACATGCCGGGGCCATGATTTCACTCATCGAGGAGAGTGCGCGACGCGGCTCAAGCATTGTTAAGCAAGTACTCACTTTCGCGCGCGGTGTGGAAGGTGAGCGGGTGCTAATTAACCCGCGCCATCTCATTGACGAAATGGTCGAGATCGCGAAAAGAACATTTCCCAAAACGATCGAAGTCACAGGAAAATACCCAGAGCATCCTTGGGCGATTAGCGGTGATCCAACTCAACTGCACCAGGTTTTGCTGAATCTTTCTATGAATGCACGGGACGCTATGGCCAATGGCGGATCCCTGATTTTAGCAGCAGAAAATGTGGAGGTGGACGATAATTTTGCTGCAATGATGCCAGGCGCAAAGGCTGGCTCGTATGCGACTTTGCGTGTGAGCGACACCGGCGTCGGGATACCGCGTGCGCTGGTGGAGAAGATCTTCGAGCCATTCTTCACCACCAAGGATCCCGGCAAGGGCACCGGCTTAGGGTTGTCCACTTCATTAGGAATCGTGAAGAGTCACGCCGGCTTTATTTCAGTCTCCAGCGAACAAGGCAGGGGTACGACTTTTACGGTTTTCCTTCCTGCTGTCCAAACAGATGTCGCTCCATGCCGGAAAGAGGCCCCGCCTGTCACCAAGGGAAATGGCGAATTAGTTCTGCTGGTCGATGACGAGATGAACGTTCGCCGCGTTACGAAGATGACTCTGGAGACGCACAACTACTGCGTGCTGGAAGCGAACGATGGCCCCGAGGCATTGGCTATCTTTGCCCAACACAAGGATTCGATCAGCGTTGTTCTTACCGATTTGATAATGCCGTATATCGATGGGGTTGCCCTAATTCGCGCACTCAAGCGGATTAAACCGGATATGATTTTCATCGCGTCCAGCGGACAGGACGCCGAGCCTCGCCTGGTCGAACTTCAGGGGCTCGGGGTCGTGAATTTTTTACGCAAACCGTACGATACGAGGAAGCTGCTCACCGTGCTGGAAAGCGCCGTTTCAAAGCAATTGGCACCGCTTCCAAAAAAGTGATTTCTACCGCTCAAGATCAGAGCGTGGCTCGGTTCCAGAAAGCGTAATGAGCCTAAGACCTCCACAGGCTATAATTGTGTCGTGAAGACGGTCCGGATTCTTCTCGCAGACGATCATAAGGTGGTCCGTCAAGGAACGCGTGCGCTTCTGTCGACGATTCCAGAATGGGAGATTGTCGGCGAGGCCGACAACGGTCGAGATGCGGTTGCACTGACTGCGGAACTAAAACCCGACATCGTGATTCTGGATATCACAATGCCCGAATTGAACGGCCTCGATGCGGCACGGCAGATCAAAAGGAAGTCCCCTGAGACCGAAATCCTGATTTTTACGGCGCAGGAGACGGAAAAGCTAGTTCACGATGTCTTCGACTCCGGAGCACGTAGCTACATCATGAAAACAGATGCGGCTGATCATTTAATCGACGCGATCAAAGCACTTTCCGAGCACAAACATTTTTTTACATCGCGGATCTCGGAGATCGTTTTCGCGCGGTGTATTCAGGGAAAACAAGCGCTCGAAGGGACTCCCGAAAACAGCCGGATCACCGATCGGGAGCGGGAAATCGTGCAGCTTCTGGGTGAGGGTAAAAGTAGTAAGGAAATTGCCATCATCCTGGGGATTAGTGTGCGTACGGTGGAAACGCATCGCGCCGCGATCATGAAAAAACTGGGGTTGAAATCGTTTAGTGCGTTGATTCGCTACGCCGTTCGTAACAAGATCATTGAGGCTTAATCGCGCCCTGCCGCAATTCGGCGGCAGAAGTTCCGATGGCGGTTGATGGCGTCGCTCGCTCGATTGACAGGTTGGAGGTTTTTGCCTTAGCGCGGAACGCACCGGATGTCGAACACGAAGGATATCCCATTTTCGCCTCCGTGGCAGATCTCTAATTTGAAAAAACCGGACCAGCCGGAAGCTACAGGCTCGACGCACGTCCAGTGGAAGGATTGCACGCGGGCGCGGATGATTACCTGATCAAGCCGTTCGACAAGAATGAGCTTTTGGCGCGTATCCAGGTCGGATTACGGATTCCCGAGTTATGTTCTACCTTGGCAGAGCGGGTGAAGGAGCTGGAAGGCGGCCGGCGAAATCGATGATCTGAAGTTGAGATTCCGCTCTAGGTGACGACCTTTTCGCGCAGGCCGACCGCTGCGGGGCTCGGCTTAACGGTCCCACGATAGCAGGCCCGGGCGAGCATTTCTTCCTTTTCGAGCGTGTGCTCACTATTTTGAAAGTAGCTTTCGAAAAACGAACGGATGCGGTCGAATTGCGAACTCGCTTTTTCGTATACCGCTGACGCCGTCTCGAGGTTGCCGCTATTACCCATCTGCTCCAGTTCGTTTAGAAATGGAACAATTGAATTACTTCCACAGCTTAGGCTCGCGCCTCGAAAGCGGTGCGCGATTGAGCCCAAATCTTTCGCATCGTTATTGCGAATGGCCGTTTTCATGGCTGGTAAAAGTTCCACACCTTGTTCCAGATAGAGATCGGCGATCTTTCGTATGGTGTCGGGATCGTGGCCGCAAACATCGCGGAGCCGCTGAAGATCGACTGGCGCGTTTGTGTTACGGGTTGGTGCCCATTTTTTTAACGCTGCCTCCAATTCCTCTCCAATGATCGGCTTGGAAAGATAGTCGTCCATTCCCGCAGCCAGGCATTTCTCGCGATCGCCACGCAGCGCGTGTGCGGTCATGGCGATAATGCGTGGCGGCCGGTCGAAGTCGCGACGGATGGTTCGGGCAGCTTCATAGCCGTCCATCTCCGGCATTTGGCAATCCATCAAAATAATATCGTAGGAATGACCCCTAAGCGCTGCGATCGCCTCTTTGCCGTTTGAGACCGTGTCGGCGGTATAACCGAGATCGTCCAGCACCAAGAGCATGACTTTTTTATTCACTTCATTGTCTTCAGCAATGAGGATGCGGGTGTCATGAACTGCGCGCGGGCGCGCTTCGCTCGGGGTATGGTTGTTTGCCTTAGTCCTTTTTAGTGGCGCGGATCCCAATACGCTGGCCAAGCACTGGTGAAGTTGCGTTTGCTTCACTGGTTTTTCGAAAAAGGCGTCGATGTCCGCATTTTTGCGAGTCTGCGCATTGATGGAAGTCCCGACGGAGCTGGTCATGATGACGCGCGTATCTTTGGTGATGGGATCGCTTTTAATGGCTTGAGCCAGCTCCATTCCGTTCATTCCCGGGATTTGCATGTCGATAATGGCGAGCGCGTATGGGTTTTCATCCGCAATCGCCTCGCACAAGAATTGAAGCGCTTCTTTCCCGCTGGCCGCTAAGGTGCATTGCATTCCCAAGGCGGTCAGCTGTGATCGAAGAATTTGGCGGTTAGTGGCGTTGTCATCTGCCAGCAGCACACGCCCGCTGAGAAGAGGTTTCTGCTTTGCCGGCGCCGCTTTTCCGCCAGCGCGTTTTTCAAACCTACTGGTAAACCAAAATGTCGATCCTTTACCTGGTTCGCTTTCGACTCCGATCTCGCCGTGCATCATCCTTACCAGCTGCCGTGAGATCGTCAGCCCAAGTCCGGTACCGCCATAGCGTCGGGTAGTCGACTGATCAGCCTGACTGAAGGCGTCGAAAATTCGTCCGCGTGCGTCCGCGCTGAGACCGATTCCGGTATCTTTGATTTCGAAACGCAGCGTCGCTTTGCTGCTCAGGACCGCCTCAGTGAGAGAAACTCCTGATGGTGTATCTTCTTGCGGGAGGACCCGCAGTACCACTTCGCCCTGCTCAGTAAATTTCACCGCGTTGTTAAGAAGATTTGTCAGCACCTGCCGCAACCGTCCGGGGTCACCGCAAAGAAAAGTGCAAACCTTGGAATCAATCTCACTCCGGAGCTCCAACCCTTTAGCCCGTGCTTGCGGTACAAGAACACTCAATGCGCCTTCGACCACTTCATCCAAATCAAACTCCAGATTCTCAAACTCCAATTTGCCGGCCTCGATTTTGGAAAAATCAAGAATATCGTTCAAGATCGAGAGCAGCGACTTGGCGCTGCTGCAAATCGTCTCCGCATAGTCGCGCTGCCTGGGATCGAGCTCGGTTTCCAGAAGGAGTCCAGTCATGCCGATCACACCGTTCATCGGCGTGCGAATTTCGTGGCTCATGTTAGCCAGAAATTCAGATTTCATGCGCGCTCCCTCCAGGGCCGCATCACGCGCTTTGGCCATCTCGACCTCAAGATTTTTCCGCTGGGTGATGTCTTCCGCCACGCCGCAGGTCCGCACGACCTGCTTGTCTTCGCCGCGGATCGCGAAACGCCGGTCGCGGATCCACCGGATGGAACCATTGTGATGCCGGATGCGATATTCCAAGTCGTACTTTGTGCCTTGGGACAATTCCGACAGAGCTTTGGCCACAGGGGGCCGATCCTCTTCCAAAATGTTGTTAAACCACTGTTTTGGATCTTCGTAGATGCTCTGGCAGGCCCATCCCCAAATCTGCTCATAGGCGGGACTAACATAGAACAATTCTTCGCCACTAGGTGAGGAGACCCAAAAAACCTCGCTGCTGTTTTCCGCCAGTTGACGGAACCGTAATTCGCTTTCGCGCAGTGCGGCCTCCGCCAGTTTCCGCTCGGCAATCTGATCGCGTAGTTCCTGGTTGGCCTGAGAAAGGTTCTGGGTGCGCTCGGTCACGCGTGCCTCGAGCTCCTCCAGATGATGCCGGCTGCGCCGCAACAATTCCCATTTGGAGCAGAGCGCTTCCGCCATTTGTCGTACTTCAATGATGTCGAAGGGCTTCTTTAAAATAAGCAGTCGATCAGAGCTGCCGAGTCTCGCCTGAAGGTCATGCCAGCCGTAGTCCGAGTGCGCCGTGCAGATCACAACCTGGAGATCGGAGTCGAGTTCCCAGAGTTTTATGATCGTTTCGAGGCCATCCATCCCGGGCGGCATGCGCATATCGACGAATGCCATTGCGTACGGCTGGCCTTTATCGAGCGCGGCTCGTACCAACTCGATGCCCTCCTCGCCCTGATATGCGGACTCCATCGTGAACCCCAATGTCCGCCGGCCAGAAGGGGCTTCGCCGAAAAGCCGTGCTTCCGCTTCATCTAGCGTGCTTTTGTCTGAAGCGGCGCCGCGCAGAATTTCGCGAAAGCTATTGTGAATACCGCGATTGTCGTCAATGACGAGGATGCGCCGGTTCCTTTGATCGTTGGAGCTGTTCATACGTTGCTCTCTTTTGTCATGTTCCAAGTTCAAGAAAGCGTGGGGTTTAGCGCATGCCCTCTACGTAGCTGACGATCGATTGTCGACTCATTCGAGCTCCGGAGCTAGAGAGCGATCGTGATGCCAACTCGCGTTGCCATTTTTCAAAGAATATCTGGCAAACAAGAAGCAGCGCGATGCGACCCTCGTAGAACGTCACGCCCGCTAGGTAGTCTATAAATATCATATTTACAATAACCAGCTGCCGGTGTGCCGGTGCGATGCGGGAAGCTACGCAGTTTGCGGCGCGGAAAGTACGTAGGAGGACCCCGGCGCAGCCCTTCGCCACAGGGATTCCGCATACGTATCTGATTGGACCTGTGAATCATAGATCCAGGTGACGATGTCCGGCCGGAGAAAAAGCTGGGGCTGTCACGTCATTGCCCCATATTCTCGAGCACACGCAATGGCCCTTGAGGGGGGCCAAAAGTGGCTCTCAGTCAAAGAGCCGTCCCCGATAACGCCTCCGGCCGCCCGATCTGGAGGCCGATATGTGTTGGAAGCCTCTCACCCGCCGTGCTAAAGAGAAACGTTTTGAAAAAATGAAGGCGCAGTTTGAAAAGGAACAATCCCCGTCCGGTGAGTTTCAGCGGCAGGCGGACGCCTTTCGCGACTGGATTTCGAGCGATGGCACCACCGGTTATCCGGCCGTGGCTGATCGTTACCACCTTTACATTTCACTGGCTTGTCCATGGGCGAGCCGGACGTTAATTGCTCGTAAACTGCTCGGGTTGGAAAAGGTCATCGGCCTGACAGTGGTCGACCCGGTGCGAGATGAACGTGGATGGGCTTTTCGCGATCCCAATTCCGATTCTAATGAAGAGGCGAGTTCCCACGAGCCGTTTGCCTCAACCGACCCAATTAACGGGTTTCACTTTCTCGCCGAAGCGTACCAGCTGACCGATCCGAACTTTGATGGCCGCGTCACCGTCCCGGTGCTCTGGGACAAGGTGACGAAAAAGATCGTCAATAATTGCGAAGACGATATTTGCCGCATGTTCAACGATGCCTTTCGTGGCCTGGCACAGAATAAGGAGATCGATCTTTTTCCACGGGACATTGCCGCGGAACAGGAGAAGCTAAGCGACTTTATTTACGACAAGATCAACAACGGCGTTTACAAGGCTGGCTTCACCACCAGGCAACATGTTTACGAACGGGCTTGCAAACAACTATTCGATGCCCTTGATCAAGTGGAGGAGCGGCTGGCTAAGAGTCGTTATTTATTCGGAACGAGAATAGTCGAGACTGATTGGCGGTTGTTTTGCACTCTCATTCGATTTGATGTCGTTTACTACATCCATTTCAAGTGCAGTCTGCGGCGTATCCTCGACTATCACAACCTCCAGGGATATCTGATCGACTTATACCAGCATGATGGCATTGCCGAGACGGTGAATTTCGATCACATCAAGCGGCATTACTACATGACGCATAGGGCGATTAATCCGAGTCGTATTGTTCCAATCGGTCCAATCCTTGATCTCACTCGAGAGCATGGACGGGCCAGGCTCGATGCTGGGTAACGTGCGTCTCGCATGTTGTGTCTGCTTTATTCTCGTAATCGCCGCAGCGCGTCGATTATTTCGGGAGTGCGCTGCTGGAGTTCGCGGTGATGAATCGCGGCCAAACGCGCAAGGAGAGAAGCGCCAGTCTTCGTCAATTGCACGTTGACGTTGCGTTTGTCCGCGGTGGCCCGCTTCCTGGTGGCTAACTTTCGTGCTTCCAATCTGTCGAGAAGACTAACGGCAGTGTGATGCTTTACCTGGAGCTGCTCGCTTATCTCTCCAACCGTCACGCCATTGGCGCCCGAACTACCTTTGATCGCGAGAAGAGCGTCATATTGTTCCGTCGTCAGTTTTGCCTTGGTGGCGACCAGTTCCTTACTGAAGCGAAGAAGCTTCCGCATCGCATGTCGGAAGGCACCGAGCGCAGCATAGTCCTTTGCCTGGAGAGATTTCTTCACCGTCGGGCTTTCTGGCGTTCGTTTCCTCGTAGAACCAATCCCTGGGCACGAAACCCGATTTTCTTAAGGTCCGTAGGGTGACCAGAAGCCTGTCCCAGCCACGTCAGACAATACGTTGTAATCACTTGTAGAGACTTGTGGAAGCTGATCTACCGTCTGTGAACCATACGACGTCCCGAAGATACTATTGCCTGTGTTGTATAGGGGAGAACCTTTCTTAACGTAGCTGGTCCAATCCGCCACTGAAACGGGGTCGTTGGTCTTTTTGTTGTTCTCGATCGCGTATTGGTCCACCGCTGAGTCAATTATCCGTAAATCATTCAAAATACGGGTGGCCTGTGAGCGCTTGCGTGCGCGCATGAATCCGGGCACTGCGATGGCCGCAAGCAAGGCAATGATTGCGACAACAATCATGATCTCAACGAGAGTGAATCCTTTTTGGTTTAGTGGTGGGATGCTCGATATGATCCCTCGCTCGCGCTGTGCGTAAGATGGAATACCATCGCTCTCGTACCCGCCGAGTCTCATTTTAGCGATTGTTCTTTCGCTTAGATGCATCGTTCAGATTGAGATCGGACGTTGTTTCCCCGATTAGTCCACATTCGATTCAAACCTCTGGGCGCGGCGGGGAATAACTTGCCGTGCCTGCTTGACCGCCCCATAGTCAAAATCCAGGAATGCAAATCGTTCGCTCCTCGGGCCCCGCCTCTCCCAGCTTTGGCATCAGACCAGTGCGGTTTGTGCTGGGTATTATCGCCTGTGTAGGAATAGCACTGACCCTTTTCTCACTCCTGTTCGGGTTTCGTTCGATTCCAACGAATTCCGTAGGGGTCAAGCTTCGCTTCGGCGCGTTGTCCGGAATCGAGGATCCCGGTTTGACCTACGTCATCCCGTATGTGGATGAACTGGTCATCGTGCCAACGCAACGGCTCCTGAAACTCGAGTTTGGGTTTTCCACTCCTGGCGCCACCAATCCCTACCAACACGACCGGGAAGGCCAAGACACCGAAACCATGATCACCGGCGATCTCAATACCGCTCTGGTGCCGTGGGTGGTGCAATATCGAATTACTGATCCAAAAATGTATTTGTTTGGGGTGCGCGAGCCGGAGCAAACCTTGCGCGATTTATCAGAAAGCGTGATGCGCGAAGTGATCGGTGATCGCACCGTGGATGAAGTCCTTACCGTTGGGCGTCACGACATTGAAACCGCCTCGCTCAAACGCCTGGCTGAACTTTGCTCCGACTACAAACTTGGTCTTCAGATTCAACAGGTCCAGCTTGCCACAGTGCGGCCGCCAGCGGTGGTGCAGGCTGCTTTCAATGAAGTGAATCAGGCGCAACAAGAGAAGCAGACCGCGATTAATCAGGCGTGGGCCGTCTATAATGATGCTGTTCCGAATGCCAGCGGCCGAGCCAAGGAGCGTCTGAAACAAGCTGAGGCTTACGCTTTTAACCGGGTAAACCAGGCCAAAGGCGACGCGGAGAAGTTCACGCTTCTACTAACCGAGTACCGTAAAGCACCCGATGTTACCCGGCGCCGAATTTACCTGGAACAAATGCAGACAATCCTTCCCTCGTTGCAAAAAAAGGTAATCGTGGACGACAGCCTGAAGAACATCTTGCAAACGCTTCCGCTAACGACTCCAGAATCGACTCCCTCAACGCGTTAGGAAACTACTAAGCATGCCGCCAAGACTGATCCGGATTTTGCAATCCCGCACCATGGCGATACTGGGTCTCATCTTTATTCTAACGGGACTTAAGTGGGGTTCGATGCTCTTTATCGTTCGCCAGTACGAAGATGCGATTGTTACTCGCTTCGGTAAAGCTATTCGCACCGAAACTACCCCGGGATTGAAGTTGAAGCTCCCATTCTTCGATAAAGTAAACCGGTTTGATAAACGCGTGCTGGCCTGGGACGGTCCGCCGACGGAATGTCCAACCAAAGACAAGCTTTATCTTATCGTCGATTGCTTCGCGCGCTGGCGCATAAGCGATCCGCTTCTCTACTACAACCGGTTAAATGACGAACGGAGCGCTCTCTCCCGCCTGGACGATATTCTCGGTAGCGAAACGCGGACGGCGGTAGCTACGCATGATTTGGTCGAGATTATTCGAGTAACTAAAGGACGACAGCCTTTGCGCGATACGGAATTGGAGAAAAGCGGCACGGTTCTACCAAGTAAACTTCCAGATATTCAGCTTGGGCGAGGGGAGATCGAGAAACAAATTACGGAACGGACCCGGCAAAAGATCGCCGACTTTGGGATCGAACTACTGGATGAGCGATTCAAGCGCAGCAAGTACAACCCGGCGGTAGCTGAGAAAATTATAGAGCGGATGTCGAGCGAGCGCCACCAGATCGCGGCGCGGTTCCGTTCCGAGGGCCACGGCGAAGCTGCCAACATCAGCGGACAAAAAGAAAGCGAGGTGGCATCGATCATTTCCAGTGCTAACCGCGACGCGTTGAAGATCGAAGGCGAGGCCGACGCGGAAGCAGCGCGTATTTACGCCAACGCCTACAGCACGCCCGACGCGCAGGACCTTTACCTTTTCCTGCGCAGCCTCGACGTCGCGCGCTCCGCCTTCGAGCACGACACCACTGCGGTCATTTCCACCAACAGCGATCTCGGTCGTGTTCTCAAAAGTATGAGTGGACCACCGCTGGTTCCAACAAAGACACCGGGACCCTCCCAGTAGCCTTGATCGTCGGTAACAAGCGACTTTTGGTCCAGCGCATTTTAAATAAAGGTGTAGCCCCATTCGATCGCCGGAATTGTAGGGCAGGCGCTCCCGCCTGCAGGATGGAATGGTTCGACAGGCAGGAATGCCTGTCCTACAACTGCGGTCCTTGGGTCTTGGTAAGGAAATGCGAACTACGCGTTCGCTATTCTGCGTTCATGTCGAGAGAATAACCTGCAGAAGTAGTCGCTCTCGTTCGAACTCTTCAACTGACGCGCGAATTACTCGGATTCCCGATGAAGCCTTCGCTTTCCAAATGAAGAATAATCTCCTGAGCCGCCTCATCAGGAGCGAGTTCAGCCGTATTGATGGTGATGTCCGCATCGGTTGGTTCTTCGTAGGGATCGGAGATACCGGTAAACTCCTTGATAATGCCGGCCCGGGCTTTCGCGTAGAGACCTTTGCGATCGCGCTCTTCGCAAACTTCAACCGGGGTCGAGAGATGCACCATGATAAATCCGCCCAACGGCGCAATCATGGCGCGCACCTCTTTCCGCATAGCATCGTACGGGGCGATGGGAGCACAGATGGCAATGCCACGGTTCTTGGTGATCTCAGAAGCGACGTACCCGATGCGTCGGATGTTGAGGTCGCGATGTTCGCGCGAAAAACCAAGCTCGGAAGAGAGATGCTTGCGGACCAGATCGCCGTCAAAAAGCGTAACTGGCCTGCCCCCGATTTCGAGAAGTTTGATCAGCAGGACGTTGGCGATGGTTGATTTGCCGGCGCCGGATAAGCCAGTGAAAAAAACGGTGAACCCCTGTTGGTGGCGAGGCGGAAAGCTTCGCCGTAGTTCTTGTATGACTTCGGAATAGGTAAACCAGTCCGGGATAAGACGCCCTTCATTTAACCGCTGGCGCAATTCCGTGCCTGAAAGGTTCAGGACCCGGGCGTCGCGCGGAACTTCATCCTCCGGCAGGTACTTGGCCTTATCCTCCACATAAACCATGTTGTGGAAGGGAACCATTGTCACCCCGATCTCCGCTTCGTGTTTTTGGAACAACTCCTGAGCAGCATACGGATCGTAGAATGCCTTTCCATTGGCATCTTTGCCAGGCCCGGCATGATCGCGGCCGATGATCATATGTGAACATCCACAGTTCTTTCGGATAAGAGCGTGCCAAATAGCCTCTCGCGGCCCCGCCATACGCATCGCTAGCGGTAGGAGGAAAAGCTTGGCGGTTCCACGTGGATACTTCGTCAGAACTACCTGGTAACACCGGACTCGCGTGAAATAATCGACGTCACCCGGCTTTGTCAGTCCCACTGCCGGATGAATGAGCAAGCTTGCTTCAGCCTGTTTGCATGCGCGGAAGGTCAATTCGACATGAGCCCGATGCATGGGATTGCGGGTCTGGAAGGCGACAATTCGGCGCCAGCCTTGCCGGGCAAATTGCTGCCTCAATTCAGAAGGCGATAAACGCAATGTTTTGAAATCATAGCTGGAAGGTCGCTGCACGCCCTCAAGCCGGCCTCCGACGTACCATGGATTCGATTTGTTAAGCACATGGAAGACGCCCGGATGGGTGGGACTGGTAGTATTGAATACCGCCTGCGCTTCCTCGCGGCGATCAGGTTTCCACACTTCTTCCACGTGCAACAGGGCCAGCATCACTCCTTCGGGATCCCGAAGAGCAATTTTGCTGCGTCCAGCAGCGAGCGATTTCGCGAAGTCCTCGCTTACATCAAGCGTAATTGGAATGGGCCAAAGAATACCTGACTCCAGCCGCATCTCGTTGCAAACGCGTTCGTAATCGGCCTTCGTCATAAAGCCGCGCAAAGGCGAAAAACCTCCGTTGAGGAAAAGCTCAAGATCACAGAGCTGTCGGGGCGTTAAGTCCCAGGACGGCAGTCCCTTCGATTCAGCCTTAATGTCCGCCCTTCGCTCGGAACCGACGTAAAGGTCGATCAGCTCGCCGCCGTGGGCAACAGGCAGATGAGCGGCGGAAGTGCGTTCCAAACTATCAACCGTTTCGTCGTGCATCAAGATCGCGAAAAGGTGGACCCTAGTCGAGGTACGGTTCGCAGCAAGGGTTCTCTGCGGAGGGACTGCATGGACTTGGCAGTGAAGAAAGTTTTGTGCCGCGTTGTCTTCGGCGGAAATGGAGCTCGCGGGAGCGGCGCGACATAGAAAAAGCCCGCATGGGTGGAGCGTCGGAGCGCTGAGAGAGATCAAATCGAACCTTCGTGTGGACCCACCACTAAGTTGCCCACGATCTGTGTAAGTTCGCTACCCAATTGTCCCGTTTTCTGGGTTCCAGAACTCAAAAATCGGACAAGTAGGTCGCAAATATAGAGGTCAAGCGTTTTCTCCCTTTATCGAAACGCGATTTCGCAGGCGCCGCTTAGCGTGCCTTCGATTGCGGCCGCGGGTAGGAAGGAGAAATCTCAAATGGCACTAGTGCTGCTATATGCTGCTATATATATAGACTTTTCATAACTATCATATATTACCACAGGATATTGATGGGGATCCATTTAACAATTGATGAAAAGGCTGGCGCTCTCACGAACAATTCCAACCCCCTCAAGGGACCTGGAAAAATGCCCGCGCAGCGCGAACGAGGAACCACCCTGGTAGAGGTTGCGGTCGCAGGGGCATTGCTCGTGCTCGCGCTGGCTAGTTTGTATGCTCTTTACGGAACTACCGTAAAAGAGGCAAAGGCTGGCGATACTGCCATGATCGGGCAACAAAATTCCATTGCGCGAATCGATCAAATGAGAAATCTCACGTGGAATAACACCACCAGCCCTTCTTCCATCGCGACGCTGCTAACTACGCCCACTTCCTCAGATAATGCTTCGACGATTTCCAGAGAAGTCATAAGCATTTACCCCGCTGCTGTTCCGCAGACTTCGCCCCTTCCGGCGCCGACTCCATCTCCAAGTCCGACGCCGGGTTCCACCCCATTCTTTACCGTGACCAAAATAGGCACAGGAACGCCCGCCATCAGTCCTTCTACTCCGAACAGCATCCTCAGTGAAACATTGATCCGTGTAGAAGTTACGACCGAGTGGGTTACCTCGGCGACAACCCATCAGCGTCAATTATCGACCCTGATCAGTAAATCGGGGACCAAAACCCGATGATCGCGCGCCCTGCTTCCAACAAGCAAAGAGGCGGCGGGGGAATGACGCTGGCGGAGATAATGGTTGCTTTGGCCATTCTCGGAATTGTTCTTTCTGTGTGCTACGGTTCATCCGTCGCGCTGCAACGTGGTTTTGCCTCAACCACTTCCTGGATCGACGCGCGAACCAATCAGCTGCGCGTGCTCGATTCTTTGGCAGCGGATCTCCGCAATGCGACCGCTAAATCATTCACGATAAGTGCGGACGGTCTCACAAACACGCTTCCACTGACGTTGACAATCCCCATGCGATACCAACCGAATCCAAGTTCCTCTCCGGCTTACGAGACAACTGGACCGCTTGCAGGCGATCCCGCTCGCTCCGCTCTCCGAATTGAACCAGGAATCTATCCGACGACCGGAAGTATACAATATAGGGATAGCAGCGGCCAGCAAGTGGCAATAGCCGTGACTTATAGATATAGATATGGTGGGGGTGGAACTACGCGAACGATAGTTCGCCAGATTGACTGGCCGTACACTGCCCCAGCGACCTCGACACTAGCCTTATCCCCCCCATTACCCGCGGCTGCCAACACCGCTAGTCGCGAAGTTGGCACCTTTACGAACTACTCCAGTGCGAGTCTCTCTGACCCAAACAATATTTCAAAGGTGACATTCACAAACCAGAACATGCAACTGATTAGTTCTTCGGATACCGCCGTCGTCGTCAGGATTGAGGCGAGCCCCGATTCTCTTCACCCCGAAAACAAATCAGTTTTGAATGACACGGTATTTTTAAGAGAGGCAACTTTTAAGTGACAAAGTATTCTGACCCATCTGGTCAGATACCGTTCCAGTTAACCATCATGAAAATACGAAACAATAGCCAATCGCGCGCCGCGTCCGCCCTCGTGGCAGTGATCATCACTATTACGATCCTGGCATTACTGGCGAGTTCTCTTGTTATCAATGTAACCAATCGCCGCATGACGGTCAGCCAGGCGTCGGCCTGGCAGGAAGCGTTGGCTGCGGCCGAGGCAGGCGTTCATCAGGGAATCGCCCAATTGGAGCAAGGCTTGGCCCAAAATTCTTTGCCTTTAGCAGGGCCAAGTCCAATAGCTTGGAGTAGTCCATTTCCAAGCGGCACGGCTACCTCTACATCGACAAGAGTGTACTTAGACCATGCCGGCGAAGGCCCCTCTGGTCCGTCTAACAGCTATGCCGACTATACGTTGACTCTGAATGAAAACACTACGCAGACAATCCCGAGGCCTTACTACTGCATCGTCTCGGTTGGAACGGTGGGACTTCCGGGAGGTAAAGCTCTCGGCATGGATAGCGCGGATGCTGTATTGCGGAAACTAAATTTGCAAACCGCCACCCGAACAGCGACCCGCACGATTGAGGCATGGGTCAGACCGGTTTACACCACACAGAGCCCGCTGAAAACGGATCAAGCCATAAATTTAAACAACCATAACATCTTTGTTGATTCTTTTAACTCCGCCGATCCCAATCGTTCCGTCAACGGTGCCCCAGACGCTCGAGATTCCAACGGGCATCTTCTGACTAACATTGGACAGTTTGATGCTCCTAATTTTAACGTTCCCCTAGCAGCCAATATCGCTACCAATTCGCCATTCGCCAATATCGGTAACGCGAGTGTTTACGGCGATGTCCTTACTAATGGCGGTGCCACTGATGGAAGTGGGGCCACTGTTACAAACATATCCAACGTTAAAGGTCAGATTATCAATGATTATTACGAACCGATTGAGCCCATCTATGCACCGCAATGGAGTAACGCGACTATAATTAATTCAGTTAATAATTCCAAGACTTTCACCGGAGGCACCCCTACAAATCCTGCTCGTTACCAGGTCGGTACTATCGCAAGCATTGGTAATATAAGACTTTCGGGTGGAAAACAGGTGACGTTTGATTTCGGCACCACGACTGGTACTTCCGATCCGAGCAAAAATCACATCGAACTCTATGTAACTGGAGATTTTACTACAAGGGGAGGCGGCAGCACGGATGGCTCGGTTGTTATCGTAAACGGCGTTAGTGTTAAGATCTACGTGGCAGGAGATTTAAACTTTTCTGGCAATGGGGTGATCAATTACAACAACGTGGCATCGAGCTTGGAAATCTATGGAATTAGCCCACCGGACGGAACAACTCAGACCTTTACTCTAGCCGGAAACTCGGACTTTTATGGAACAGTCTACGCTCCGGGCGCGGACTTGAAATTCGCTGGAGGTGGCAGCAGCGGCGAGTTCGTAGGAAGCTTTACGGGCAAATCAGCTTTTCTTAACGGAACGACGCAGATTCGCTATGATGAAGCACTCGCTGGCAGTGGGCGCATCAGCAGTTTTAAGATTGCCGCGTGGTTCGAAGACGTTAAGAAAACTGGGACTTTTACGGGCCAATTGCAATTCTAGGCGCTGCGCTCGCTAGCCTAAGTCGAGATGGACTCTGGCTTCGCCGTCGGCACCAGCGCCAGAATGGCGTTGGCTTGTGTCAGAAGCGGCCGCACCTTTCGCCGGGCAGAGCTTTGTCGACAACGTCGAGGCGCTTCCTGGCGACGGACGCCTCTCAAAAGTCGCTGGCCGGTTGGGATCTAAAAAAGGCCGGGGCTAGGCGGAAGTTGCAGTTATAGAATCGACATCCGGCCCTTTTGCGATTATTGGCATGCACGATTGGCAAATTTTACGAAATTCGGCGGAAACGACTCGGCACGGGCCGACTGTCCAGAAAGCGATTAAGGACGGGCTTACGCTCCTAATGTTGCTCTCAGGCGATGGATACTCTTCATCGGGCGTGCCGGGGTAAAGTTGTATGCCCCCCTTTTATTCTCGAATTCGATAACTTTGGCCTTATCCACGCCCGGCACACGAAATGCATCATCCTAGCGGATACAGATGGATCCGTTGATTGCTCAAACGGAGAGCGGCCTGCGTCTAAAGGTTCTTACGTCTACCCGACGCAAGGGGTTCTTCGCTCATTTGAAAGGAGCTCAGCAGGTTCATTTTGCCAATAACATTACGGAGCCCGGCAAATGCAAAGTTACCAGCATCCATCCGCCAGGAGTTGGGCATGTACGATCTAAACACGATGTCATAATGTACACCTATGAGGCATTTCGTCTGCAACGACGCCTTGCAAAATTGCACAGGAAGATTCTGATCAGTGGAAGGATTAGTTAATAAACGCTTCTCGTCATTTGCCGTACCAAAATCCGCACTCTGGGCTTCCACAAGCGTATTTGATCAAAAGTCATCAGGCATTGTTGAAAACTTGATCATCTGCCAGACGGTCCGCCTTTGCCTTGCTGGCGTCAGGATTTCCGGTGCAGAGCCAGGCCACTGTTGGCACAAGCACCGGAATTACACAGCTAAGGGGTCTGCCTCAGCATCGGAGTCGGTTTGGGCAGCATCGGCGTCGGCTTCGGCTTCGAAGTCGGAGCGGCCCCCAGCACAGGGGTGGGCTTCGGCTTCGGCAAACCGTTGAGGGAAGAATTAGCTGGAGAAGGCGTTGTGTGCGCTTTCACGACGGCTTCTTCTCGCCTTTTTCTTAATTCCAGCGCTGCTTTTTTCTCGTGCTGTTTTTGCAAGAAGAACACCCCGCCAAGGCCGAGAAAAATTACCACAAAAATGGTATTCTTAATCACAGAAAACAGAGGAACAATGAGCCATACGCTAGGTGCGTTTGACAGCGTTTTCCAACATCGAACAGATAATTTTTTTCGGCTTCTGGATCATTGGACAATGGCGAACGACTAAGGAAATCGGCGGAAGTGTTCTCATTTATGTTCTCACTTTGCCATTTTTGAAGGCGTGAAAAGATGCGCTA
>Ga0207701_10002332_pt1 | contig 19703 bp, 8 predicted proteins | sample KBSSwiSSwithPhiX_FD_184294 | JGI IMG/M metagenome (GOLD analysis project Ga0207701, IMG submission 184294) | Switchgrass rhizosphere bulk soil microbial communities from Kellogg Biological Station, Michigan, USA, with PhiX - S5 (SPAdes) (version 2) | ecosystem: Environmental > Terrestrial > Soil... | reverse complement strand
GGGACTCCGTCACTACTCACTCTGTTCGTAGTGACTTCGCTGGATTTGTGATTGCCGCTCTGATCGCCTGGAAGCTAACTGTTATTAATGCTATTAAGATCGCAGCTGCTCCGGCTATCAAAAATGCGGTCCATCCAATATTTATTCTGAATGCGAAGTCCTGTAACCATTTATGAATTCCCCAGTATGCTAATGGAACTGCGATGACAATTGCAATGCAAACCAATATGATAAAATCTTTTGCCAGCATCGAAACAAGATTGGGCACAGAAGCGCCAAGAATTTTTCGTATTCCTATTTCTTTTATCCTTTGTTGTGCAGCAAATGTTATCAATCCCCATAGCCCAAGACAGGATATCAGCATTGCTAAAACCGAGAATATTTTAAAAAGGCTGAATAATCTCATTTCAGATTTATACAATGCATCCAGTTTCTGATCTAGAAAATAATATTCAAATATTCCATCAGGAAATAATTTCTTATAGCTGGTGTTTACCTGGCTGATCACTCCGGGTATATCAGTGCCTGCTTGTATTTTGACTCCCACCCTATCTGCGAAAGGAATATATTGAGTGATCAAAGTAGGTTGGATGGCTTCGTGTAAAGAGGCAATATTAAAATCAGACACAACCCCTGTTATTTCTGCATGCCATCCGTTCATACCGATCCAGAACCTTTTACCTAATGCTTCTTCATTTGAAGCAAATCCAAGTTCCTTTACTAATGTTTCATTAACCACCGATTTGGGAAAACGCAGATCTTCCGGTATTGATCTTGATACTGCGCTGGTATCTGCAATTGTAAAAAACCTGCCTGCCATTAAATGCAGCCCGTATACCTGGCAAAACTTATCATCGGTCATAATCGTGGTCACGGACTTTATATTCGGATCTTCACGACCTATAAGGCTCATCCTTGTCCCCCAATGCCCCCCTCCACTGGGAGGACTTGTTGAAAATGACCAATCTTTTATTCCCGGAATAGTTTTTAATTCTGCGCCAAACAATTCTTTCTTTGCAATGCTACTTTGTTCGGGTATCTGCATCATTATAATATTGTCCTTATCAAAACCCAAATTCTTGTGACGCATATAATTCATTTGCTTGCCGATGAGCAATAACCCGATAAGCAAACAAATTGAAATACTGAATTGTGTTATTACTAATCCTTTTCTTAACAAAGGTGTGCCCTGATTTGTATTTACATAACCTGACTTTAAAACAGATGCTGGTTGAAACCTGGTAATGATCCAAGCGGGATAGATACCAGCCAATAAAGCGGTGAGAAAAATACCTGCCAATAACGAGATCATTATTCCCGGAGACTCCCAAAGATCGAAAGTGATATCCTTACCCGTAAGATCATTTATATATGGCAATACAAGCTTAGAAATAAAAATGCTTAGTACGGCAGCAAATAAAACCAGCATCAATGCTTCACTAAGAAATTGCCTTATCAACTGAAAGCGCCCTGCACCAATTGATTTACGTACGCCAACTTCTTTTGCACGGGCAAGTGACTGTGCAGTGGAAAGATTTACAAAATTTATACAAGCCAATATCAACACTGCAAAACCAACGGCTCCAAAAAACCATAGCCATTGTGTATTGATTGCTTTGACCCATTCACCGCCACCTGCATATTTAGAATTAAAATGAACATCACTCATGGGTTGTATTTCTGTTTCCACATGGGAATCCTTCCCCATCCATTTCTGGTTATTAAGAAACCTGTCATAAATACTTTTCAGTCCTGCTTTTAGGCCAGCACCCGGCTTAGTTCCTTTAGGTAAAACAATAAATGTTGTTCCTCCCGATACTGAACCATAATGAGTGGTGCTTGTCATTAAATATTTTTCATTGTCAGAAAAGGAAAGCAACATAGAGGCAGGTAAATGGGTATTCCCGGGGAAATCTTTTATTACACTGCCAACTGTAATATTGAAACTATCATTATAAGTGAATGTTTTCCCGATAGGGTCTTCATTGCCAAAGAATTTTTTTGCTGTCTCCTCTGTCAATACTGCCTGGTAAGGTTTTCTTAATGCTTCGTATGCGTCTCCTTTTACAACTTTCACATCAAATACATCAAGAAATTCCGGATCGGTCATCATCACACGATCCTGTTTGAATCGTTTGGTAGGATTGATCTGGACTATTGATTGAGAAGGATGATGAACCTTCGTTACATATTCTAAACCCGGAATATCTTTCCGTATCTGATCCGCAAAGGGAAAAGGAGTTGAAAAATGAAACTCCTTTTTTCCAAAATCAACCCAAACAGTATTTAAACGATATGTCCTATCGGCTTTACTTTCATAAGCATCAAAACTCAATTCATATTTTATGAATAATCCTATCAATAAACAGACAGTGATGCCTAAAGTCAATCCAACGACATGTAAAGTTGTTGTAAGTTTTTGGCGGGTAAACCGGCGAAGAATGAATGGAATGTTTTTAAATATCATAATTATAGTTTTATTCTGTTCTTAATGATTTAATGGGATTAGCTAATGCCGCACGCAATGCTTTGTATCCTACCGTTATCCATGCAATGCTGGCAGAAGCCAGTATCGCAATTATAAAAACCCAGGCTCCTATATCTATACGATAAGCAAAGTCGTTTAACCATGTATGCATCAAATACCAGGCTGCCGGAGCCGCCAGTATAAATGCAATTAAAATAAGAATGGTAAATTCCTTTGAAAATAAATACACCAGGCTTTGAACACTTGCTCCCAACACTTTTCTTATGCCAACCTCTTTTGTTTTTTGAACGACAAGGAAAGAGATCAAGCCGTATAAACCAAGACAACTAATAAAAATTGCCAGCGCCGCATAAACTTTATATAATAAACTCAACCGTTGTTCCTGTTTATAATAACGATTGATATTCTCATCAAGAAAACTTGAGTTATATACATACTCAGGGAAATATTTGTCCCAAATGATCTGTATTTCTTTATTGCTTGCTAAAAGATTTTTACCAGAAAGTTTTATTCCCGCAGATTGATAATATTTTATTTTCGGTGAAATAGCTATCGGTGCAACCGCTTCACGTAAAGATTGCTGTTTAAAATCTTTTACAACTCCGACTACCGGCATTGGCCGGCGACCTCCAAGTCTAAAAAGTTTCCCTACCGCATCTTGCGGATCTTTAAAACCAGTTTTCTTTACAAAAGTTTCATTCACTACATATTCCCGGCAAGTATCACTTGCTCCATAAAATTTTCCGGCCACTAATTCCAAACCATAAGTAGTTGCATAATTTTCGTCACCGAACTTTAAATTTACCTCAAAGCCTCTATCCTCCATTTTATCAAATGCAAAATTGGATGACCATGTGTTTTCGCTGCTGGGCGCATCAAAACCAAAACTAACCTGCTTTACATCGCTTCTATTGATCAATTCATTTTTGAAAGCTTTTAATCTTGCATGTGTCGCACTATCCTGATTGAATTGAACCATCAAAACAGCTTCTTTATTAAACCCAAGATCAGCCTTACGAATAAAATTCATCTGGCTTACTGCAATGATGGTAGCAATAATAAATATCTGGGAAAATGAAAATTGCAATACAACCAAGGCCCTTCGCAATGAGATACTGCCAACCTTAGAGGTATTGATCTTATTTTTTATTGCTTCAACCGGTTTGAATTTACCCATGATAAAAGCCGGGTAGATCCCAGACAGTAATGTTGTAATGACGGCAATACTCAACATAAATATAATACTGCCTGTATTGAAAAGGTTTAGCACCCCTTGCGCAGAAGTAATGCGTTTTACATAAGGAAGTGCAAGCCATGAAAGCCAGGCACCAATGATAACTGCGGTGCTAACAACCAGAGCTGATTCAATAAACACTTGGGTTCTTAATTGTGTTTTTGTACTCCCCATTACTTTGCGAATGCCAACTTCTTTACTGCGTGTAACTGCAAGGGCTGTAGAAAGATTTACAAAATTTATACATGCCATCAGTATTACCAGTAGACCAACAAAGATCAATGTATACAAAGAGGTTTTAGTTGTGACATGATCCCCATTGTTCTCTAAACGATCATCAAAATGTATTTTACTTAATGGCTGCAAAAAATGGGTACGGGTACTTTGCTTATTATCGGTGTTATATTTTTTTTCAAAGAGATTGAGCTGATCATTAATGGCAATTGTATTTTGTTGATTGGGCAACATCATATATACCTGGTGATTGCTGGTGTTAGATCCCCAATCGTTTAATGGCCAGTTACTGCTATCATGTGCAATAAATTCAGCATAGGAAGCAACCATTTTAAAAGGGAAATCACTGTTTTGAGGCACATCTTCAAATATTGCTGCTACCTGCAGATCGTGATCTGAATTATTAAGATTAATTCGCTTGCCAATTGCATCATTCCAATTGCCAAAATATTTTTCTGCTGCCGATCTGCATAAAGTAACACTGCTTACGTTCTTTAGCACATCCTTATTTCCCGCTAAAAATTTTACTTCAAACATTTGCAACAACTCCGGCTCACCATAGAAAATCCCGGTTTTCTCATAAAATTTTTTGCCGCTGGCAGAAGCCGTATCAGTTTTAATTGTAACCTGTATCTCAGAATTCTGCATCATCTCAGCAAAAGTGTATTGAGGAAAATCCTGGCGCAAATATTTTACAGAAGGAAAAGGAACACCGGAAGTATAATGTTCTCCTTCGGCATCCACATCTTTAGTTACAACCTGGTAGATATTTTTATAATTCCTCAAATGCTTATCATAGCTGGTCTCATATTGTATCACCAGGAAAACAATGATACAGGCACCCAAGGCAACAGACAACCCAAGTATATTCAGCAAAGAATGTTTACGGTTTTTTACTAAATTTCTAAAAGCTGTTTTCAAATACGTTTGTAGCATGACTCCTGGTTTATTCTATTCTCAAACCTGTCTGCCGGCAGGCAGGCTTTTTACTTTATTATTTTACTCGGTTCTAAGTGACTTTACCGGATTTGCCAGGGCCGCTTTTATCGCCTGGAAACTTATAGTGATCAATGCGATCACCGCTGCCAGGATACCAGCTGCTAAAAATATCCACCATGGCATAGATATCCGATAGGCAAAATCCTCTAACCATTTATTCATGAAATACCATGAAACAACAAAAGCCGGGATTGCTGCAAAGGCAACCAGTTTTAAAAAATCTTTTGACAGCAGTGTAACAATTGTTGATGTATCTGCTCCTAACACTTTTCTAATACCAATTTCTTTGAGTCGTTGCATGATCGCAAAAGCAGAAAGACCAAACAAACCTAAACAAGCAATAAAAATGGCAAGGGATGCAAAAATGATCAGTATAGTTTTTTGCCGTTCTTCTGCTTCATAAAGTCTCGAAAAATTTTCATCAAGGAAAGTATACTGGTAAGGAGTATCAGGAAGAAAATTTTTCCATGTTGATTCAATACGGTTAAGCGCTGCGGGTATATTGGAACCGGAGATTTTGATCGATATTCTTCCATACGAACCTGCCCCTCTTGGAACCAATAAAACAAGTGGCGTGATTTTTTGATGCAATGACTCAAAATGAAAATCATTGAACACACCAACAAGCTTTCCCCTGCGGTTACCATAACCAAAATTCTTACCTACTGCATCTGCATAATTTTTAAACCCGAGAACTTTCGCAGCTGCTTCGTTTATAAGAAAGGCCGAAGTATCCATGCCATAGTCTCTCGAAAAACCACGTCCAGCCAAAACTTTTATCCCATATGTTGAAATAAAATCATGGTCAGCTGATACAAATTTTATATCTACGTTAACGGGAGCCAGCGTATCAGAAGATTCCATTCTTGTTCCCATCGCATCCAATAATCTTCCCGTAGGAATGCGGGATGAACGACCAACATTTTTAATGCTGGAATTCGCCAACAGTTCATTCCTGAATGCATCGTACCGGTCATTAAGTTGTGTGGGATAAGGAAGGCTGACAATATGTTCTTTATCGAATCCAAGTATTTTGTTCTGCATATACCTCATTTGCCAGAAAACAATTCCTGTTGCAATAATGAGTATAATAGAAATGGCAAACTGGAGTGTAACAAGAGCTTTTCTGAAAGAAATGCCTCCACTTGTTTTTAAAAAACCTTTCAAAACTTTTATTGGCTGAAATGAGGACATGAAAAGCGCGGGATATATTCCGGATATGATCCCCACAACAAAAGGTATCAGCAAAAGAGGAACAATGACCTGCCATTTTAATAAAATGTCGATCGCAAGATGCTGTCCTGAAATTTTGTTTAGCCAGGGCAGCATTAACCATGTAAGAGCAATTGCTAAAACCAACGAGATATAGGAAACTAAAATTGATTCACTCAGAAACTGAAAAACGATCTCCTTTCTTTCAGCACCGGCAACTTTTCGAATGCCAATTTCTTTTGCTCTTAATGTTGATCTTGACGTTGAAAGGTTCATATAATTGATACAAGCGATCAACAAAATGAACAATGCAATGGCCGAGAAAATATAAACTCTTTTTATGTCACCATTCTCTTCTGCCTCGTAATCTGTATGGGACCGAAGATGTATATCCGTTAATTTTTGAAGACCAAGTGTTGTCCATTCTGAAGCCTTATGTTTTGGACCAGTTTCAACATGTTTGTCAACAAAAGCAGGGAATTGTGCTTCTAATTTTTTTGCATCATAATGTTCAGGCAGGCGGATATAAGTAAAAAAAGAATTATTGCCCCAATTGGTTCTCAGGTTTTCTGCTCCATATATTAATGTATCGTTTAGTGTGTTAAACGAAAGCATGATATCAGGATGGAAGTGAGTGTTAGAAGGAAAAGTTTTATAAACTCCTGTTACTTTGAAATCAAAATAGTTGCCCAGGTTAATACGGATCATTTTGTTCATTGGCTCGTCTGTACCAAAATATTTTTTTGCGACCTCTTCGGTCATCATTACACTATATGGATCTGACAAAGCCTTCTTAGGATCCCCTTTTAAGACATTTGTTTTAAAAAAATTGAAAAAATGATCGTCTGCAAACATTACATTCTCTTCATTAAACATTTTCTCTTCGTATTTCATTGGAGTAGTGCCATTGGTGATTGTACGGGTGATATCTTCTATCTCTCCAAAATCATTTTTCAATAATGGCGCAAACGGAGGAGCGATCGTACTTAGTGTAAGTGAAACCGCTTTTGTATCTGGATTTAAAAAAGTTCTTGTTACACGATAAACTCTATCTGCGTTCGGCTGATATTTGTCATAGCTCAACTCATTCAGAATATAAGTAAGGATCAGCATGCAACAAGCTAATCCCACAGTTAATCCAAAAATATTTATAAAAGAAATGAACTTGTATTTTACAAGATTCCGATAAGCTATTTTTAAATAATTCTTTATCATGTCAATAGTATTATTCGGTTCTAAGAGATTTTACAGGATTAGCTAATGCCGCTTTTATTGCCTGGAAACTAATTGTAATCAATGCTATCATTACTGTCGCAATTCCTGCAATAATAAACATCCACCAATTAATCGCTATTCTATAAGCAAAATCCTCAAGCCACTTATTCATCAGCAACCAGGCAATAGGAAATGCAATTATGACGGCAAGGAATACCAGTTTTAAAAAATCTTTTGAAAGGAGTGCTGTAACACCAGTTACGGAAGCACCAAGGACCTTCCTGATCCCAATTTCTTTTTTTCGCTGCTGTGTGGTATACATGCTTAATCCAAATAATCCCATGCATGCAATGCATATTGCAATAACAGCAAATATGCTAAGCACATTTAATAGCTTTTTATCAGATTTATAAAATTTATTCAATTGTTCGTCAAGGAAAAAATAATCGTAAGGATAAGTAGTCTCAAGCTGCTTCCATGTTTGCTGAATAAATGCAAGAGAAGCTTTTGTATTTCCTGCCTTCAACTTAAGGGACAAATACGCAGGATTGGACTTAAGTATCATTGCCGTTGGCGAAACAACTTCTCTCAGTGAAGATGTGTTGATATCTTTTATTACACCAATCACCTTTGCTTTTCTTACACCCACTATTTCAAAACTCTTTCCTATAGGATTCCTCCAGTTCAGGAATTTTACCAATGACTCGTTTATTACGACGGCATCTGTTGTATCTGTGGGCATTTCAGGAGAAAAATATCTTCCTTCTATCATTGGAATATTGTAAGTCTTAGGGAACTCCGTATCGGTTTCTAATACATCAGCCTCTATATGTTCACCGTCAGTATGCTCTTCAGGAATTATTCCATAACTATTAAATGTGTGGCCAGGAACACGGTTTGTAACTGAGATGTGGCCTATCCCGGGATATTGATGTAATGCAGCAACTAATTCCTTCGTCTTTTGTTCTAACCCAGTATTGGCTATATGCAATACTAAAACCTGTTCTTTATCAAACCCAAGGTCCTTTGTCATCATAAACCTGGTTTGTCTCTGAACTACCATGGTACCTACAATAAGCAAAAGAGATAAAGCAAACTGGGTTGTCACCAATGACTTTCTTACCCAAACGCCTTTACCTGCCTTCACTATATTTCTAAATATGTCTGTAGATCTGAATCTTGCAAGGAAGATCGCAGGATACATTCCGGCTAATACACTTACCACGATCAACAGGCCAACAAGCCCTATAATAATTTCTGGTTTGAACAAAACATTAGTGCCAATATTTGTATCAGCCAGCTTATTGAAAAAAGGAAGTAATAAAAGAACGACTAATAGTGATAATAAAATGGCGAGGGTGCAAAGTGTGAAAGATTCACCAAAAAACTTTCTTATCAGCAGTCCCTTATTAGCTCCCAATACTTTTTGTACACCAGTTTCCTTAGCTCGTCCTAATGCTCCTGCGGTTGTGAGATTTATAAAATTGAAACAAGCAATAATCAAAATAATGGCTGCAATACCCAAAAGACTGAAAACTATTTTATTGCTGTTAGCGTTAAAAGCTTCAGCAAATAATATATCGGATGAATACAAATGGATTTTATCAAGTGGTTGCAGATAAGGATTGTATTCTGCTGCTCTTTGAGGTAAATTAGTATGAAGTAAGTTTGTAATTTTTTCTGACACCTTTAAAGGATCACTGTTTGGCTTTAATTTGACAAAAGAGTAATTGACTTGTGTTTGCCAATTATTCATCCACGAAAAATAATCAGCATTAGCCTGCGTGAGAGTCGTAGCCCAGGAGATCAACATAGTAAACCGAATGGAAGAATTCTCCGGAACATCTTTGCATACGCCAGTTATCTTAACATCAATATTATTAAGTGTAGTAAGCGTTTTGCCAACCGGGTTTTCAGTATTGAAATATTTTTTAGCAACTGATTCAGATACTACTGCCGTAAAAGGTTCGGATAGCACTGTTTCCCTGTTTCCTTTGATCAATGGAAAATCAAATACTTTCAAAAATCCTTCATCTGCATATGTAACATCGCTCAACTTAAAACGAACAGTATCATAACTCACCAGCATTTCACTAAACCAAGGTCGAAAGACTGTCGCATATTCGACTTCTGGTATGCTTGCTCTTATGGAAGGCACCAATTTGCCCGGAGTAATACTATGAAGCTGGGACTGTTTACTTTTTTCAGAAGTTACTTTATTTATTCGAAAAATATCATTGTACCCTGAATGGAATTTATCAAACGACAATTCATTATACGTGTATAAACCTATTAACACACAACTGGTCACACCGACGGTAAGACCAGCAATATTGATAAAGGAAAATGTTTTATGCCGCCAGATATTTCTTAAAGTCAATCTTAAATTATAATAAACCATAAAACCGTTTTTAGAGTTACTGGTCTCTTATTCTGTTCTCAATGATTTTACAGGGTTCGCTAATGCAGCTTTTATTGCCTGGAAACTGATAGTCAATAATGCAATTAAAATCGCAATAGTACCAGCAATTAAAAATATCCACCAACCAATCGAAATCTTGTAAGCAAAATCCTGCAACCAATTATACATAATATACCATGCTGCGGGGCTAGCAATAAGAAAAGATATTAGGATCAGCTTTAGAAAATCTTTAGAAAGCAGTTTTACAATTTCTCCCACACCAGATCCTAATATTTTTCGAACGCTGATTTCTTTCTTGCGTTGTTCTGCCATGAAAGCCGTAAGTCCGAATAATCCGAGGCAAGCAATGAAGATTGCCAAAAAAGTAAATGTTCCGGCAACCTTTCCGATGTGTTGTTCTGATTTATATAAATTAGAAAATTCCTCGTCCATGAAGGTGTAAGTGAAGGGTTGCCCAGTAGCAAAACTGCTCCACTTGCTTTTGATGTTTGAAACGAGTAATGCAACATTTGACGTGTTGATTCGTAAAGCAATGCTGCTATTTTCGTTACCAGGCACAAGTATCAAAGGTGTTATCTCCTCATGTAAAGAATTGAAATTAAAATTCTTTGCCACGCCAATAATATGATAGGCTTCCACGGTATTGGCTGTATTTTCTTTTACTCGATAAATACTTTGGTTGACCTGATCATTTGATCCCAGAAGTTTTGCAGCTGTCTCATTAATAATAACAGAATTAGAATCGGAAGAAGATTCTGGGAAAAAATTCCGTCCACTTTTTAGGGACATTTGCAACGTAGGGATATAATCAGCATCAACCTTCCACATCCCCATTGAAATAGCATTTTTCAAATCAGGAATGGGAGTTGTAAAGATTGCTGCGTAAGTTCTTTTTCCAGCAACTGGTAAATATCCTGTCATAGTAGCCTGCTTTACACCGTTTAACTTTAGGAGTTCCTCTTTGAATGCTTTTGCATTATTACCTAACGCTCCGGTTTTTTGGATAATCAATATCTGATTTCTGTTAAATCCCAATGCCCGATCCCGAATAAAATCAAGTTGACGATAAATAACTATGGTGGCAACAATGAGAATAATTGAAACCCAGAATTGGAACACTATCAATGCGCTTCTTAGCCAGTTTCTTTGAAATCCCTTAGTCAACTTATTTTTCAATACCTTAATTGGCTTGAAGGAAGAAAGATAAAATGCGGGATAGCTCCCAGCTATGATACCAGTAAATGATACCATGAACAATAGCAGCAAGCCAATACGAGGTTGCAAAAACGATTCCAGCTTCAACTGCCTTCCTGATAGATCATTGAAATAAGAAAGCATTAACCCAACTATCAGCAATGAGAGCACCATGGCAATAAAACTGATAAGCATTGCTTCAGCAAGGAATTGGCTAATAAGGTTTTTACGCGAAGAGCCCAATACTTTCCTGATCCCAACTTCTCTCGCCCTGTTTGCAGAACTGGCTGTTGATAAATTCATGAAATTTACGCAAGCCATCAATAAAATAAAAACAGCAATGGCCGAAAAAATATACACGTATATAATATTCCCGTTTGTTCCCAATTCGCTAGCTTTATTAGAATGCAGATGAATTTTCGTTACAGACATTAAACTATTATGGATAATTAAATCGCTCATTTTTTTATCAGAATTATGAGATGATACCATGTAATTATTCATCCATGGATCTAATTGAGTTTCTAACCAATTTGCATCAGCATCATTCTTTAGTAAAACATAAGTATTACAGGACTGATTGAACCAATTATCAGTTCTGCTTTCTTTTAATGTCGACATGGGAAGGAAAAAATCGAAAGTGAAGTGTGATTGTTGAGGTATGTCTTTTATCACGCCTGTTATTACATAGATACTCGTGTCATTGATTATTAAAGGCTGACCAACAATATCAATCCTATTAAAATACTTGACAGCCATACTTTCGGTGATCACTAGAGAACCAGGTTCCTTTAAGGCAGTTAACGCATTACCGGTTGTAAACGGTAATGTAAATACTTCAAATAACGTTGAATCGGCATATACTACGTGGTCTTCTTTAAAATTTTCATTTCCTTTTTTTACCAGGAATCCCGGATGCTTCTTTAATCGCACAAATTTTTCCACCTGCGGAAAATCTTTCTTTAAAGTTGGTCCGACAACAGGTGCCTGGACTGTCATGGCAAATTGATTGCCGGCGATTTTTATATCAGCATCTATACGATAAATACGATTGGCCCTCGTATTGAAACGGTCATAGCTTAGATCGTCCAAAACGTATAGCAGAATTAATAAACAGGTAGCCAGAGCTATGGCGAGTCCACTAATATTTATAATCGAAAACCCTTTGCTTCTCCAAAGATTTCGAAAGGTAGTTTTCAAATAATTTTTGATCATGCTACAAATTTTTATTCTGTTCTTAATGATTTCACCGGATTTGCAAGAGCAGCTTTGATTGCCTGGAAACTCACCGTGATCAATGCGATCACCAACGCTGCAGCTGCCGCAACGGCAAACATCCACCAGCTGATCGTGATGCGATATGGAAAATCCTGCAGCCATTTATTCATTGCCCACCAGGCAACGGGAAATGCAATAACGGATGCAACAAGGATCAGGATGACGAATCTCTTTGAAAGCAAGCCCATGATATTAAACATGGTTGCTCCCAACACTTTTCTGATCCCGATTTCTTTTGTTCTTTGCTCTGCACTAAATGCAGCCAATCCAAACAGACCCATACAGCCAACAAAAATTGCCATCATGGTAAAAATCCAAAGCAGGCTTGCAAGTTTTTCTTCGCTCTTATACATAGCACCATAGCTCTCGTCCATAAATTTATAATCCAAAGGATAGCCAGGCGAAAACTGATTCCATACATTAGTTATATAAGCAATGGTGCTTTTCATATCCGTCGTCTTGAGCTTCACTGCGACTTTGAATGAGACTTGAGGATATAACTGTATAACAGTAGTTGCAAGTTTTTCATGCAGGCTCTTATAATGATAATCCTGCACAACACCGATAACTTTTCCTTTCTTAACAGGATGAAGTGTATCAGCCGGTACCCATTCATCCCAGCTCATCGTTTGGCCAATTGCTTTTTCGGGAGTGCCGTAACCAAGTTCTTTCACCCCAGTTTCATTGATGATAAAAGCTTCTCTCTCATCCGTGGCCATCTCTCTTGAAAAATCTCTGCCGGTAATAATTCTTAATCCAAGTGTTTTCACATAATCATAATCGCCGACGAACACATTCGCAGAATATTCTTTTTCTCCATCTTTAGTTGGGATCTTGATCCCATCACCTGCATACTGATCACCAGGTAAACCATAACCAGAAGTGACTGACACAACATTTGGTGAACGTTTTAATTCTGTTTTAAATGTCTCGAGCGTTTTAGGATTTGATGCAAGACTGTCTCTTATCTGGAAGAAAAGAATTTGTTCTTTATTAAACCCAAGATCTTTGTTATTCAAATAATTTGTTTGCTTATAAACAATGATGGCAGAAACAATAAGCAGTGCAGAAAGTGAAAATTGTATCACCACCAAAGTCTGTCTCAACCATGGAGTGCCGCTGCCCGTGAGCTTCATGCTCTTCAAAACCTTTAAGGGCTGGAAACCAGAAAGCACAAGAGCTGGATAAATTCCTGCAAGAATGCCGACAACAATTCCTATGGTCACTAACAAACCTCCGAGAACAGGATTTACAACTGGATTGAACTCAATGGATTTTCCTGTGAACTGGTTGAGTGCTGGAACTATAAATATTGTTGCCATCGTAGCAAGGATCACAGCTAAAATGGAAAGTAAAATCGTTTCGCCGATGAACTGAAATATTAATTGCTTACGCTCAGCACCTACTACCTTTCTAACGCCTATTTCTTTTGCTCTCCTGAATGATCTTGCTGTAGCAAGATTGATAAAATTGAAACAGGCAATGAGCAATACAAATAAAGCAATTATGGTCAATGCCCTGACATAAGTAGCATTGCCTCGAATGGCATTGTCATAAACAAAATCGGCAGATTGTAGATGAATATTTTTTAGTGGTTGAAAACACGCAAGGAAAGTCGACCCGGCCTGTGTCATCATTGGATAAATTTCTTTCTTCATGTAGGCCTGGAACTTATTCTGCAACTGCTGAACATTTGCTCCGGGTTTTAATTTTACGTAGGAATAGAATTGGTGCCAGGTCCAAATTTCCATCCGGGCTCTTGGAATGCCTGTAGCAGAAATTGGCATCAGGTAACGAAAATCCAAATGAAAATGGGAAGGCAGTTTTGCAAGCACGCCTTTTACAGCAAATGTGTCTTTATTTATCCTGATCGTTTTATCGATCGGGTCTTCGTTTCCAAAATATCTGTTTGCCAAATCTTCGGAAATAACAACTGCATGAGGAGTTGAAAGAGCCGTTGTCGGATCACCTTTAATTAATTTCAACGAAAAAAATTGTAGAAACGATGAATCAACAAACCAGCCTTTTTCTTCATAGTTTCTTTTTTCGCCGGCTTCCATCAAAAATTTATCGGCTGTCATCAATATCCTGGTTGTGGTCTCCACTTCAGGATAATGCTGCTTAAGAAAAGTTGCATAAGCCGGTGGAACCGGAGCTCCAAAGCTTGTGCTGTTATTATTTTTGTTCTCATCATAGAGCCGGTAAATATTTTCCCCGCCTTTTATGCTTTTATCGAATTGCCATTCATCCCACACAAATAATCCGATCACCATGCAGCCGATGACACCAATAGCAAGACTTGCAATGTTTATGATCGCAAAACCTTTATAGCGAAGTAAGTTCCTGATCGCTGTTTTCAAATAATTCTTAAACATGGATGAGTTTTTTAAATTTCCTCAAAATCCTTTTCCAATCCTCTAAATCTTGGTTCTATTCTGTTCTCAAGAGTTTGATCGGGTTCGTTCTTATCGCCTGCCATACTTTAAAACCCGATGTGATCGCGACTATAATAAATAATACAAGCACGGAATTCACCAAAGTTGATGAAGCGATCCCTGCATTCACCGCAAAGATCATATCAAGTAAAAGTTTTGTAAGTGCATACCCGCCATAACAACCTACTGCAGCACCAACAATAAATATCCAGAAGTATCCTCGGTTAACTAATAAAAGAATATGACCTGCCCTTGCACCAACTACTTTTCGCAGTGCTATCTCTTTCATTTTTTTAACGATAGTAAGCGAGATCAAGCCGAACAGCCCTGTAGCAGTCAATAAAATTGAAATGATCGCAAACCAGGAAAATATTTTTGCAATATTGCTTGTTACCTTATATGCTTCTTGTGTTATTTCGTTCTGATAAAAACCAGTGAACGGTTTCATAGGAAAAATTTTCTTCCATGCATCTCTTGTTTTCGCATACACCATTTCGAGGTCGGAAATTTTTGTTTGTAAAACAAGAAACTGAAACCGGTTCTCTTTTGCCAGCTTCATCACAACAGGATCTTTCGGGTCAAATAAACGGTCAAGCTGAAAATCTTTCAGCACACCAACTACCGAATAATTCATACTATCAATAAAGATCTGTTTGCCCAACGCTTCTTTATTCTTCCATCCATAATTAGCAGCCAGGTTTTCTGTTATAAGGATCGATTTTGTATAGTCTCCTTCCATTTGTGCATCAAACGATCTTCCTTCTGCCATTTTAAGATCCATTGTCTTAATATAATCCGGTCCTACTTCAAGGAAATTTGCCTCTTCTTTTTTTTCTTCTGCCTCGGTAACGATATTTCGATAGCCGTATCCAATATGACTTCTTGTACCTGCTAATGCAGTCACTTGAGGAATAGCTGCAACTTCATTTTTAAAAGAAGCAAATGCAGTTGTATCACTTACGACTACGCCAATCGTATTTTTTATGTTATATCCATAATCATAATTTTTTTGAAATTCTGCATTGCGGGCAAAACCAATTCCGGCAATAACAGTAATTATAGCAATCGATAATTGCAGACCCAACATTATTCTTGAAAACAAGTTTGTGCCTCCAAATTTTACCGTTCCGCGAAAAATAGTAGATGGATTAAACCGGCTGATATAGAATGCAGGATATGCGCCGGCCAATAACGTGGTTAACAATACAGCGCCACCAATAAATAGCAAGAGACTGGGATCGTTAAAATAATCAGCCGTGATCTTAACACCATTAAACATTTCATTAAATGCAGGAAACCAAAACCGGTTTAAAACAGTCGAAAGCAGAACTGACACGCATACAATAAAACAGCATTCAATCAATAACTGAAACACTAATTGTTTGTGTGAGCTTCCCATTACTTTTCTTATACCTATTTCTTTTAATCTCCTGTTAGCATGAGAAACAGTAGTGTTCGAAAAATTAAGGCAGGCAGAAAGAAAGATCAGAATAGCAAGAATAAATGGACCATATGCAGCCGAATCTTCAGGACGATCACGTAAATTATTAGAATCAATATTACTTTGTATTGCGTTTTCATGTAAGGAAATAAGTTTAAAGCCCGATGCTTTCCAATCCATCCTGACTTTATTCTGTATCGGTAAATATTTATTAAAGGATTTTGCAATTAAAGGAACATCTGATCTTTTAGGAATTCTGAAAAAAGCTGCGTCAAGCATCCATGTCCAGTCATCCGGAGCGATCTTTGATCCATCACCTTTCAAATAATTTTCAAAATTGGTGATGAACCCGAATTGGATGGTAGAGTTCACAGGAATATCTTTCAATACACCGGTTACTGTAAGCGGCATTGCATAATTATCATCCGAATAAAAAATCAATGCCTTACCTAACGGATCTTGCTTACCAAAATATTTTTTTGCAATCGTTTCAGTGATAAGAACAGAACTTTTATCCGTTATGTTATTGGAACCAGCAACAACAGGAAAATTAAACAGATCAAAAAAAGCAGGATCGGTAAAGTGGGCTTGTTCAGCAAAAGGCTCATTCTTATCATATTTTACATTCAATCCGCGGCTATCAAGTCGCACTGCTTCGGCGATACCCGCAAATTCACTCTGAGCCTGCTTTACAGCAGCCAGTGGAAAAATTCCTTTGACCCCATTTGCCCCTGATTTAAAGGTCAATGCCCGGTAAACATTCTCCTGGTCTTTATGAAAATTATCAAAACTGAAACTGTAGCGATAGGTTTGATAACCCCAAACAATAGCTGCCAATCCAATTGCCATTCCAAAAATATTAAGCAAGGTGTAGGCTTTGTAGCGCCACATACTCCGCAAAACGATCTTATAAATATTTTTAAACATAAATAAGTTTTAGGTGGTTAGTTTTATTTTTTTATGTTATCGACATTTTAAGTTCTAATCATCGTCCCTTGCGTCGCACTCTTGTACTACATTAATTCTGTTCAGCTTCACTTTTCCTCATAATCCTTTTAAATCATGAAAATCCTGGTTCTGTTCTATTCCGTTCTCAAACTCTTCACAGGATTCATCAATGCCGATCTTACCGAATGAAATCCCACTGTTACCAAAGCGATCAATATTGTAGCAACAGAAGCTGCAATAAATACCCACCCATGTACAGGAATTCTAAATGCAAAATCCTGCAGCCACTGATTTCCTGCATACCACGCTAATGGAATAGCAATAAGAATAGCAATGCCGATCATTACTAAAAAATTTCTTGCTATCAGCATTGTGATGCTTGTAATATTTGCTCCCAAAACTCTTCGTATCCCTATTTCTTTTGTTCGTTGTACAGTTGTAAATGCAGCTAATCCAAACAAACCCAAACAAGCAAGTAATATGGCAAGTGTTGCAGCAACTGTAAACAATGTTGATGAACGTTGTTCGCCAACATATAACTTATTATAATCTTCATCCAGAAAATGATAAGTAAATGGCCGATCAGGTATGCGTTGCTTCCACATCATTTCAAGCCGTCCCAATGTTGGACGCATATCTTTTCCATTGATGCGGACCATAAATGAACGTGAGTAATCACGACCAAGAAATAATATAATAGGGCCGATCGGTTCACGAAGACTGCTGAAATTAAAATCCTTTATCACTCCCACTACCGGGCCCGGACTTCCTTTATCAATTATTTTAGCAAGAGCTTGTTCGGGTGTCCATCCTATTTTATTGGCCAATGATTCATTGATAATATAAGGTTGCCGAAAATTTGCATAATCATTTGCAGTATCCATCATTGCAAAATCCGATTGTTGAAAATCACGACCGGCGAGCAATTGCATCTTCATTGTTTTTGCAAAATCCAGGTCAACGGGCATTGCATTTAATGAAATTTCCTTTTTTCCGCTTTCTTCTGTAACAGTTATGCCATCGCCCCACTCCACAAATTCGGGTGTTTCATAAGCCGCGGTCACTCCTTCCACTCCTGAAACTTGTGCAATTGCTTCTTTAATACTTTGAAAATTGTCCAGCATTTTTCCCCCGATGGGCAACACGGCAATATGTTCTTTGTCATAACCTAAATTCTTTGTTTGCATAAAATTCATTTGCTGCAAAATGATAGCCGTGTAGATGATCAGGAAAACTGAGATGCTGAATTGAATTACTATCAAAGACTTTCGAAGTGTCCCACTCACACTTGTGATGCGAAATCCTTTTTTTAAAACTCCAAGCACTTTTGTTCCTGACAATATCATCGCAGGATAAAAGCCGGCGAGAAAACTCACTGCTATTGCAAATAAGGCAAGTGAAACAATTGGAACAGCTTGTAATAATATTTCAGAAGTAAACTCTTTGCCAGTAATATTATTAAAATATGGAATTAAAAAAATACTCAGCGCCAATGCAAGAGCTGCCGAAAGAAAAGTAATAACGGTTGATTCACCAATGAACTGAAAGAATACCTGCTTCTTTGAAGCACCCAAAACTTTTCTCATTCCTATTTCATTTCCTCTGCCTGTGGATTGTGCGGTGGCAAGATTAGTATAATTAGCTGATGCAATAATTAATATCAGTAATGCTATGACGCCAAACATATATATATATGTCATATTGCCGTTTGGCTCAAATCCCGCCAACGATGATCTTAAGTGTACGGTCTTTAATGGCTCAAGATGATAAGTGAGATAATCATTGCCTTCAAGTTTTGCATCCGTTCTTACTTCGCTTGTTTTCATATATCCTGCAATTTGCTGTTGCAGTAATGGAATATCCTTTTTATCTCTTACAAGCAGGTAAGTGATCCAGTTTGCTTCCCACCATTTTTCAGCTTTAACATAATTGCCCAGGTTGAAGAACTGGGTAACAAAATCAAACTTGATCTGTGAGTTCTGTGGCACATCTTCACAGATCGCAGACACTTTCATATCTTTTCCAAATACCGTTATTGTTTTATTGATCGCATCCCGATAGCTGTTACTACCAAAATATTTTTTAGCCATTGATCTTGTCAATACAATTTTATCAGGCGCATCTAATGCCAACGAAGCATCACCATCTTCCAGGTGAAAAGAAAATATCTTAAAGAGGGGCTGATCCGCAAAAAGAATTCGTTGTTCATCAAATATTTTTTCACCATACTTAATAATTCCATGACTGATAAAAGTCCTTGTGTATTCTTCCACGACAGGGAATGTTCTTTTAAACTGGGGACCAACTTTAGTTCCTGTGGTTGCCGTTGTGTTTACCGTTTCTGCTTTCTTATATTCCATTGTAGCTCTTACGATCCGTTCTGCATTGGCATTGAACTTATCATAGCTCAGTTCATAATTGATAAAAACGCCGATCAAGAGGCAAGCAGCAAGCCCGACTGTCAAACCGATAATATTAATACCCGAATAAAGTTTGTTTTTACCCAGGTTTCTGAAAGCGGTCTTTAAATAATTTTTAAACATGATAATTAGTAATTAATGATCATTCAGTTCGCAATGATTTTACAGGGTTTGTTCAAGCAG
>Ga0207701_10002331_pt1 | contig 19703 bp, 18 predicted proteins | sample KBSSwiSSwithPhiX_FD_184294 | JGI IMG/M metagenome (GOLD analysis project Ga0207701, IMG submission 184294) | Switchgrass rhizosphere bulk soil microbial communities from Kellogg Biological Station, Michigan, USA, with PhiX - S5 (SPAdes) (version 2) | ecosystem: Environmental > Terrestrial >... | reverse complement strand
GAATCAAGGATTCCAGTCGTAACTAGTGCGGTAGTGTCGGTCAACGCCGCGGGATCCTCACCGGGCAAGAACTCGTTAAGGATGAAGTTCTTAACTGTGGCTTTTATGGTTTCTTGGTCCATCATAGAGATGCGAGCTAGTGTATTACAGCCGAAGCCTGATTGCCATCATCTTTTTATTATAGTTATAGCGAGCGAGCAGTAACCGAGGGTCCTTTTGGTCTTAACGCGGGCCGTTCGTGCGCATAGATTCGACCGGCAAACATGTCTGTTATGTACTCGGTATATCGGGAGTAGACGCAGTGCGCGAAGGATAAAGGATGCTCCCAGAAAGAATCCAGGACATCCCCCAGTACGTTGATGCCCCTCTCGCAAAATAGTTGGTGATCGGCGAACGGATTGGGCTTATCGCGGTTCGCATCCTCCAAATAAGCCCGAATGATGGGTGCCACAAACTGACCTTCTCGCATAGTGACCGTCAAACCAAAGGGAAAACTGGGATCGATAAACCGATGCGCGTCCCCAATACAGATGAAACCTTCACCGCAGAATCCATTTCCGGAATTCTACTGCTCAGCTCCGGGTGAAGTTCGCGAAGTTCTCGAATGTAAGAATCACGCTTGCTTTCTTTTTTACCCAGCAAGTAGGCGGATGGACATACTATTCTCACGCTGACAACTTCCTCATCGAGTGGTATGGACCATGCCCAATGGTCTTTCTTCTGATAAAAGATCAGCCAGCAGTCTATTGCGGTTCACTACCCGAGTCGAAGGCTGTCAAGTGATGACTTCAAGTCCTTACCCAAAGGACGTGACAACGTTGGGCACAGCGAGGGAATCAAGCATTCCGCTCGTCATCAGGGGGTTGTGTCGGTCAACGGCGCGGGGTCTTCCCGCGTGTCATCGGTTTCATTCAGAATCTTGTCGAAATTGGATGGAAAGTGGTCTGTAATTCCCTTTGCAATGAATTCGGCCGCCAGTTCCTGGCCGTAGGAAGTGAGGTGCACGAGATCCCACCAGAGGAATCCGGAGTCGTAAACACCGTCTGACGTTAAATAACCGTTCAGATCCAGCAGAGGCACATGATACTGCGTGGAAATGTTCCTCATAATCGCGTGTCGATCCTGAATTCGGCCAATCGGAAGAATCGTCTGCACGCTGCCTTTTCCGAAGTCGACTTCCGGACTGTTCGGCTCCAGAATGAAAAGAGTCTTGCTATGGATGGAGCGAGTCCACTCCAATAGGGAGCGAAGTCCCTTATCAAACGAACGGGCATCATCATTGTTCGAAAGATCAAGAATAACGAGGTCCGGCCGGAATAGATATAGATGATCCTTGCAGCGGTTCAAAAGTTCAAAAGAATTGCTTCCTCGTTGGCTTGCGTTGATAACATAAATATTCTTCCCGCTCGCTCCGGTATTCAGCAGGGAGCTTACCCTGGAGGCAATCCGCTCGTTTGGGGAGGAAGCCCCGCTTCCCCACATCTGTGAAGTGCCGAGGAAAAGTATCCTTGTTCCGTGCCGAAAAGGGTTCTCAGCCAGATAAGACTGTATGTCCGGTCCGGTATCCATTACGTCATCCATTCGCAGAGCGCCGGAATCGTTTCTGATGACCATGATGTGCTCGTATTTCGCAACAGATGGTATCTGCAGAAATCGAATCAGTTCCACGGGAGAATAGCTCATCCATCGTGTATACTCCGGATCATAAAAGGGGAAGTGCGTGAAGAACAAAACGCGCAGCTTCTCCGGAAGCGTGCCGGTACTAAGCGTGGAGTCACTGTTAAGGGCTCGCGCTCTGCCCCACGTTCGTCCCTTATACCGATAGCCGGCGGACCAAAAATAGTAATCAAAGCAACCGTAGATAAAAACGACAAAAATTAAGAAAAGCTCGAGAGTAATCAGAGAAAACAGTGCTCTCTGCCGGTTCCTGCACAAGTGGAAAATCAGAGCATTCAGCGAGAGAAGGCTAGCAAAGGCGGAAAAGTAGAACAACCATCCGGTCCAGTGATTCCGGAAATTCTCCCGTTGAACCAGCTTCCCATCGGAATCCAAGACTTCAACGTCGTCCACTATCGCGACGTTATTGCCCGATCTGAACCCGATCACCTGTTGCCGAAGAGGCTCCACTGGAAATTTCCCCCTCACAAGACCATCGCATTCCACGACTAGAGAGTTCCCCTCGAAGGTCATGCGAGAGGCGTGCCAACCTTGCGAAAGAACCAGGTTCTGAATTGGCTTATGCAGTAGGAACTTTCCATCCGTTCTTGCCTGAAAAAACATGCTCGGGAATTTCGCATTCCGGCTCAACCGAACGCCACAAAAAGAGTCTTTGTTCTTGTTGAAGACGATATTCAAGTATCCGTTGTCACCCAGAAAGAATTTGAAGCGAAGAAGTCCCAGCGAAAACACCCGGTTGAGAAGGATTTCATTGAATCCGTGCCAGGCATGAAGATTTAACCTGTTTCTATACAGGATATTTCTCGAAAAATAAGCTTCATTGGCCCCCATCGGAGCATTCGCAAGGAGCCTTTTACTGGAAATCCACTCGGGATGGAGCAAAAGTATATTGCGCGAGTATCCGACAACTTCCGTAAGAACAAGTGCTGCAACGGCGGAAAAGAAAAGGTTCAGGATCAAGTTGGACGCTTCAACACCGCGGGCCTTTGTTTCACCAACTAGTTTGGAAGTTAGAATCTTGGTTGGCATATGAGTTACTGAACGATCTACTAATTCGTCACAATTCATTCCCGCTTCGCAAAGCTGCGCTTCTAACGGGCTTGCCTGATCGTATTGACGACGAATTTCGGCAAGATCGCTTGGATGTTAGCCTGAACCACTCTTGCAACGTACGGATCCACGTCAGATGGCCGCATAAACATCAGCGCCGCTACAATGCAGAGCACCAATGACGTATGATCCTCTGCCAATTTCATATTAAACCTTCTCAGTCAGGCCAAAACCTCAGCTGAAGAATAACCCTGCTCGGCTAATCTAGGCTCATACTCCCTGGCAATATAAGGTAGTAACAATGAAACGCGAGTTTGCCGAAACGCGGAACCACCAATCGAAATATTAGTGGGATGAACCAAAGAGCAATGGCACGAGTCTTTCGTACAACTTATCCGCAAGCAGCCGGTGTCCACGTGCCGTAGTGTGATGGTCCCATTTGGCGATGATCAGTGTATTGCGATCCCTGACCGAATCGAAAGCGGGCGAGAGGTCGATGACTTCGAGTCCCGCAGCTCGCGCCAGGCGAATCACTTCGCTTCGGTCGGCCTGTTCCACTCCCTGGAAATCTACAGGTGCCGGACGGAAGACAACCAGTGGATGAATCCCGCGCTGCTTGCACTGTTGCGCGAAGCGTTGGAACGCCCATTCATATAATTCGTCGCCATAGGGTTGCAGGCGACGCTCTATCATCACCTCTGGCATTTTCCGGTCGATGCCGGCGCTACGGGTAACTCGCTCCAAGATCTGCCGGTAATCCGGAGGCGGCTCGATGCCCAAGCTCAGAGCCCGGCTAAGATGTCTGAAAAGAAACTGCTCGTCGCCTGCGGCAACGGAAAGAATTACAGCATCGGGTTTAAATTGAAAGCCCTGCTCCTCTAGGCGCAGCAGCCTCTGAAAAAGACCGCTCATGCCAACGGACATATTAAGTATCTCGTATCGAGAATAGTGCGAGTCTCGAAGCTCGTGGTTCAGACGGTCTTCAACGACGTTTTCGTACGTCTCATCTTCTTTGATTCCACTGCCTAGATCGTGTGATGAACCCAACAGCACTATCCGATACGTGTTCGGCGGCTTGATCGTAGTATACTCACGGTCGCGCATGCCTAGACTGTTCGAGCTGATGGGAGCGCCTCCAAGAAAGGTGGACACCGAAGGATTGATGTCCGTGAGCATAAAGTCGGACCGCTGTCGGTAAAACACTTTCAAACCTTTCCCCCATCCCTCCGGCGCGCCGGCCTCGCCCCACTGCCAGTTGTCAATTCCGCCGACGTCTAGCTCCTCATAATAGCCTCGGCGCTGCTGAGCCATATCGCGCGCGTTCAACGTGTCACCATGGAGGCGCGCTATCACAGGTTTGAATCTGGGAATAACCCGCGTAGCAATGGAGGGTAGGATCAAAAGGCATAGCGCACCTATTGCAACTGTGGCTGCCGAAGGCCAGAAGTGAAATGGCGCCCGGGTTGCCTGTGTCCCACGTCCTTCGGATGTTTCCCGGCTCGACCAGCCCCACACCATCCCACATACGCAAATCAATAACAGCGCGCCGAAAACGATCATCACTTCGCGAACGCTTGGTCTCGAAGCGGCATCGATCAGCGCTTGGAATTCCGCCCACGTCTGACACGACCAGTAAGCCCACAGGATACACATCAAAGAAAAGATTCCCGCCGATTGTACTCCGAGTATCAACCGCTGCCGCAGAGTCACCCGGGAGGGTCTAAGAGTTCGTTTCCGACCCCGAGTCGCCTCGTAAATGGCGGTGACCAGCACAAGCACGCCGAGGATCATCCAGAAGGAGAAGTCCTTCCAGTTAAATAACGGCCTGCCTCGAATCCAGAACCATTGCCAGGAGTGCAGAAGCCAGGTCGCAAGAAATGTTACCAGTGTAGCCAACGAGAGCGCCCACAGAGTTCCCATCCTCCGCAACTTAAAATGCATGGGGTAAAAGAAGAGCTTCATCACGAAGTCCTTCCAATAGATATTAATACGACGCCAGACATCGGTGAAGCTTGTGGCGAGGTAATAAAGATGGTGGGTCTCCGGCAGGTTAAAACCAAACATGTGCAATAGACCGACAATCAGGTGGAAAGTTCCCGAGATACGCAGGTACAGCAGGTACATCCCAAGCATGCATCCGGCTACATCCAGTGCAGATGACAGGTTAGAAACGTCCAGTGGCGCATATTGATAAACGATCCGATACAACAGTAGCTGGACTACTCCGCGGAACATCCACTTGAGTCCGCTTTGATAGATGCGCGGCCAATCCTCGTTGTAGTAGGTCGAGCAAAATGTCTTGTAATCCACCACAGGAAACAGTGGAAAACAAACATTCGGCAGCAGGAAGAAATATGAGATGGCGCGCGCCGCGCTGAAAGGCGCGGTGCGATGCTTCAGGTCATACAAATAGATCGTCAATCGGAACATGAACATCGAGCCAAGGATTACCCACATTTCGGTAACGTCAGGAAACCACTGGCTATGCGTCCGCAAGAAAACGAGAGCAGCGCCGGCGACTGCCACCAGCGCGACCCGCGCGGCAAAACGAATCGGAAGATGACAGATTCCGATCAAACCCAGGCCGATCCCGATAAGTGTTAAACCCGGAAGCAGGTGGTAGAGAAAGTCAATCGTTCTGATCTTGCCGGTCAACCAAGCTACCCCTAGATTGGGTCCGAAATGACCGACACCGCTGATGACTGCCACGAGTGACAACATCGCAAAAAACGGAAGACGAAATCGCATTGGCAGCAGGTGATGAATAATAAAGCCGCCAAATGCCAACCACAGGAGTCGTATTAGCAGCTGGCTCTCAAGCTGCCAGTACTGCACGAGCAAAACAACCAGGCCAAATTGCGCAACCACCACCAGAAATTCCGCTACTTCGGCGATGTGTTGTCGGATAGACCTTCGGCGCGGAGGCGCTTTGGCAGTTGTCAGTCTGAGTTCAAGTCGTTGGTCGCCAGTCTGGATTTCAGTAGCTTCCATAGAAAAGTTCCTCTTCACAAATACCACTTTACTGTTTTAACCCTCGCGATCCGCTCGAGTGAATCGCGGTCAAATAGAATTACAATCGCTCGAAATCGTATCCGAAATATTCGATGTCTCTTGCGAATCGTTCTCTGACGATCTTCTCGAGCTCCGATGTGTAGTAGGTGCTGTAATGCCGGTGGACCGAAACATTGGTATGCGTAATCCGCCCTAACTGGATCCCCGCCTTCTTCGCTACCGTGCACAAGTCTTCGGAAAAATTTTCGAACCTCCCTATAAAGTCGACCAGGATACTCCCGTTTCCGTCCTCCAGATAATCCAGTTGATTGTAGGCAAAGGAATACAATGCGCCTTCCGCTACTTCAACTTGACCGGTGCAGTTTTTGATAAATTCTTCAAAACTTGAACAGTTTTCGTAGAAGTACCTCCACAAAGGGTTGCTCGCCCGTTGTTGCAAGTGGCTTCTTTTTTTCCTGCTAAGCAGTGCGCCGAGCCGGGTTACTCGCGTTGCCCGACGGATCATACTGTACCACGAAACCAAGCGATCCCATGGGTTCCGGACGAAAGCGAATTTGAAGTAATCGTTCCAAGCCGCGCCCAGCTTCAGCTTACCGAAGCTGGCGAATTCGTGCCTGGCGCCTAGCCGGTGGATATCAGGCGCATGCTTCGTCAGAATTCGCTCAACCGTTACACCGCCGGTTTTTTGGATGTGAACGAACAACACCTTGCGGCTATCGGAGAAGAGCATTCCAACTATCCCTTTGCCACTGAAAGCGTGTTTCGTACCAGACAACACGCAACAATCGGAGAAGAGCATCGCAATCTTGTCCTAATGCTCCGAGAATGTTTCCCAACCACCTTCCTCTTCTTGAACCAAACGCTGGCGCAAGAACGAACTCCTCGTATCGTAGCACGTAGAGTCGCCGTATAAAAGACATGTCTCTGTCGAACCGCTCGTAACATACCAGCGTGTGGTTTAATAATACGGCTACTGGAATTTGAGTCCACTTCTCGTCGGCCACGGGGATAGGATGCCGTAGCATCACTGAAGGAAACGCCTGAATTCTGACTTTGAGAGCCCCGGGCAGGTGCGTCCTGAGTTGCTTCTTGACGTACCGCTTAGACCGAGTCGTTAACCGCACCATGAGAGCATAATCGTCTGCTAGCAGACGATACAAAGCTCCGGCGGTAGCTGCCGTCCTGCAGGTATTGACCCTCGTCCTCGATTACGCCAGTTTCCTTGAAACCGTGCAGTTTTCCAGTCTGGCAACGTTCCGGCCAAGCACACTGGTTCCGCTTCGATGCAGATCGCAAATAAACACGTATCTGCGTCTGATGCAGGCCGGCGCCGCTTTGGGGGACATTACCGTATCCCATCCTCACCTCTTTTTCCGGAAACGGCGGAGCGAAGTTCTCCAAAAAAAGAGCTGAAACAAGGACTCCGGGGCAACACCATGTAACGGCGTGCGCGTGACGTACCTCGCGGTATCGATGGGCGACTTTCCGTCTTTGCGGTGCGATGCGAAACGTAATGATGGCCTCACTCCTATTATTGCGCTCCTGAACGTTTGTCATCTTAAGTTGTCCGCTTACGATCAATGGCCCCTCGAAGCTAGGCCTGCTGACGCCTGAGTAACGCATCCTGCCGAGCCTGTCTGATCCTATTTAGAACAAACGTTGGCAAGAGTGGTTTAACGCCTCGCTTTAGAAGTCCCTTTGTCCGGACCGCACAACGTCGCGAAAAGGCGCCAACATCCGCTGCAACGCAAGAAACGGGACCTACAACAGCTGAGAGCTTGCTATCCCGGCAGAGTGCTTCCTCGATCTCGACAAACTCCTTGATCAAAGAATAACCGTATTTGGAAAATTCGGGTTCGTACTTTCGAGCAATATACTGGTAGTACCCTCTAAAAGGCGACTTCGTTAGGAAATACGACCAACGGTCAAAGTACTTCTTGTTGTAAACTGCGCTTGGGATTTCCATCGCGCGGTCGGGAACACGCAAGCCAAAGCGATGCCACTGCTGCAGCACAATTCGAAAACTGTCTTCCTTCGGCGGTTCGGGAACGCGTGTGCCGATAAATGCGGCGATCTCCCGGTGATATTTATCCGGATTTTCGACGTAATCTTCGTACCTTAGGTCGTAAACCTGTTTCAGGTAGTTCTTGTCCTGTTCAAAAATTTTATAGCAATGCAGCCAATGGTGAAACATCCTGTTGAGCGATGTTACGTTTACCGCCCATTTCTGGCCGGCTATGCTTACCGGCACCGGGTGACGTCTAAGCACGACAAAATACGAATTGGGGAAAGCTGCCTGCAAAAATCGCGTCATCAGGAAGTTCTCCGGAGTTTTCTCCACAAAGATGCTTTTAGAGTTGTCCCAATAGGAATGCCAGGTGGCGCGTAGCCTTGCCACCTTTTCCGGGGCTAACAAATCCGAGGTCTCTGTGCGGTGCATCCGCGGGTCGAAACCACATCTGCTTGAGCCACCGTAGGCAGAGGCAGTAGGATAAACATCCTGCAAGAACTGTCCCTCGTCTTCGAATACACCAGTGTTTTTGAGGCCCGTGCAGTCCTCCATTCGTGCAATGTTGCGACCGAGGAGGCTCGTGCCGCTTCGCGGCGAACCACCTACAAAGACATACTTGCGGCGACTTTGATCGCCGTCAGGTTGGTTCGAATTTTCGTCCATTGGTTCTTTTCAACTCGCGTACAGTCTCGAGTAAGTGTACTGCCATCTTTCGCTGCGGCTCAAACATGCAGATGAAGCCAATCCCAGCAAGGACTCCAATAGGCGCGCAGATGAGGAGTTGAGCCAGCGGAGCAAGATTAGCCACCATGGCGAGCATCAACCGGGTCAGAGAAAAGACAACGACCCAGATCGGCAGATGCCGGAAGAAAATCCTCCACAGATCGGCTGTCCTTACAGGGCCACACCTTCCGACATTAAAATAGTAAATGGGTAACCGAACCAAAAGATTTGCGATCGAAAACGCGATCGCTACACCGACCGGCCCAAAGGGCAAGCCTACCAAGAACGAAAGAACGATGGCACCAGAGTTGATCGACTGTGTTCTCAACAGGTCCCGGCCGCGACCCTGACTAATAAACAACCAGCCGGAAGCATTGGCAAGCGGGACGCAAAGCGCCGCAATTGTGAATCCTCCAAAAATGACAGCTGCCTGCTCCCACTTTCGTCCCAGCAATACCAGCGTTAACGGGCGGGCCAGGGCAAGGCATAAGCCGGTGAAAAAGAACCCCGTGAATGCGATTGCTTCATAGAGGCGCAGGAATGTGGATCGGTATCGCTGGGGTTGAGATTGCAATCGGGACAACGTTGGTATAAAAACAGCGTTGATCGGGCTAAGAAATAGTTCCAGCGGTCGAATGAGTAAGGCGCCTGCTCTGGTGTAAAGACCTAGTGCAGCAGGTCCATAAAACCGACCTATCAAAAGGCTGTCACTTCCGCGAGCAAGAGTGATAATAAAATCGCTCGCAGTTCGATGGACTCCAAAACGTACTAAGGGACCGATTCCGCTATGTCGCGTTGGCAACTGCGGCCGCCAGCGAGAAACTAGACCTGTTAGTAGAAATCCCGCGATCTCCGCCGAAAGGCTCGAACCGACTAAAGACCAATACCCGTAGCGCAAGAGTGCCATGATAACACCCACAAGAACGCCAGTTGCCGTCGAACCCACTTCAATCATTGCAATAGCCTTAAAACGCATCTGTCGCTTAAGCAGCGCCAAATGTTGGACCCTAAACCCAGCTATCAGGAAGGCAGTTGAAAAAACCAACATGATCGGTGTTACTCGAGAGTCGTGATAGAACCACGCTATGATCGGCGACAAAGCGGCTAGAATAAGCGCGCCTAGAGCGCTTACGCCGAGATTTATCCAAAACAGATTGGACACTTGAGCGTGCGTGATTTTTTCCCGCTGCACTGTCGCTATGGAAAGACCAGCGTCCTTAAAAACAATCAAGAAGCTTGTGACGGTCGTGACCATTGCAACAAGCCCAAAATCCCGCGGCGTCAGCAATCGTGCCAAGATCATAGTGGAGACAAGGCTCAAGGCGAACTTCGTCGCTTGCGCTGACACCGTAACCACCCCACCGGAGATTGTGCGCCGCTTGAGGTCCGGCAAGAGATGGTCGGTTTTGATGTGCTCCTGATTGCGCTCCTCTTCCTCTGCCTGGGCCGCGCGGATGGTTACATCGCCCGTCAGTAGTCCCGTCTCGCTGGTCAACACACGACTAGGCTCTGGGTGATTCATGAAAGCTAGGGAACTACGCGCGCACTCGTGACCGTAAGCAGGAATTGAGCAATCGTGGCCACGACGAGATCAGATGGCTCGACACCATTGCAGCGAAAATTTTCAGGGAGCTCAAATCGCGGAGTTCGTGCCGAAGCTCGCCGGTGTCACGGCCATGTTTCCGCCCTCCAGGCGAAAAAGGGTTTTGTCCAAAATCTTGTCACGGACGATTTCGATTGATTCCAGTGGTGGCAAACCCGTTTTGCGGCGGTGAAGCCAAAGAGCTTTTGAATCCCCAGGTATTTCCAGGGTAATTTTGGGATTGCCAATCGCCCGCCTAGCATTGCGGCGAGTTATGGTACGAAGGCGGCTGCTTGTGTTCTTCTAAGACGAAACCATGTCCGGCTGCTTTTTGATGAGAGACATTTTTCTGAAGGAGACGCTGAATTCTGACTTTGAGAGGCCCGGGCAGGTGCGCGCTGAGTTGCGGCCTCAGTTGTCTCTGGACGTACCCCTTACACCGAGCCGTTAACCGCACCATGAGAGCATAAGCGTCTGCCATCAGACGAGACAAAGCTCCGGCGGTAACTGAGATTCGCTCTCCCTCACGAAGCCGTTCTTCATTAATGTCGAACCCTTTCGCCAATGAGTAGCCGTACGTCATGCCTGGCGACCTTGTCCGGCGACAGAAGATCGCATCCAATTCAATTCGAAGCCAAGCTGCAGCAGCCTCTGAAGAACATGGTGACAGGCCACGGAAAGATTCAGGGCCTCGTATCGCGAATAGTGCATCTGTAAGCAGGGAAATCGAGCGGTGGTCGATGAGTTTCTTAAATGTTTCGTTATCCCGCACTCCTGCTCCCATTCGGTGCGAGCTGCCCGAGGGCACTATTTTGTACGCTTTCATCGGCTTGAGCTTGTCGCATCCGGCGTTCGCACATACCTAAATGATTCGAAGTCCCCAGGCGGCCTTATACAATGTCGATCGCACCATCTCCCCCATCTCACAAGGATGAGCGCAAACCTGGCGGGGAGTAAAGATACAAGATACTTGATGAGTGATCTTAAGGACGGATATGCAGTCAGCGCTTGTTTGTAAGCAACACGTGCCTGCCGCGCGTCGGCTTGCGCGAGCAAAAGATTACCGAGTTCACGTTGATTCGCGCTCCTGACTTTTGCCAGCGTCAGTCGCTCCATCAACTTCAAACTGCGATCTGTGCGGAGGTTTTCGAACACTTTTTCGAAACATTTTCGGGCCTGCATACTTCCCCGCGCGGAAGCAAGATTTCTAATCGGCTCTGTTCGCCGATAGATTTCTACAAGAACTTCTTTGTTGAAGCCAAACTCTCCTTCGAGGGCCACGCGCGCCATGATATCGCGATCTTCGGCAATGGTCAACGTCGTGTCGAACAATCCGGCCTTTAACAGGATCTCGCGCCTTACCACCATCGACTGCAAAAACCAGTGAGAATTCATAATTGTACGAAACGGTCTTTTGACTCGGACGAAGGTAGCCAAGCCGAATCTTTTCAGTATGATGTTCTCGAAATGTGTATGGCTCCGACCGCCATCATCAATATTAATCGCATTGGTGATGAAGGCGATGACATTCGGATTACACCTGATCTGTTCGGACTGGCGAGCCAGATAATTCTCCTTCCATTCATCGTCAGAATCGAGAAAAGCTATCCATCTGCCCGTGGCTTTTCTTATCCCTGCATTTCGCGCTGCACTCACCCCACTATTCACCTGATGGATGATGGCAATTGTCCTACCATATTGCTCAAGCGCTTGGGTTGTTGTATCCGTTGAACCGTCGTCGACGACAATAATCTCGTAGTCTTTGAAAGTTTGGCGAAGAACGCTATTAACCGCCTTGGTAACGAACTTCGCCCGGTTGTAAGTCGGGATGATGACCGAAAACATGGGGCGCGCTTTAGGTTTAGGGATCAAAAGCTTGTAAGATACTACATCATCTGGTAAGCGCCGTTGCGTTTCGCTGGCTAGACACGTCCGCGATTGTCATTTCCGACCCCAGCGGTCGCAAGTGCGCTGTTTTGGTGACGACTAATGTCGAACTCCACGGCGCGCGTATGTCCGGCAGCCTTCGTGACGAACCACAGCTTACACCAACCATGCGTATGATTTTGCAAATGGCACGATGCACTTCGTCATCTGCGTTCAAGTGGTCATAATTTTGAGCCAGGTCCATTGTGAAACGAATGACTGCTACTAGTCCAGCAAAGATTATTCAAGAGTTAAGAGGCATTCTTCTGAATCCCAGCGAACCAGCGCGGTGCTACAAGCCGAGCTGCCCAACGCAATTGCCTTCTCTGCAGAGCATGTTTGATTCGATCTTTTAAAGCTCTCGGCAATATCGATCTAATGGGTTTCGTCACCAGCTCCATCTTCCGATCGTGTAACCGCCGAAAAGAGAAAATCACATCTGCGCCCAGGCAATACAAAACGCCAGCGCGTGCAGCCATGCTTTCCGTGTCGCTCCCGCACTGTTTAGCATTCGCGTCCAGGCCTTTCGTTAAGAAGTAATTATATCTGGCAAATTTCGGCTCGTATTTTGACGCGAGATACAAATAATACGGTTTCCACGGAGAGTTCGTCAGCAGATTCGACCAACGATTTAGGTATTTCCGGTTGTGAGCCGAACTGAGATATTCCATTTGATTACTTACGAGTCTGGTCCCGATAAAATCAGCGATTTGGTTATGATGCTTCGCAGGATCTTCTACGTAATCCTCATATGTTAAGTCATATACCTGGCTCAAGTAAGGCCTGTCTTGCTCGAAAAGATCATGGCATCGCAGCCAGTGTTCGAATAAGGTTTTGAGGGAGCTCAAGCTCCACTTCTGGGTGGCCATGCTCACTGCTACGGGATGACGCCAGATTACAATGAAGTAGGCGTTAGGGAAAGCTGCCTGGAGAAATCGTGTCATGATCAGATTTGCTGGAGTTTTCTCCAAAAAGATGCTCTTGTCTTTATCCCAATGCGAATGCCAACTGCTCCGCAATCTGGCGACATTTTCTGGCGTCAGTAATTCTGAGCCTTCAGTCAGGTGTGCGCGTGGATTGAACCCAAACCTACCCGCGCCGCCGAGTTTATGGTCGGACAGGTAAACGTCCTGGAGATATTGCCCCTCATCCTCGAGCACGCCTGTATTCTTAAAACTGGTACAGTTTTCCAGCCTTCCAATATTGCGAGCGAGCACGCTGGTTCCACTTCGCTGAAGACCGCACACGAACACATACTTGTAGTTACCTTTCTTTTCGGTTTGCATAAACCAATCTTACCGCGTCTGCATCAGGTTATCTTCTAATCCCGGGGTGCTACGCTATACCTCAGTAAGGAGTGTCATTAAAGCGTAAACCAAATAATGCTGCTATGCCACAGGGTCGTAAGGTCTTCCTCGCACACCATATAACCCGCTTCCAATAGCATGGAGCGCATCTTGGCCGGCGTATTCTCAGCGAAGCTTTCGTTGATTTGAGCTATGACCTTCGTCTTGTCTGAATAGTGAATTACGACATTAGCGCCGGCTTTGAGTATTCGCTTCATATTACCGAGATATGCCTGAATAAGATGCCCGTCTAAATGCACAAAGGTACCGAAGGAAAATAGATAATCTACGGATCGATGATCAATCCCTGGAAAATCCGTACCATTGTTCTTGAGCAACTCGATATTCGGCGCCTTGACGTTTTTCTCGATTTCCTTGAGTAGGGCCGAATGGTAATCAACAACATACAATTTTCTAAAGCCAAGCATGTATCGGGTCCAACGTCCGCCCCCTGGGCCTATCTCCACTGCACAGTGATCGTTGTTTACATAAGGCAGGAGATATATCGATACCTTTCACGCAATCCTCGATGTACATAAAGCCCAGATCGAAATGCGAAGATCATTTTTGTCAATTGGATTGATTTGCTGCAGAGCGTCAAGGCGACGACCGAAAGATGCTACGCGACTGGTCTCAGTGGACTTCAGAACACCATTTAACCACAGGATCTGCTCACAAACGGGAAAACTCGGCTGCGTGCTTATTGGCCAATGCACGCTGGCGAGCTTGCCTGATCTTGGTTAGGACAAATTCTAGCAGAAGTCTTTTGGCCGTCCGCTTTGAGTACCACCTGGTGCGCACCGCAGAGCGCCGCGTAAAGGCGCCGAGATCTGCCAAAAGGCAATACATCGGACCACATGATCACGACAAAATACGAATTGGGGAAAGCTGCTTGCAAAAATCGCGTCATCAGGAAGTTTTCCGGAGTTTTCTCCACAAAGATGGCTTTTAGAGTTGTCCCAATCGGAATGCCAGGTGGCGCGTAGCCTTGCCACCTTTTCCGGGGCTAGCAAATCTGAGGTCTGTGTGCGGTGCATCCGCGGGTCGAAACCACATCTGCTTGAGCTACCGTAGGCAGAGGCGGTAGGATAAACATCCTGCAAGAACTGTCCCAAGTCTTCGAATACACCGGTGTTTTTGAGGCCCGTGCAGTCCTCCATTCGTGCAATGTTGCGACCGAGGAGGCTGGTGCCGCTTCGCGGCGAACCGCCTACAAAGACATACTTGCGGCGACTTCGATCGCCGTTATGTGGCTCCGTCGTTTCGTTCATGGTTTTTCTGCAGTTCCCGAACTCTCTCGAGTATACCTATTGCTAGCTTGCGCTATGTAGGACGGAGGTAGGTGAAAATAAAGCCGGCAAGAACTCCAATCGGCGCGCAGATCAATAATTGAGTCAGCGGATGCAAATCAACGCGAATTTAGCCGTCTGAGCGGACATCGTAACATCCCGCCAGAGATTGGGGCCGATTGAGATTCGGTAAGAGATGGTTGGTTTTGATGTGCTCCTGTTGCGCTCCTCTTCCTCTTTCTCAGTCAGGCGGACTGCTATGTTTTCAGTAAGCAGTCCCTCTGGACGGGCAGCACACGAATAGGCTTTTAGTGGTTCATGGAGGTTCCGCGTCCCAGGCGAAAAAGGGTTTTGTCCCAAAATCTTATCACGGACGATTTGGATTGATTCCAGCGTTGGCGGATCCGCTTTGCGGCGGTCCAACCAAAGAGCTTTTGAATCCAGCGGTATTTCCAGGGTAACGTTGGAGTTTTCAATCGGCCGCCTACCGTTTCAGCAAGTTGTTGCGCTTCCTGCACCAAGTCAGGTCGCTCGGGGTAAAAGTTGCGGTGCCAAGCCTGAATATAGGTGAGGCAAGCCTTTCGGACACGCTCGCTGTCTTCAAGCGAGCGAAGATATTGTATGTGTAACTTCATAGACAGCAAAAGCGAATCCTTCTTCTTATCTGAATTGCCGATATAACTTACCGTGTTCGCGCCGCTGGCTCGGTAGTAAATCCCGGTTCCGGGTACGAAGCGGGTGCCTTCGGACGCCAATAGCACACGGCAAAAATATTCGCCGTCTTGATCGAAATGAAGTCGAGTATCCCAGGGTCCAGCCGCCTCTGCCAGCTCCCGACTTACTAACCAGGTTGCGTTTTGCATGTGGAGGTTCTGCTCCATCTTCCTCAAGAGCCACTCGACGGGAGGAAGATCTTGGCACAGTGAGTTACGAACGAAGCGGGCATGACGGATTCGATAGTAGAAGGGGGCCCATGGAGAGGAAAGCAACACTCGCTTGCTGTCGAACTCGCGTAGAGCAGCGAGCTGTCGCTCGATTTTGTCGGGGACTAGAAGATCGTCCGCATCCAGATACTGGATGTAATCGCCCTGGCTGAGCGGAAAGGCATTGTTTTGAGCCCCTGATAGGCCGTGGTTCTCTGTAGATACTAACTCGACATCCTTGAATCGCCGCACCACTTCAGCGGTCCGATCTGTGGATCCATCGTCCACCACGATGATCTCTTTGCGTGGCCACGTTTGGGCAACCGCGGACTCAAGCGTATCGGCTATCGTATTTTCAGCATTATACGCAGTGATAAGAATCGACACTAATGGTTTCATTTGTTAGAGTTCAGAAATCGTGAATAGACGCTCGTTGTTACGGCGGCCACCTTATCCCAGGAATAGCGCTCATTGGCGTAGGCCTTAATTTCCGCACGCCGGGTTTCAAGATCGCGGAATAATTCGCTCCTGAAGTACTTGTCGATCTTGCTGGCCAGATCGGATGAATCCTGTGGCTTGAACACAAACCCGGTTTGACCTTCAATGATTTCCTCTTTCAAGGTTCCAACATCTGAGGCGATGGCAGGCAATCCAAAACTATAGCCGAGGAAAAGCACGCCGCTCTGAAACACGCGGGTGTATGGTAGAATCAGAACATCGGCCGCTTTAAAGAATAATTCCGTCTCTTCGTCTGGAATGTACTCAATCCTCTCAATGACTCGATCACGGATCCCGCTGCGCGCAATCCTCTGGTGGATCTGCTTCCAGTAGCCCTCCGATCTTTTGGGTTTTCCCACGATAATGAGTCGGTAGCTTCGATCTTTATTTAAAAGCTCCGCAAAAGCAGAGATCAAGTATTCCAGTCCTTTGTAAGGCGCAATATTTCCAAAAAACAGCACGGCCCTATCGTCTCCGCTAGTGCCCAGTTGTCGTTTTGCCTCTGCGCTCGACAAGCTGGTGCTTTGAACGGTGTTGTTAATCCCAAACGGGATAACGCTTACCTTGCGTTCGGGGATCCGAAACTCGGATGTCATCTCGCTTTTCATTCCATCGGTGTGAACAAAAACATGGTCGCACAAACTATATTGAACCTTTAGTGAGATCCGATTTAGCCAGGAATCATTCTGGTCCCGTTTACCCGCATTCACGTTATGGGCGGTAAAGATCACGCGTTTGCTCAGCAGTTTGTAGTAGAGCATCAACAGGGTGCAGTCGAAGAGCTGAAACTTGTTATTCCACAGAATGTGGAACAGCTTTGGTTTTGCCTTTGCCGCATACCCAATAAGCCTCGCGTAATATTTTAGCACTCTCAGCACCTTTGCCTTCGTGCTTGCGTCTTCCCGCTGATCTCCACGCAAATTAAGAAAATTCAAACGAGGATTGGCAAGCAGCTCCGGCACGCTCAAATCATCACTACCTACGAAGTCAACGTGTATTCCTACTGATGTCAGTGCGGCTGCCATGCCGAGCGCGTAAGGTTTATCTCCGCCACCGGTCAGTAAGGCGACACGGATCGACGGAGGACGGAGGACGGAGGACGGAGTCTGATTTCCGAATGCTGATTGCTGATCGCTGACTTCTGACCTCTGACTTCTGACCTCTCTCCGGGCCGCAGACTCTACGGAGGCGGAGGCCGTTCTCTGACCTCTGACGTCTGACCTCTGCGGCGTCATTTCACTGTAGCTTGGGCGAGACGGTTTCGAGCTGGTGCATCACCGCATCGAATACTTCATCCACAGTAATCGCCGTGGTTGCGCGCTCGTCATATCCCCGCTTGTAAAAGAATTTCTCAAGGAGAGGTGAAACGATCTTCCTCTGAACCCCATAGTCGTGAATTTCCCACGGGCTCGTGCAGGTGAAGAGAGTGACGCAAGGTGTTTTGGTCCCCAGCGCCAGATGCATCGGCAGACTATCACCACCCACCAAACACCGGTGATTCCGGACATCGGCCAAGTGTTCCAAGAGTGATGATCGTTTCGGCAGCACGTTTACGGTCAATCCCTGATTTTCAAGCCGTTGCTTCAATTCTTCGTAGTAAGCCCATTTCTTCATCGGCCACACGTGACCGGCTTCGGCTGCTATAGCAACATCGCCTAAGAGCCCTGTTTCGATCGGCTCCGGAAGCAGATATTGTTCACCCGCAAAGTGCAAGCCAAGGCCATTAAAAATCATCTCCTGATAGCTCTGCCGATTGAGAAATTTCAGGCGATCAGCCTCATGCCGGCCGTATAAACTGATGAGACTTAGATCAAACCAGCGTCTGGAACTCTTCGTATATGTCACTGAGTTATCGGAACCAAGGTAAGCGCCGAATATTTCGCGGCACTCAATCGTTCTAAGAAACTGCGCAACATCGACGGTATCTTCCAAATTTACCGCCAGATCGTAATGACTGTCCAAGGCATTCGCGCGCTCCTCCCATGAGAAGCAGCGTAAATTATCCGTCAGGTTTTCCAGCAAGGTGATATTCTTCGCGGCTGTAAGCCACGTAATTTGCCCGCTTAACTGGCTGAGCAACGGTGTGGTCCTTACCATATCGCCAGTGGCGCCAAGCTTGATAATCAATACGTTCATCGAGTTATGCATAGAGATGCGTGCCCTACAGATAGTCCGGCTAATTGCGGCTGACACAGCCGCCTCTACACCTGCCCGATCACAGATCGCGAGTCAAACTTGGTATCGCATGGATAACGCCCAACACCGGTCGTCGTTGCTCAATCAAAGCGATATTTACCGTAAACTCGTTGGTCCTCGTGAGGAACTCCTTCGTGCCATCCAAGGGATCCACCAACCAGAAGGATCCCGCGCTAGCGGCAAAGCGGTTGGCTGCTTCTTCCACCTCCTCCAAATTACCAGGACCTCAGGGGTTAGAGACCGGAGAGATTCTATTAGAAAATTGTGCGAAGCCCCATCTGCGGAGGTGAGCGGTGATGCGTCCTTTTTCCATTTGACCTCAGCACCTCCTTCGTAGAAGCGCATGACCTTCTCGCCGGCACGGGTCGCTAAATAACAAACCTCTCTGGTAAGCGTAGCTAATCGGTCGATCAATCTGCTGCTTTCTGCATTACTAAATGCGGGCTCGGTCGCGCCGCCGCGATTAATTCAGATCAATCAGTTTTCTTTGAATAAATTCAAGGGTCAAAACCTTGTGTATCTCAAAGGCATAGTTTCGATAACCGTTCGTATGGGCTTTGAGCATCTCTTCCAAGGAATGCGCACGAAGATACGGCCTGTTGCGCGCGTTCGAGTCAAGAAGCATCTCTCTTAGCCATCGCGAGAGCTCATCGCGGTACCAGATACGGAAGTGATGAAACTTGTGCCGGCCAATAAACAACCTTTCGAGGTGAAGTGGTGCAAAGGCACGGTCGAGCTTGGCCAGCCATTGTGGCATGCGAGAGTCATAAGCGTATTCCGCTTTAAAGGTGAACTCCTGGTAGCCGTGCAATATCGGAGTCAGGCCCGGAATCGCCCGAAAGGAGATGCCGCGATCGGTCCCAACTTTTCCCAACTCGGGATTACCATCGGCAATGAGGCGTAGCGCCGGCTCATTGTTCAATAACTCCGTCGGCGTTTGGTACGCCAGAGCAACGAGATCGTTATCAAAATAGGGCGTTCGATATGTGACTTGCGATCGTTCCACGGTGAATTTGCTGGCCATATACCACGGGGCTTGCTTGAACGCGGTGAAGGAAAGCTTGTGACCTTGAAGCTCACTGGCGTAGGTCGTGGCAGCATTTCGGAAGGAACGCGCGAGTTCCGGATCAAAAAAGTCTTCTTGAGGAGGATCCGGTTTAAACATTACTAGACGCCTCAAGATTTCCCCGCCACAAACGCCACTTAGTCGGACCGGGGCGATCTGCCGTGCCAGTCCTTGCACGTACAGGTCGATCGACCCAGTTACGTCCATTGTGCCGTCGCTGATATAAACGGCTCTTTCAGCGAGACCGGCAAACCGCGACAAAAAATCGCCGCCCACGAGAATCGTTTGATGAGGTTGCTGGCATATCTTCGCGGTTCGCCGCGCGATCTTGACGTCCGCGCAATCACGATACTTACCGCCCCACGTATAACAGGGCAGTGTTCCAGGGGGTCGGGATGCACACG